>X40_Bactrian_Camel__coassemble_43_pt1 | contig 25457 bp, 26 predicted proteins | sample X40_Bactrian_Camel__metabat2_low_PE_002 | metagenome-assembled genome bin X40_Bactrian_Camel | reverse complement strand
ATATAATTACTTTAATTATAATGAAAAATTGTGATATAGCAGTCAAAAAATAGCAAAGGGGTAAAAAAAGTGGCAGATATTTTTAATTATTTAGATAAAATAGTAGGCGCTTTCTCAAGCTTTGATTTTCCGTATGATTTATTCGATATACTTTTTGTAACAGTGATTGTTTATCAGTTAATTAAGCTTATAAGAGGCTCGCGCACCTTTGAGCTTGTTAAGGGTATCGTGCTTTTTGTTATTGCATACGTTTTTGTCAAGCTCTTAAATATGGAAGCCAGTGAATATATGTTTTCCGTGTTGTTTGAAAATGCACTTATTATCCTCGTTGTGCTTTTTGCTCCTGAGCTTCGTAAAATACTCGAAAAATTCGGTAGGCAATCGATTTCAAACATTTCGTTTTTCTCCTTCAACAGTAATGCGGATTATATAAAAATAATTTCCGAAACGATTAACTGCTTCTGCAAGGCAACGCTTGATATGAGCGAAACAAAAACAGGTGCTCTCGTTGTATTCGAAAAGAATTCGCCAATAAAGGAAATTGTGGAAACGGGTACAATCGTAGACGCTCAGGCATCCACAGAGCTTTTCAACGGTCTTTTCTTTAAAAATTCAGCTCTCCATGACGGTGCCGTCGTTGTCAGAGACGGAAGGATTTATTCCGCCGGTTGTATTTTGCCACTTACCCAAAACACCGGTCTCGATAGTGAGCTTGGCACTCGTCACAGAGCAGCCATCGGAATGAGCGAACAAAGTGATGCCGTTGTTGTAGTCGTTTCTGAAGAAACAGGCAGTATCTCAATTGCCAAAAACGGCGTTTTAACACGAGACGTTTCAAACGGTAAGCTCAGAGAGATTCTTCTTGATGAGTTTGTTGTTAAAACCGATGAAGCTGACAAAGGTAACAAGAAGCTTTTGTCAAGGCTTTTCAAGAAAAACGGAGGTGACAAAAATGAAAAACAGTAACAGATTTAACAAGCTTTTCCAAAACGATAAATTCAACCTTGTTTTTTCATTTTTCGTTGCCGTACTGATTTGGCTTGCAGTAGTCATAACAGTCAGTCCACAAACAACGCGAGTTATTCAAAACGTTAAGGTTACCATAGATCAAAACGTTCCCAATCAGTTTGGACTCAAGGTTTTCGGCAACACTGAGTTTACGGTTGACGTTACCGTTACCGGTAAAAAATATCAGATTTCAAACGCCAATCTGTCAGCCGAGGATATTCAGGTCGTGGCACTAACGGGCGACGTTGTGAAGCCGGGCTATTATACCTTGAACCTTAAAGGTGATTACGGTACAGATAACACTTCATACAAAATTTCATCTCTTTCTATAAAAACAATACGCGTTTATTTTGACACAGAGATCGAAAAATCTTTTCCCATTGAGTCGGATATTACAGTTAACGGCAGTTCAGATATTGTAGAAGACGGCTTCTCCTGTGGTGATATTAATCTTTCCAATTCAACCGTAGTTATTTCGGGACCGTCTGCTCAGGTAGATAAGGTCGAAAAGGTAGTTGCCAAGCTTGAGCTTGCTTCCAAGCTGACGGAAAATATGTCTACAGAGGTTCCTCTTGTTATGTACGATGAGTCAGGTAACAGCGAGTTCGAATTTTTAACCTCTGAGACGGACAACATAGACGTTACAATTCCTGTACTTAAGCTGAAGGAATTACCTGCAAAGGTAGAATTTAAAAATGCTCCTGATGCATTGAGTCTTAATCCGCTTGATTATACAGTTGTTCCGAGTAAAGAGGATGTTTACGTACTCGTCAGTGAGTACGACACTCAAACTGAGTATATTGTTGGCTCTATTAACTTTAAGGAGCTTTCACCGTTAAGTAACGTGTTTACGTTTAATAACGAAAGTGTGGGCGATGGCTCCAAGTTCACTGTAACCGTGGATATGAAGGGGTACTCGCATGAATATATAAGAATCACGTCAGATAAAATTAAATCCACAATATCCTCTGACTCAGTACGCTCCGTTTCCGATTTAAATAAATCCATAGTTGTAGTCGGTAAGGAAGAGGATCTTAAAAATATTACAGAGAATATGATAACTATCGACGTTGACCTTGACTCAGTTGTTGCTGAAAAGGGCAAGACCAAAACTGTTCCTGTACGAGTAAACGTTGACAGTCCGAACTGTTGGGTATACGGCGAGTATACAGTTGACGTAAGCTTTTAAGTATTAACAAAAGGAGGGTAGCAGGAATATGAAAAAAATAATTTCACTTGTTGTTGTAGCAATTATGCTTGTTTTGTGTTCAGGCTGCTCTCTCAACATTTTTTCCGTAGAGAGTCTCATTATTCCGCCTGAGCAATCAGGTAAAAACGGAGAGGTTCAAAAAGCCTTCAATACCCTGATGAGTAACACAAAATTTATGCTCAAAACACCTGCCACAGGTGAGTATCAGACGTCGTTTGTTTTAATAGACGTTGACGGCGATAAAAACGAGGAAGCCTTCGTCTTTTATTCGGAGACCTCATCTGTAGAAGGTACCGTTCGTATGGCATTTATGGAATGCATAGACGGGGACTGGTCAATTTCTTCAGACGTTAAGGGCTCAGGTAGTGGTATAAATGACGTTAATTTTGAGGACCTTAATAACAACGGTGTCCTTGAGGTGTTTGTAGGCTGGTCGTTGCTTGACGGTAAAACAACACATATTTTAAGTGCTTTCGAATGTGTCTCCTCAAAGGATGATAGTTATACTCTCAAATCCTTGGGTAACGAGTATTGCAACGGCAAGATATTTATGGATTTCAATTCAGACGGCAACAAGGACCTCGTTCTCGTTTATCTTGATGATTCAAGTCCTGTTCAAAAATCATATTTGAGGCTATTCAAATTAACCGAAAAAAATCAGCTCTTAAAATATGGTGAAACTGTTCTCGACAGTTCAATCGGCTCCATTGTTTCCATAAAGACAGACGTAGCTACCATAAAAAACAATAAAACTAACCGTCTTTTTATCGACTGCGCAAAAACAGACCGAATGATATTCACGGAGCTTGTTTATTGGGATACTCAATTGCTTGTTCCCGTCAAGGCTTTGCCGGAGCCATCTGTTTCCAACGTTCGCAGTAGCTTGTTACCGTCAACAGATATTGATAGCGACGGTCTTATCGAGATTCCTTCTCTTACACACCTTTGTGGTGATGAGAAGATGCTCACCGTCAAAGAGGATACGGAGCTTTACACGTTTACGTTGCTTAAGTGGAATAACGTAGAGGGTGATAATAGCGAAGAGGTTATAACCACCTTGCTTAATCCTATGGACGAATATCTGCTGCATTTTAGCTGGGGCGAAAAGGTTACCGTCAAATACGATTCATTGCGTGAGGCACTTCTGTTTTGTCAGTGGGATGAATCCGCAAAGAAATTAGGCGATGAGCTTTTCTCCATAACTTATCGCGAAAAGGTCATAGAAAACGAGATTCTCGGTGACCTTCTTTTTGAAAGTGAAGACGGAAATTATTATTATAAAATAACAGAAAGCGGATATAGCTTCGGTATTACCGATGAAACTATAGTTCCACTTTTTATCAAACTTGATTAGAGGGATTTTTATGAAAAAGGTACTTATAGCAGAGGATGAATCAGCTATTCGTGAGATTATTGCCATTACTCTTAATAGAGCAGGCTACGAGGTTACAGAGGCTTGCGACGGTCAACATGCAATAGATTTATATAACTCTAAAAATGGCGATTTCGACGTAGTTTTGCTTGATATTATGATGCCCAACGTTGATGGCCTTGAGGTATGCAAAACCTTAAGAAACCAAAGCAGTACGGTTGGTATCATCATGCTTACTGCCAAAACTCAGGAGATGGACAAGGTTTCCGGTCTTCTTATGGGCGCAGACGATTACATAACGAAGCCTTTTTCTCCGTCAGAGCTTATGGCAAGAGTAGACAGTGTTTACCGTCGCGTTGCAATGAACAAGCAGACACCTGCTCAGCCTGTCAGAGCAGATAAAATTATCCTTGAGCCCTTTGAACTCAATTTAAGGAACAGAACGTTATATAAAAACAACGTTCTCATTGAATTAACTCAGGTTGAGTTCCAGATCGTTGAGTATTTCTTCTCGAATCCCGGCAAAGCTCTTAGCAGAACAGATATTCTCAAGGAGGTATGGGGCGAATCATACTTCGGTGATGAAAAAGTCGTTGACGTTAACATAAGACGTCTTCGTATGAAGGTAGAGGATGAGCCTTCCATACCAAAGCATCTTATTACTGTATGGGGTATGGGCTATAAGTGGCTTTGATTTTTAAAAAATAAAATAAGGAGGTGACAAGTAATGGATAAAAAGCCTTTCGATTTAAAAAAGCTTTCAAAGGTCAACGTGGATAAAGCAAAAAAGCTTCTCAAAGAGCGTGAGGAAAACGCTGCTCCGAAGAAGAAGCTTTTCAGAAAAAAATCCAAGGACGAAAAAATAATCAAGGGTATCACAAAAAGATGGGCTACCAATACTTTACTTGTTACTGCACTTGTTTTGCTTTTTCTTGTAGCTACCAGCATCTTATTTATAGTTCAGTATTACCGTAATTACGTGGTTACTTATTTGTCCGATTATGCAAACGAAACCGTCATTACGTTTTTCACTCCTTACGTAGACGCCAGTGACGAGGTGTTTTCGCAAAAAGCGAAAGAATTTACCGATAGCTTTTCCGACAAATCCAGAGTAGAGGTACAGGTTATAAATCATAGTGGAAACGTAGCCGTTTCAAGCTCCGGCTTTGCAAGCGATGAATTAGTTACCGATATGGAGGATGTGCAGCAGGCTATTACGTCAGGTACAAGCACAGCCACTTGGTTTGGATTCAATAATAACGGTGAGCATATTGTCAGTGTTGCAATGGCTCTTCCTCAAAATGCAGATGGTGAGTTTTCGGGCGCTGTCCGTTTCATATCCTCAATGCGAGGTGTTGACCAACAAACCTTCTCTTTTATCCTTATCATACTTATAGTTTATATCGTTGCGCTTTTCTTTGTTGCTTTATCGGGTATTTTCTTTGTGCAGACCATTGTTTCACCTGTTCGTAAAATCAACGATACTGCAAGACTTTTCTCCGAAGGTAATTACGACGTTCGCGTTGAAACAAACAATAAAGCCGATGACGAAATTGCCGAGCTTGCTGAGTCTATTAACACAATGATTAACGAGGTTGCAGCAACCGACAAAATGAAGAATGATTTCATTTCCACCGTTTCTCACGAGCTTCGTACTCCTCTTACTGCTATCAAAGGCTGGGGTGAGATGCTTAAGGAGCTTGACGGTGAGGACAGGGAGATTTCCCGACGTGGCACAGAGGTTATTATTAACGAATCAGAGCGTCTTTCACGTCTTGTTGAGGAGCTTCTCGATTTCTCTCGTATGCAGAACGGTAATATGACTTTGCGTCTCGAAAAAATAGACGTTCTCGCAGAGCTTGACGAGGCAGTTTTCGTTTTCAAGGAACGCTCCAAGCGTGATAACGTAGAAATAAAATATAACGCACCTGAGATTCCTGCTCCAATGATGGGTGATCCTAACAGAATAAAACAGGTTTTTGTAAATCTTCTCGACAATGCTTTCAAGTATAACAAAGAGGGTGGGCTTGTTGACGTTGAGGCAACTGTGGACGACGGTGTTTTAACAATAAATATATCCGACACAGGCTGTGGCATACCGCCTGAGGATTTGCCTAACGTTAAAAAGAAGTTCTATAAATCCAATATTCAGGTCAGAGGCTCGGGAATCGGACTTGCGGTTGTTGACGAAATAGTTAAGCTTCACAACGGTGTGTTTGAAATAAACAGTGTTTTAGATGTAGGAACAACAGTTTCAGTTGTTTTCCCAATTGAAAAAATTGCAGTTGAACAGCCTGCATCTTTAATAGAAGAAATGATGGTGAATTTAGATAATGAGTAAAAAAGATACGTCACAAGCAAAGATTTCAGTAGGTGGTCAGGCTCTTATTGAAGGCATAATGATGCAAGGCCCTAAGGGTGCCGCAATGTCTGTGCGTTTACCCGATGGCACAATAGAGACAGAGAAGCTTGAAATCAAGCACCTCAGAGACAAATTTAAACCTGCAGGGCTGCCGATTATAAGAGGCGTTATAAATATGGTGGAATCCTTGATTTTCGGCTACAAATGTCTTGAAAAATCTGCCCTTAAGGCAGGTCTTGACGATGAGGAGCTTAATCCTGACGAAATGTCAAAGGTGGATAAATGGCTCTCTGACCATTTCGGTCCCAAGATGATGGCAGTTATCACAACTGTAGCAGCCGTTTTAGGCTTGCTCCTTGCCTTTGTTCTTTTTACTTATCTTCCGTCTATGATAGTAGACGTTGTTGATAAATATATTTTCAAAAACGCTCTTGAAAATATTCATCCTTTATTTGAGGGTATAATGAGAATGATTATTTTTGTTCTCTATATATGGCTCGTTGCCAAGATGCCTGATATAAAAAGAGTCTTTATGTATCACGGCGCCGAGCATAAATCTATTTTTTGCTATGAAGCAGGTCTTCCTTTAACGGTAGAAAACGTTCGCAAGCAAAAGCGTTTTCATCCAAGATGTGGCACAAGCTTCATTTTCGTTATTCTTATTATCAGCATATTGATATCATCCGTGCTCGTTGTTGCAGTTCCTTCAATTGATGACAACAGAGTGGTATGGATGATTGTTAAGCTTTTGATTTTACCTCTTACCGTAGGTATAGGCTACGAGTTTATAAAATACGCAGGCAAGCACGATAACGCTTTTGTTCGCGTTTTATCTGCACCTGGACTTTGGATGCAACGCATTACAACTCAGGAGCCTACGGACGATATTATTGAGGTCGGCATCGCTTCTATTAACAGTGTTCTTTATGGTGAAGAGGATAACAAGGAAAGCGATAACGAGAGCAATAACGAAAATAACAGTGAGGAAAGCATCACAGATTCTACTGTGGAGGATAACGAGAATTGAAAACCCTTTATTCCGTGTACCGAGATGCAATAAAAGTTTTGATCGAAGCACAGTGCGACAGTCCTGAGTTTGATGCTCAGCAGCTTATTTCCTATTGCTTCGGGTACAATAAAACACAGCTTCTTATGAACTCAGGTTCTGCAGTTGATGAGGTTAAATTGATTCATTTTGTTGATTGCGTTAAAAGAAGAGCCAATCACGAGCCACTTCAGTATATAATCGGAATGTGGGATTTTTACAAATACTCCTTCAAGGTCGGCAAAGGTGTCCTTATTCCAAGGCCTGAAACAGAGCTTCTCGTAGATTTTGCCCTTGAGGAAACAAAAAAGAATGACTACAAGGTTATTTTTGACCTTTGCTGTGGCAGTGGTTGTGTTGGCTTATCCGTAGCAAAAATGCTTCCCGACGTTAAAGTCTTTTGTGTGGATATTTCCGATGATGCTCTTGAGTATACTCGCAAAAACAAGGAGCTTTTAGGCTGCCATAACGTAACGGTTGTTAAAAGTGACGTGCTTGAAAGTACAGGCTTTGTAGGGCTTCCGAGACCGGATATTATCCTTTCCAATCCGCCGTATATCCGTTCTGATGAGATTGCTCAGCTTCAAAGTGAGGTACAGTTTGAGCCTTCACTTGCTCTTGACGGTGGTGAGGACGGTCTCGTTTTCTATCGTGCTCTTTCAGAATTGTGGTACCCGCTTATTAATAAAGACGGTTATATTGCAATGGAGTGCGGAGAGGATCAGACCGAGGACGTTCTTTCCTTGTTCATTGAAAAAGCAGACAAGGGCAGAATAGTTACCGATACTTTTGGTAACCAAAGAGTTGTAATTGTGAAAAGGTAATTCTTTAGTCTATTGACCTTTTTACACATTTATAGTAAAATATTTAATTATTTAAAGGTTAGTAATTATGTTAAGTGAAATTTTTGGTTTTTTAACAGGTAGCGTATCTGCAATAGATCTTTTTGTAAACGTTGCCGCGATATGCTTCGTTGTTTTTTGTGCAACACCTATTCACGAATATGCACACGCACTTATTGCCACTAAATTAGGGGATGATACTCCTCGTATTACAGGCAGGTTAACAATTAATCCAAAGGCGCATATTGATCCCATAGGTGCAATTCTTATTTTTGTATGTGGCTTTGGCTTTGCAAAGCCTGTTCGCGTTAATATGCGTAACTTCAAAAATCCCAAAAGAGATATGGCAATTGTTGCACTTGCAGGGCCTGTAAGTAATCTTATTCAAGCTGTGGTTTGCGTTGCTCTTGCGATGATTTTTTTAAACGTTAGCAGCTCTGCAATGTATTATATGAGCGTTTTCTTTTTGTTTGCAGCTCAAATTAACGTAAACCTTGCAGTATTCAATCTTTTGCCTGTACCACCGTTAGACGGTTCAAGGCTTGTTAGTGCGTTATTACCTGCAAAGTATTATTTTAAGCTTATGCAGTACGAAAGATATATTCATTTAGCTCTTATGATTTTACTTTTCACAGGTGTATTATCAGCTCCGCTTTCCAAATTATCAAGTTTAGTTATGAGTGGTATTATTACAATAGTTGGCATACCGTTCAGTTTATTAGGTTTAGGGTGAATTATGGAACCGATTTCTTATAAGCTTGAGGTGTTTGAGGGTCCTATGGACTTGCTTTTACATCTCATCACAAAGCATAAAATTGATATTTACGATATTCCCATTTTAGAGCTTGTGGAGCAGTACGTTTCCTACGTTCGTGAAATGCAGGAAGAAAATATGGAGGTTGCCAGCGAATTTCTTGAAATGGCAGCCAGACTCGTTTATATAAAAACAGTTTCTCTTTTGCCTGTGTACGAGGAGGCAGAGGAGCTTAAAAACGAATTGAGAGACGAGCTTTTAGAGTACAGAGATTGCAAAATTCTCGCAGGTAAGCTTTCTCAGATGACAGAGGGCTTCGATTATTCTGTTCGCGAATATGCCGAGAACGTTTCTCCCGATATGTCATACAAGAGGCTTCACGAACCTGACGAGCTGTTGAGTGCATATTCCGTTGCAGCAGGCAAGAAGCTTAGGCGTTTGCCACCACCGATTGATACCTTCAAGGCTATCGTTACTCGCAAAATCGTTTCAGTCGGCTCAAAGATTGAGTCTATCGTTACGTCCTTGAAGCGTAAAAGAAAAACAAGGCTTTTTGATATATACAAAGAAGCAAAATCTCGTTCAGATTTAATTGCTGCATTTCTTGCAGTGCTTGAGCTTGCAAAAAACAAAACTATTTTTGTTACAGGTGAAGGCGAAGACGTTCAGATAGAGCTATTGGAAGGAAATGAGGATTCTTGATTAACGAAAAACAAATCGCTACGGTAGAGGCAGTGCTTTTTGCAGCTGCCGAGCCAATAGAATATACAAAGCTTGCATCCGTTCTCGGTATGGATGATGAGCAAATACTTCTTATTATGGATGCTCTTAACAAGAAGTACAATTCAGACGATAGTGGCATCTGCCTTTTGCAGCTTGATACAAAGTATCAGCTTTGCAGCAAAAAAGAATTTGTTGAGGCAGTCAGAAACGTGCTTGATTTAAAGCGTAATTCTCCGCTTTCTCAGGCAGCCTTCGAGGTACTTGCCATAATTGCATACAATCAACCCATCACAAAGCCGTACATAGAGCAGATTCGTGGTGTTGATTGCTCAGGTGTTGTAAACACTCTTTGCCAAAGAGGACTTGTTGAAGAAAAGGGTAGGCTCGACGTTCCCGGCAGACCTGTTCTTTACGGCACAACGTCGGACTTTTTAAGATGCTTTTCTCTTAATAGTCTTGATGAGCTTCCTGAGCTTCCCGAAGGAGATAAAGAGATTCTTATGTCAGACGTTGATAACGGTCAGCTTTCTCTTTTCGACGAGGTCGAAACAGAGGAAGAAGAGTCTGCAGAATAATCCTGATTAATAAACAGTGGAAGGGGTGAATACGTGGTCGCTTTATACGTTATATTGGGGATAATTTTATTTTTCATAATTATGTTTTCCTTTCGCGTTACCGTTATTGTTGACTACGCAGAAAAAACTGTCGTTACAATAAAATATCTTTTCATAAAGCTTAACGTTGTTGATACCTCAGCACCTAAAAAAGAAAAAAAGCCAAAAAAGGAAAAGAAAAATAAAAAAGGTTCTGCGAAAGAAACTGAAGAGGTAACGGAAGCTGAATCGTCTCAGGCAGCTTCTGCTGAGGAAAATTCAAAGCCAAACAAAACAAAAGAAGCAAAACCCAAGAAAAAAGGCAATAGCCTCTTAAAGCAGATTTACCTTGATCACGGTTACGACGGAATCGTAAGGATGCTTAAGGCAGTCGGAGCTTCCTTGAACGGCTTTTTCGGAAAGCTTTATAAAACTTTTGTTATTGATGAATTATACATAACAATGTTAACCTCGGGCTCCGATGCGGCAGATACGGCCATTAAACACGGTAAGCTTTGTGCCTATGCATATCCCATACTCGGTAAGCTCATTTCTACCTGTAAGGTAAAAAAGTATGACTTTAATTTTTCACCTGATTTCTTAGGCAAAAAATCGGAGGCAGAGGCTTACGTAAGGCTCCACGTAACTCCGATACGTATAACAAATGCAGCTGTTGTTCTTGCACTTCAGTTAGTATTTAAGGTATTAATTAAAATCCTCTTCTCGAAAAATAAGAGTGATAAAAGTAAGGCTGTTACCGACAAGGCATCTCAGGATGCTCAATCGGTTGAAAATACAAATAATAAAACAAATATAAATAAGGATGGTGCTTCAAAATGAGTGAAAAATCAGCAAACGGCATTCTCAGAACAACAATAGAAAAGGTTAGGGATCTTGTAGACGTTAGTACAATTATCGGCGATCCAATCAATCTTCCCGACGGTTTAACAATTATCCCTGTTTCAAAGGTTACGTACGGCTTTGCTTCAGGTGGTTCTGATTTCCCATCAAAGAACAACGTTGAGCTTTTTGGTGGTGCAGGTGGCGCAGGTATTACAATTAACCCTGTTGCTTTCCTTGTTGTTAAAAACGGTGAGGTTACAATTAAACACATTGTAACAGACGATAATGCAGTAGAAAGAGCAGTAAGTCTTGTTCCTGAAATGTTCGACAAAATCACAAGCCTCAAAAAGAATAAGGAAGAGCCTGTAGAAGAAGCAGCAGAATAATTTTTAAATAACCACCTGCATATATATACTCTGAGGCAGGTGGTTGTTTTGCTTGTTAAAACAGTTAGTTTAGTTGTTGTTATAGCGTTTCTTTCGTCTTTTTTCTCCGTTAAATCTAATGCAAGAGACGTATCTGTTTCTGCTTCGTCTGCCGTTTTGATGGTGGCGTCCACAGGTGAGATTTTGTATTCAAAGAATCCTACGGAAAAGAGAGGAATTGCCAGTACAACTAAAATAATGACGAGTATCGTCGCTCTCGAGAACGCATCGTTAACAGATACAATAACAGTATCCTTTGATGATATAAACGTAGAGGGCACGTCTATGGGATTAAAAGAAGGAGACACAATTGATTTGTTGTCTCTTGTCAAGGGTATGCTTCTTACAAGCGGAAACGATGCAGCAAACGTTACTGCAACTCTTGTTGGTGGCAGTAAAGAGCAATTTGCTTCTTTAATGAACAAAAAAGCAGAAGCTATAGGTATGACCGATTCATCCTTCAAAAATCCGTCAGGCTTAACAGAGGATGGCCATTATTCCTGTGCTTATGATATGGCTCTTTTAGGTAGCTACGCTATCGGGAATCCTGTATTCAGGTCAATTTGCTCATCTCTTAAAGCAGAGGTGACAAAGAATGACGGTGATAAGGTTATTTTATATAACCATAATAAGCTTCTCACTAAATACGAAGGTGCCTTCGGCATTAAAACAGGCTTCACAAAGGCTTCGGGACGTTGCCTTGTTTCTGCAGTAGAAAGAGATGGTGTTACTCTCGTTGCAGTGACACTCAATGCCTACGATGATTGGAACGATCATATAAGGCTATATGATTATTATTTTCCTCTTATATCAAAGCAGAGACCTTCATTTTCTGTAGAAAATATCAATATACCCGTTGTTAATTCCCACGTTAAAAGCGTTACTCCTGTTTGTTCCTCCGAGCTTTTTGTTCCGGTTTATAAAGCTACTAACGATTTGAAGGTCAAATGCTTCTTACCTCATTTTTTGTATGCAGGTGTAAAGAAGGGCGATTACTTAGGTTGGGTAGAGCTTCAAAATAAAAATGGGGAAATTATAAAAAGAGTTTACCTCGTTTCCTCTTGTGACGCTCCGTTACAAGAGTATCAAAAATAAATATTAAGAAAAGGACCGTCGCAGAGACGGACGTTAATTATGGCACTTGAAAGATTACAAAAGTTTTTATCAGAATGCTCTGTCGCTTCTCGCAGGAAATCTGAGGAATTAATAAGAGAAGGCAAGGTAAAGGTCAACGGCAAAATCGCGCAGGTCGGTGATAAGGTTGATCCCAAAAAGGATACCGTTACCGTTTGTGGCAAAAAGGTCGTTGCCGTAAAGCAAAAATATTATATTATGCTTAACAAGCCTCGTGGCTACGTTACCACAATGAGTGACGAGTTAGGCAGAAAATGTGTTGCAGAGCTTGTACAGGACGTAGGCGCACAGGTTTATCCTGTGGGCAGATTGGACAAGGATTCAGAAGGCTTGCTTCTACTCACAAATGACGGTGAGTTTGCAAACGCAGTTATGCATCCCAGGAAGCATATCCCAAAAACCTATCGTGTTACCGTTCGTTCAAATATCAATGACGCTCAGATAGAAAAGCTTGAAAACGGCATAGATATTGAAGGTGACGGCAGAGATACGTTGCCTGCAAGTGTTCACGTTATTGAAAAAAGCGCCGAAAGAAGCGTTTTCGAAATTACAATTTACGAAGGACGTAACCGTCAGATTCGTAAAATGTGTGAGCAGGTCAGCCTTGACGTTATCAGACTGAAAAGGAATTCCGTCGGCTCTGTCAAATTAGGTATGCTCAAGGTTGGTAAATGGCGTGAGCTTACCGAGGACGAGGTACATCGTTTGCAGGTTCAATAAAAATTGACAACGTTATTTTATTTTAGTATAATGTAATATAAATATTTTAAAGGCTGGTATATATGGTTAGAAGTATGACAGGCTTCGGCAGAGCGCAAGCGTCTGTTGAAGGCTTTAACATCACTGTTGAAATTCGTAGCGTTAATCACCGTTATTTCGAATTTTACGCAAAGCTTCCAAGAACGTACTCTTTTCTTGAGGAAAAGGTAAAGAGTCTTCTTTCCACAGGTATCTCAAGAGGTAAGGTTGAGTGTTCGCTTCAGCTTGAGGCTACTGCAGATGAAAGTGTTCTTGTAAGTGTTAACGAGCCTCTTGCAAAGGGTTACGTTGATGCAGTAACGCAAATTTCAGAAAAATTTAATATTCCGCAGGAGTTAACTGCTCTCTCTGTTGCCCGTTTTTCAGACGTTTTATCTGTAAGCAAGGCACCTGTTGATGAGGATGAACTGTGGGCAAAGGTTTCTCCTGTTGTTCAATCTGCACTTGATAATTTCGTTTCAATGAGAGAAACGGAGGGTAAAAAGCTTTCCGAGGACGTTCTTTCAAGAGCAGCTACAATTATTGATAACGTTTCTTATATTGAGGAGCGTTCACCGGAAACTGTAAAAGCATATTCCGAAAAGCTTCTCGAAAGAATGAAAACTGTTTTAGGCGACACTCAGATTGACGAGGCGAGGATTTTAACCGAGGCTGCAATTTATGCAGATAAGGTTGCCGTTGCCGAGGAAACCGTCAGACTCAGAAGCCATATCGAACAGCTTCACGGGATGCTCAATTCTAACGAGGCAGTTGGACGTAAGCTTGATTTCCTCGTTCAAGAGATTAATCGTGAGGCAAATACTATCGGCTCAAAGGCACAGGACGTTGATATAGCTCGCAGAGTTATCGATATCAAAGCCGAGGTCGAAAAAATCAGGGAACAAATTCAAAATATAGAGTGATATTTTATGAAGCTTATAAATATTGGTTTCGGCAACTTAATAAATGCCGACAGAGTTATTGCAGTAATCAGTCCTGATTCTGCACCTGCAAAGCGTATGATTCAGGAATGTCGCGAAAGGGCGCAGCTTATTGATGCTACTCACGGCAGAAAAACAAAAACCGTTATTATTACAGATAGTGATAACGTTGTTTTATCATTTCTTTCTGCAGAACAGCTGATGCTACGCTTCGAGGCAGAAAAAGGAGGTCAGGAATTTGGCTTTAACGAATAAAGGACTTTTGATTCTTTTTTCCGGTCCTTCAGGCTCAGGTAAGGATACAGTTCTTGCAGAGCTCAGGAAAAGGAATTTAAATATGCAGCAATCCATTTCCGTTACAACAAGAGCAATGCGTAACGGTGAGATTGACGGCGTAGATTATTATTTTACAGACGTTCCGACCTTTGAGAAGAATATAGAAGAAGGCTTCTTTTTAGAATACGTAAAATACGGTGACAATTACTATGGCACACCAAAGCAAAAGGTTCAGGAGCTTATAGATAACGGCTACAACGTTTTCCTCAAGATCGAGGTGGAAGGTGCAGGTAACGTCCGCAAGGCTTTCCCTGAGGCTGTATCTATATTTGTTGTTCCTCCGTCAATAGATGCCCTTAAAGAGCGTCTGATGGGCAGAGGCACGGAATCTGAGGAATCTTATTTAAAAAGACTTTCCATTGCTCAAAAGGAATTAGAACGGGCAAAGGAATACGATTACGTTGTTGTTAACGACAATCTTTCAGAATGTGCAGATGACGTTTGTGCAATAATCAGCGCAGAGAATTCTCGCTATTCAAAAATGAAGGCTTTAGTCGATACTATGAATTAATAAATAACCGAAAGGAATAAAAATTATGCTTAATCAAGATCTTTCAAAAGTACTCAAGGGACATATCAGTCGCTATTCTCTCGTTACTGCTGCAGCAAAAAGAGCACGTGAGATTTCCGACAAAAATCTTGAGGACAAAGTTATCACAACAGAAAAGCCGGTTAGCGTTGCTCTCAATGAATTAATCAATGAAGAGTACAAGATTATTGAGCCGGATGAAATCGCAAACATCTGATTATGAGTGAATCTGCTTATTTTGCATTAGTTGCCGTTGAGGGCGTAGTGTATCATTTCGATATGCCATACTCATACAAAATTCCTCTTGAGCTTGAGTCACAAGCCTTGCCTGGTTGTAGAGTTATGGTGCCCTTTGGTAACGGAAACAGAAAAAAACAAGGTCTTATACTTTCCGTCAAACCGCTTTTTGAGGCAGAAAACCAAGAGAAACTAAAATCCATATCATCTGTTTTAGACAAGAAGCCTTTATTTGATGATGAGATGCTTTCTCTTGTTTACTGGCTTAAAGAGAATACTTTTTGTACTCTTTTTGAAGCGGCTAAGGCGATGCTTCCTGCAGGTATAGGCCTTAATTACGTTGTTTCCTACATTGCAAAAGAGGCGGATTTTTCTATTTTAGAGAAGCTAAGCTTTGACGAAAGTCGCGTTTACGATTATTTAAAAAATAAAAATAAATTCACTAAGAAGGAAAAGATTTTATCAGACCTTGGTCTGCAAAGTGATACAAACGTTTTCTCTTTATTAGAAAAGAAGGGTTTAATCACCACTAATACCGATGCAAAACGCAAGACAGGTGATATGACTATCAAGAACGTTCGTCTTGCTATTACTGAAGAGGATGCTCTTCTGGTATCAAAGAGTCTTACCGTAAAGCAAAAAAACGTCACAAATCTTCTTGTGGATATTGGTGGAGCATCCGTCAAAGAGGTGTGCTATTTTTGTGGTGTTACACCGGCTGTTGTTACAGCTTTAGAGAAAAAGGGCATCGTTGAGCTTTTTGATAGCGAAACTTACCGTAAGCCTAAGTATATTTCCTCAGGTAAGCTTTCGGAGTCACCTCAGCTTACCTCTTCACAAAAGAAGGCGTACTCTCAGTTGCTCTCAAAGTACAAGGAAAATACTGCAGGTGCCTATCTTCTTTACGGTGTTACAGGTAGTGGCAAAACTCAGGTTTTCCTCAAGCTTATCGAGGACGTAATTAACGATGGCAAGGGCGTAATCGTTATGGTGCCCGAAATTGCTTTAACTCCTCAGACACTTAATATTTTCTACTCTCATTTTGGTGATAGCGTAGCCGTTTTCCACAGTGCGCTTTCTGCAGGTGAAAGAGTAGATGAATGGAAGCGTGTTAAAAACGGTGAGGCAAAGATTGCCATCGGCACAAGGTCTGCGGTTTTTGCTCCGTTTAGTAACCTCGGTCTTATTGTTATGGACGAGGAGCAGGAGCATACCTATAAATCCGAGATGACTCCTCGTTACCACGCAAGAGAGGTTGCAAAATTCAGATGCGTCAAGAACAATTCTCTTCTTGTCCTCGCGTCTGCCACTCCTTCTGTGGAAACTTACACAAATGCATTAAGTGGCAGGTACGGTTTTGCAAAGCTTGACAAACGTTACGGTGAGGCAGTTCTGCCTGAGGTTAAAACAGTTGATATATCCGACACAAAGGGCCCTATAAGTAACGAGCTTTATACTGCTATTGAGCAGTGCCTTGAAAATAAAAAACAGGCAATTCTCCTTATGAACAGAAGAGGCTTCAATACCTTTGCCGTTTGTAATGCCTGTAAGAGTGTAATAACCTGTCCCAATTGCAGTATTTCTCTTACCTATCATAATGCCAATAATCGTCTTATGTGCCATTATTGTGGCCATTCTCAGCCATATACGGACGTTTGCCCTCAATGTAACGAAAAGGCGGTTACCTATGCAGGCTACGGCACACAGAGGATAGAGGATGAGCTTGAACGAGTTTTCCCCGATGCACGTATTCTCCGTATGGATGCAGATACAACTATGGCAAGGTACTCTTATCAGGATAAGCTGACTGCTTTTTCAGAAGGCGAATACGATATTCTTTTAGGAACGCAAATGGTGGCAAAGGGACTCGATTTTCCCGACGTTACACTTGTTGGCATTATCTCAATTGACCATCAGCTTTATAATGATGATTTCAGGAGCAGTGAAAAGGCTTTTGATTTACTTACACAGGTAATCGGTAGGTCAGGCAGAGGTAAGGATAAAGGTGTAGCCTATATTCAGACTCTTGTCCCCGATAACGATATTATCGAGCTTTCTGCGGCACAGGACTATGAAAGCTTTTATAACACTGAGGCAGTTATCAGAAAAACTATGGTTTATCCGCCGTTTTGCGATATTTGTTCCTTGTGCTTTACAAGTGAACAGTACAGTAAATCTATTCACAGTGCGCAAAACTTTTTTGAAATGCTAAAAAACGCCGTGCAAACAGATTATGCCGACGTTAAAATAAATGTTCTTGGTCCTATTCAACCAAGAGTCAGTAAGGTCAGCAATAAATACAGAAATATAATTACCGTAAAATGTAAAAATAATAAACGATTCAGAGAAATGATGTCTGCTCTTATTAAGGAATATATGAAAAATATTCAAGCAAACGGAGCAAACGTAACAGTGGATATCAATCCGCTTTAAAAGGAGTAAAAAATGGCTATTAGAAATATCAGGGTGGACGATGATCCTATTTTAAGAAAAACGTCTCGTCCCGTTACAGAATTCAACGACCGTCTTTTTGATTTGCTTGACGATATGAAGGAGACTATGTATCAATCAGGTGGTGTCGGACTTGCAGGGCCTCAGGTAGGTGTTTTAAGACGTGTCGTTGTTATGGACGTAAGTGAGGACAGAAATGAATATATTGAGCTTATAAATCCCGAAATTACAGAGGTTTCCGACGAGCAAACAGGCGTGGAGGGTTGCCTTTCTCTTCCCGGCTGGTGTGGTGTTGTTACAAGACCAAACGTTGTTAAGGTAAAGGCTCAGAACCGTGAAGGTAAATGGTGTCTTTATAAGGGCGAAGGACTCAAGGCACGTTGCTTCTGTCACGAAATCGATCACCTTGACGGTATTCTTTATAAAGATAAATTAGACGAGGGCGAAACACTTTTCAGACCTGAAACGGAGTAATATATGAGAGTAGTTTATATGGGTACACCGGATTTTGCCGTTGCACCTTTAAAAGCATTATTTGATAACGGGTACAACGTTGTCGGTGTTTTCACACAACCTGACAAGCCTGTGGGCAGGAAAGCCATATTGACACCTCCACCTGTTAAAGTAGTTGCGTTAGAAAATAACGTTCCTGTTTTTCAGCCCGTCACCTTGAAAAAAGGCGAAGGCTTAAAAATCCTTGAGGAGCTTAAGCCTGATATATGCGTTGTTGTTGCCTACGGCAAAATTTTACCTGAGGATTGCCTTAATTACGCAAAGTACGGTTGTATTAATATTCACGGATCAATTCTCCCCGAATATCGTGGTGCGGCACCAATTCAGCGCAGTATCCTCGACGGCAAGGAATATGCAGGAGTTACTGCTCAGCAAATGGACGTTGGAATAGATACAGGTGATATCCTTTTTACAGAAAAAACAAAAATCCTTGAAAACGAAACAACGGGCGATTTGTACGAAAGATTAACCGTTATAGGTGCAGATTTGCTCATAAAAACCTTATCTGCCATTAAAAACGGCGAGGCTGAACCTGTAAAGCAGGATGAGTCAAAAAGCTCTCATGCAGCTATGCTCGATAAATCAATGTCTCCTGTTGATTGGTCAAAATCCTCTTTTGAAATTCACAATCAAATCAGGGGACTTGATCCGTGGCCTGTTGCACAAACAACCTTTATGGGCAAAAATCTTAAGCTTTTCCGTTCTGAGATTGCACAGGATTTAAGTTCAGGTAAGGCAGGAGAGGTCCTTCCCATGAAAAATGGTATGGCAGTTTTTTGTGGAGACGGTAAGGCAGTTATTGTTCACGAGGTGCAATATGAAGGCAAAAAGCGTATGAATGCCGCAGATTTCCTTCGCGGTTGCCGTATAGAAAAGGGTCAGATTTTAGGACAGGAGTAATTTATGACGAAGTCGGCAAGGCAGGTAGCCTTTGAGGTTTTATTTAAAATTGAAAAGGATAAGGCTTATTCAAACCTTGCCTTAGACAGTGCTGTTAAAAACTTTTGTACAAGCAGTACCGATTCTGCTTTTGTCACTTATCTTGTTTACGGTGTAATTGAACGTCAGATAACCTTGGATTACGTTTTATCAAGGTACCTTAATCAACCCATAAGTAAGCTAAAAAAAGACGTTCTCACAATTTTGCGTCTGGGCACTTATCAGCTCCTTTTTTCTGATAAAATTCCGCAATCTGCCGCAGTTAATGAGAGCGTGAAGCTTACAAAGGATAACAAATGCCAATATGCATCAGGTATGGTAAACGCCGTCCTTCGCAAAATTTCTGCAAGGGACCTTGATTTTCACCATATTGAAAATATCGCTCTTCGCACGTCAGTTGAGTTTTCCGTAAACGAAGAAATAGTCAAATTCCTTTTTCATCACTACGGAGAAAAGGCTTCTGTGGAATTTTTAAAGGCTTCTCTTCAGGAGAAAAAGATATTTATTAAAGTTAATACCACAAGGGTAACCACAGATAAGCTTATTGATATGCTCGAAAAGGAAGGCGTCAAATCCGAAAAAACTGTGCAACCCGACGCGTTACAGATATTTGTTAACGATGCCGTGTATAATACACAGTGCTATAAAAAAGGACTCTTTCACGTAGAGGATTTATCCTCTCAGCTTTGCGTTGAAGCGTTAGACGTGTTTGAAAATTGCAATGCAATTGATATTTGTGCTGCTCCCGGTGGCAAAAGCTTCAGTATAGCCGAGAAAATGAGCAACAAGGGTACCCTTTACTCCTGTGATATATACGAGCAACGTGTTGATTTAATAATGCAAGGCGCAAGCAGACTTGGACTGTCTTGCGTTAAGCCTTTTGTTAACGATGCAACCGTTCATAACCCTTCGTTGCCTCTTTTTGACCGTGTGCTTTGTGACGTGCCATGCTCCGGCTTGGGTATTATCGGCAAAAAACCTGAAATTAAATATAAAAAGCTTGATGATATAAAAGAGCTTTATCCAATACAAAAAAAGATTCTCGAAACCTCATCTGCCTACGTTAAAAAAGGTGGACGTTTAGTTTATTCTACTTGTTCTGTTAATCCTAACGAAAACAGAAAAATATGCGATGATTTTTTAAAAAATCATCCCGAATTCATATCATTAAAGGCTCTGCCCAACGTTGAAAGGACTGTTGACGAAGGTGATTATTTAACCTTGATGATGCATACAAATAACTGTGATGGCTTTTTTATTGCCGTGTTTGAAAGAAAGTAAGTGCTTATGAGTAAAAAAGATATTGCTTCGTACAATTTAACAGAGCTTCAAGCCGTTTTAAAGGATATGGGCTTACCAAAGTTTCGTGCAGGGCAAATATACGATTGGATTCACAAAAAAGGCGTAACGTCATTTGACGAAATGACTAATATATCAAAAGATTTAATTTATAAATTAAATGACAATTTTGTCATTTTTTCCTGTACTATTGAAAAAAAGCTTGTTTCGCAGTATGATAATACAGTGAAATATCTATACAGGTTACCCGATAACGAGTATCTTGAATGTGTAGTTATGGATTATAAATACGGCAAAACCATATGCGTTTCAACTCAGGTTGGATGCAAAATGGGTTGCGTATTTTGTGCTTCAGGTATAGGTGGCTTCAAGAGGCAACTTGCACCGTCGGAGATTCTTAGTCAGATATACGTTGCCCAAAGGAATTTAAACGTTCGCATTTCACGTATTGTTTTAATGGGAATGGGTGAGCCTCTTGATAATTACGATAACGTAATTAAGTTTCTTGAACTCATTAGCGATGAAAACGGACTTAATATCGGTATGAGGCACATTTCACTTTCAACAAGTGGTGTTGTTCCAAAGATTTACGAGCTTTTAAAAACAAAGCCACAGTTAACTCTTTCCGTATCTCTTCACGCACCTAACAATACTATCCGTTCACAAATTATGCCCGTTAACAAAAGCTGGGATATAGACGAGCTTTTAAAAGCATGTAAAATTTACGCAGACCAAACGTCCCGTCGCATATCTTTTGAGTATGCCATGATGAAGGGCGTGAATGATACCGAGGAATGTGCTAACGAGCTTTCAAAAAGGCTTAAGGGCATCTTGTGTCACGTTAATCTTATTCCTGCTAACGAGGTTAAGGAAAAAAGTCACAAGAGAAGTGACGATTCAAGCATAAATCAATTCAAGTCTATCTTAGAGAAAAACGGTCTCACCGTAACCATCAGGCGTACCTTAGGCTCAGATATTAACGCGTCTTGTGGTCAGCTCAGACGAGAGAAGCTTGTTGAGGATAACAAATAAAGTTTTAATTATTTTTACAGACAGTTCAGGAGGTGAAACACTTGTTCATTTCAGCAAAAACAGATATCGGTCATTACAGAGAGTCAAATCAGGATTTATTTGAATACGGCACCTTCGAAACAGGTGACTGCTGGGCAGTTGTCTGTGATGGAATGGGTGGTGTTTCAGGTGGTCAGGTTGCAAGTTGCCTTTGTACAGAAAAGGTTTCTGCAGCCATCAAACGTGGCTACAGAAAAAATCTATCTGTAAAAAATGCAAAAAATTTACTACAATCTGCAATCAGTGTCGCTAATACCGTTGTTTACGAAAAGTCTCTTGCAGAGCAGGAGCTTAAGGGTATGGGCACCACAATAGTTGCAGTTATTGTTATAAAAAATATTGCAATAATTGCTCACGTTGGTGACAGCAGAGCATATATTGCAGACGAAGCATCCATTCGTCAGATAACCAGGGATCATTCTCTTGTTCAAATGATGGTCGAAAACGGCAAAATTACACCTGAGGAATCAAAAACTCATCCCGATAAGAATATTATCACCAGAGCAATCGGTGTTGTTAATTTTGTTGACGTTGAATTTGATATAGAGTCTGTTGAAGAGGGCAAATCGTTGCTTCTTTGCACAGACGGTCTGAGTGGCTCTGTTGAAAACGAAGAGATGCTTGAAATAATAAATAATTATAAAAATTCTTCTGCAGAAAAACTTGTAGAAAAGGCACTGGAAAACGGTAGCAAAGATAATATTACTGCCGTTGTAATCGGTGCTGAATTTCAAGGAGAGTAAGTATGGAAAATTATGTTGGTAAACGTATAGACGGACGATATGAAATTCACGACGTTGTCGGTGTTGGTGGTATGGCAGTTGTTTACAAGGCGTACGACAATATCGACGATAGAATCGTTGCTATCAAAATTCTTAAGGATGAATACCTTGCAAACGAGGAGTTTCGCCGTAGATTCAAAAATGAGTCAAAGGCTATTGCCGTGCTTAATCACAGAAACATAGTTAAGGTTTCTGACGTTAGCTTTGGTGACAGGCTTCAGTATATCGTAATGGAATACATCGAGGGTATTTCTCTTAAGGAGTATATTCAGCAAAAGGGCGCTATCGATTGGAACGAGGCTCTTTTCTTCAGCATTCAGATTCTTCGTGCCCTTCAGCACGCTCACGATAAGGGTATCGTCCACAGAGACGTTAAGCCTCAGAATATTATGCTTCTCGAAAACGGAACTATTAAGGTTACGGATTTCGGCATTGCCCGTTTTAGTCACGGTGAAACACGTACCATGACGGAAAAGGCTATCGGCTCCGTCCATTACATAAGCCCTGAACAAGCAAAGGGTGAGCTTACCGACGAAAAGGCAGATATATATTCTGTCGGCATCGTTCTTTACGAGATGCTCACAGGTAAGCTTCCGTTTGAGGCAGAAAGTGCAGTTTCCGTCGCCTTGATGCAGGTCAATAACGAGGCAGTGCTTCCACGCACAATAAACAGCAAGATTCCTTTAGGCTTTGAGCAGATAACCATGAAGGCTATGCAAAAAAGCACACGTGAGCGTTATCAGACTGCTGCCGAAATGCTTCTTGACCTTGAGGAGCTTAAGAGGAATCCTAATATCAAATTTGATTATATGAAGTATTTTGTTGACGAGCAGCCAACAAGATTTGTAGGCAAAATTCAGGATAATTCCAACACAGTTTCAAAGCCTATAAATCAAGCATCTGCTTCTCAGATGGTACCGCCTGTCAACGTTAACAGGCAACGCGTTAATCCTCAGCCGAGTCCCGCTGTCAGAGCAGGAGATATACTTGACAAGAAGCAAGGTGAAGGCGTTTCTAACAGTAGCAAAAGAGTTGCCGTTATATCCGTCGCTTTAGTGGCAGTTATTCTCTTCCTTGTTGTATTTATCATCTTTAATCTTAGTGGTGGCGGCAACAAAATAATTGAGGTTGAAAATTTTGTGGGTCTCAATTACGAGCAGGAAATTGCCAATAACGAGAAGTATAAAGATATTTACTATTTCCAGACAACGTATCAGGAGTATTCAGGTGTTGAAGAGGGTTGCGTATTCAAGCAGGATCCTGCACCCGGTACAGAACAAGAAAAGGGCAGAACAATTCATCTTTATATCGCAAAATCCGGTGACGGTGTTGTTATTCCTGATTATTCAGGACAAAATTATCAAACGGCACGCGATGCTCTTGAGTCAATGGGCTTTACAGTAAATCTTGTGTCAGATACGTCTACAGATGCAGAGCTCAGCACCGTTATCAGAACTGATCCTGCATCAGGCTCAAGCGTTTTCCCGGGATCAAACGTTACAATTTATTATGCATCCTCCGAGGCAAAGAATTCCTTTAAGATGCCAAACCTGAACGGCTATAGTCTTGAAGAGGCAAAAAAAGTTATTGCAGAAAATGACCTGGTTTTAGGTGACGTAAAATACGTTGATACAACGGCAGAAAAGGATATGGTTATTGAACAGTCACCAAGTCCTGATTCCTACGTTGTTAAAGATTTCGTTGTAACTCTTACCTTAAGCTCAGGAAAAACTATTTATTCAGGTAGTGTTCAGCTTCCCGAGAATATCGGCAATGCAACGGTTAAAGTATCCTTAGATGATACTGCTGTTGTTACCGATTCTGTAAACACCTCATCCCAATCTCAGTATTCCTTTGAGGTATCAGGTAATCAGGAATCACGTCTTAAGGTTTTCCTTAACGATGAACTGTATTACAGTGCAACAGTTGATTTCACAAGGGATCCCGTTAAGGTTTCCGATGAAAAATTTGAGGCAATTACCTTCTACGTTAACGTTGTTGGTATGGATGTAAATGCCGCAAAAGCAACGCTTTATGCTGCAGGGTATTCAAACGTCGAGGTCGTTGAAGAGGTTAGCGAGTCATCACCGGGCGTTGTTTTGAGGCAGTCTCCTGAACAAAGCTCTGCACCGAAGCTTGATAAAACGGCAAAAATCGTCTTAACCGTTTCTCAAAAGGAGCAGCCACCAACGGAGACTCAGGTTGACTCGACGGCGCCTATGGTTCCTTGAGGTAGCAAATGGAAGAAAAAGTTTTAGAAGGTATAATAATTAAAGGTATCGGCGGTTTCTACTATGTAGAAGCTGTCGGACAGATTTATGAATGCAAGGCAAGAGGCGCTTTCCGTAAAAAACGCATTACGCCTTTAGCAGGTGACAAGGTCAAAATTACCGTCAGAGAAGATAAGGAAAATACTATCGACGAAATATCTGACAGAAAGAACTTTCTTGTCAGGCCACCTGTGGCTAATATTGATACACTTATTATCGTTTCTTCAATCAAGGAGCCGGTACCAAGTCTGCTTGTTATCGATAAGCTATCTGCTATTGCAGTTGATAAGGGTATAAAGCCTTGCGTTGTTTTTACAAAAAGTGATTTGGCTGATACCACAGAGCTTGAAAATATTTACAAAAAAGCAGGTATTCCCGTTGCCTCTGTTTGCAACAAAACAGGTGATGGCATCGAGAACGTAAAGCAGATGCTTGGTAACGGCATCACTGTTTTTACAGGCAATACAGGTGTTGGCAAATCATCTCTGCTTAATGCTATTGATTCCCGTTTTTCTCTTCAAACAGGAGAAATAAGTGATAAATTAGGCAGGGGCAGACACACAACGCGAGAGGTCACTCTTTATCATATCGGTGACGGTCTCGTTGCCGATACTCCCGGTTTTTCTTCATTAGATATTCAGGAAACCAACGATATTATAATTAAAGAGAATCTTCCCTTCTGTTTTCCTGAGTTTGGGGAGTATCTCGGCAAATGTAAGTTTTCATCCTGTTCTCACACAGTTGAAAAGGGTTGCCTCGTTTTAGACGCTTTAAATAATGGTGTTATTGATAAGCATCGTCACGAAAGCTACGTAGCAATGTATAACGAGGTTAAGGACCTTAAGGAATGGGAAATGTAACACTTTTTATCATCACTCATATTATAAAGTAACAAATAAGGAGTGGTGATTTATGAAAGTTGTTGTTTATCAGAGTCCGAAATTCTTAAGAGGTATCCTTAAATTTATGTTCGGCATAAAAGAATAATAAACATCCACCCGCCAAGCGGGTGGTTTTTCATATGCGGGCATAGCCCTATG
>X40_Bactrian_Camel__coassemble_41_pt1 | contig 26617 bp, 20 predicted proteins | sample X40_Bactrian_Camel__metabat2_low_PE_002 | metagenome-assembled genome bin X40_Bactrian_Camel | reverse complement strand
AAAAGAAAATTTTGAAAATATAATTACCTTGCTTGACCTTAAGCAAGAGGATAAATTTATTTTAAAGCAGAATTGAGAGCTTTGTTATGAAAATGAAAAAAATGAGAAGAAAAGAATTACTTATAGGCACCGTTGCTTTTATACTTGCAGCGGTGATAATGGCGCTTTGTCTTGTTTCGCCCGGCGTTCCTGAACCAAAGGATTTTAACAAAATTCTTTCTATGTGGGACGTGTGCAAGCAAAGAGAGGTTGCAGACAGGATATACGTTATAGACTGCAGCACCTTTGAAACAATAGAGGAGCGTCATCTTGCAGTTAGTCTTCAAGGCGTTGTGGCAAGGTCAAAGCCAACTATTTTCATTGTGACCAATGATATGGACAAAAAGTATCTTGAGATTATGAAGGAAAACGGCAAGGATCTTGTTTATACAGATTCAAACGGCGATAATTGGACTATCGAAACACTTCTCAAAAAGTTCAAAGGCTACGTTAAGGATGACAGCTACGTTCTTTACAAGCCGTCTGAAAACGGTGAAGGTCTTAACGTAGCAACTAACTATGCATCTCTGTACGGTTATCTGCCTGTGCCTGAAAGCTTAGAAAAGATTGCAAAAAGAGCAGGGCTCACAATCAAAGAGGATCTCACAAACGAGGAGTATGACGTTAACTTTCAAGAAGAATTTTTTGACGAACATAAAAATGAGTTTCAGTTCAAAGCAGTTGTAAGCCAGAAGTATGATGCAACAGGCCTCAGAGACCTTGCAATCCAACAGGGCTTCTACGTATTTTATATTGATGAGGACAAGGATACCGACAAATTCAGAGGTAAGATTTTTGAGCATATCGGTAATAACGTGCCTGTTTTAGGCTGGGCAAAATACGAGGTAGACTACGTATCTCAAGCGTCGGAAAACGGTAATATGGTTATTCCGTCAGATCATTGCCACAATAACAGTATCCTTGCTTCTGTAAGATGTGAGCTTCAGGATCAGGGGCATAAGGGTACTCGCAGACATACAGACAAAACAAAGCATTACTGTGCGCTCGTTTTTAGTGATGGTGACAATATTCAATGGATACAAAACGGCTACGAGGAATACTTTGAAAAACTGGAGCTTAAAAGGCAATTCCCTGTTACCTGGTCAATTTCTCCGTTGATGCAAGAGTTTTCACCATTCACACTCAATATGGTATATTCTCAAGCAACTCAGGATGATTATTTTATAGCCGGTGTTTCAGGTGCAGGATATATTCATCCCACCGAGTATCCAAAGGATGCACTTACAGGTTATACGGACGTTACTGCCGCAACAATGTTCAAAAGTGATTTGGATTACGTTTCTATTCTCGATTTTACACCGGAGACCAACGGTGACGAGAAAAGGTTAGAGGATAGCCTTGAATATTATGCTCGTTACAGTAATATTAAGGGCGGCGTTTTGAGTCTCGATCCCGATAAATATGCAGGTGGTCAGGGCAAGGTTTACTTTGTAAACGGTAAGCCGTTTATAAGCAACCGTCTTTCCCTGTGGCATCCCGATGGTGAAGGTGCAGACGTTACAGAGGAATGGTTAACTCAGCAGGCAAATATTGTTAACGAATATCCCGTAGATATTAAATCTATTGATGGCTATAGCGTTATTAACGTTCATCCTTGGTCAATAAGTGTTGAGGATATGGCATTTTTTGTAAGTCAGCTTGATAAAGACGTTGAGCTTGTTACACTTGATGAATTGATGCTCTTAGTCAGAGAAAACGTGCCTCACGAAACTGCATCACCAAGTAAATAAAAACAACGAGTTCTTACAGATTTTGTGTAAGAACTCGTTTTATATTTATATTTGTTCAAGTATATATTTTTTTATGCCTTCAAGCTTACTCTTTTTCCATTCACCTTTTTCTGCTTCTTCCGCTAAAGGACAAAGGATAAAAAAGTCCAAGGTTTCGCCGGGCACTCTGCCTGTACGCAAAGGCTCCTTAAAGTGTTCTGCCCAAGCCTCTTCAGTTGCATTTTTGAATCTTGCAGGATTTAAAAAAGTCATTTGCCTTTTTGTTGCTGCAATATGCATCTTTGCAGAAAGAGGGGAAAGAAGCTTGTACTCTTCTTCCTGTACATCCTCAAAAATTGGTGGCAGAGGCGCTTCTGCAATACGCTCCGTATCTCTTAAAATCTCAATGCCCATAGGCTCAAAGGTCATATCATTTTTCGTAAAGTTAAGCTTAACAAGTAACCCATATTGAGTATTGAATTGTGAGCGTTGATAATCTGTGTCAAAAATAAAATTACCTAAAGAATAAAAGATTATTTTATTTCCAACAGTTTCATAGTTCATAGGTACGTGTGGATGGTGACCTATTACGGCGTCTGCACCCATTTCAAGATACTTGCGATAACGCTCTCTTGTATACGGGGACGGAAGTGGAGTAAATTCTTCACCGGCGTGTGCAACCACAATACACCAACGGCACTTTGATTTTATATCGTTAATTGTTTTTTGTATTTCGTCAAGGTCACTCCAACTGTAGCAGCCTGCCTTTTCCTCGTCTGCCTTACGGCAAGCTCTTTGGTACCCAACACCAAACAGACCTATTCCACCGGCTTCGTTTAAAATAATCGGTTTTCGTGCTTCTTGGATATTCATTCCTGCACCGATTGTTTGCACGTTTTCTGCTTTAGCGTATTCCAAGGTGCTTTTTATGCCGTGTTCACCGGCATCCATTATATGATTGTTGCAGATATTCCATATATCTGCATTCATTTTTTTAAGCACCTTTATAGCCTCAGGGTCAATGGTGTGAAGAAGCTGCTGAGCGCCGTCTGTTGTTGTGTTTTGCTCAGCGTTTGCAATAGGGCCCTCAACGTTTGTAATAACGTGGTCTGCACTATTGAGAAAGCTTAAGATTTCAGTAGAAATCAAAGCCTCGTCATCCCATTTGCCGTACATATATCTGTCGAAGCCAACGTCACCTGTAAAAACTAAAGAAGCTTTATCCTTCATAATATATCCTTTCAGACGTTTCTATCCATAATTAATTTATAAAGCGTAGGCTCTGCGTTGAATTCGGCCATTGCTTTTTCTACCTCTGCGAGAGCCTTGTCCTTTGAGGCTTTCGTGGTATTGCTTTTCAGGTTTGCTCTTATAAGAATATTCTTTGGAGTATGAGCAAAGTCAATAAATTCCAAAAGCTGAGTTTTGTAGCCACAGTATTCTAACAGGTTACCTCTTATGGAATCTGTCAGTAAGGCAGAAAATCTTTCTTGTATAATTCCGTAGCGAGTCAAAAGGGAAAGGTTATCTGTTTTAATTTGGCTATTTAATTCGTGTTGACAGCAAGGCACGGAAAATATCATTTTTGCGCCCCAATTAATAGCATTGTATAGGGCAAAATCCGTTGCAGTGTCACACGCGTGAAGAGTAATTACCATATCAACCTTGAACGGTGCCTTGTAGCCGTTTATATCACCTAATTCAAATTTCAAATTATTATAGCCATATTTTTGTGCCGCCTTGTTGCATTTTTCGATAACGTCCTTTTTTAAGTCGAGACCAATAATATGTGCGTCAATACCCTTAATCTCTGTAAGGTAGTAATACACGATAAAGGTAAGGTAGGACTTGCCACAACCAAAATCAATAATGTTAAGCTCTTTGTAATTACCTTGCTTAACGGAATCATCAATTATTTCAATAAGACGGTTGATTTGCTTGTATTTGTCGTACATATTTTGTACGACCTTACCTTCCTTTGTAAAAATACCCATATCCACAAGTGGTGCAACAACCGTACCCTCAGGGATAATATAATTTTTTTGTCTGTTATGCTCTTTTGGTGCAGAAGCACAAGTGGAGCTTATATTTTTTGTTTTGTAAAAAAGCTTACCCTTTTTAGATATTGTAATAATATATTCCTTTGTATCAGACCAGGCGTTAAATTGCAGATATTTACCGTCACAAAGTCGGTAGCATCGCTCTGCGATTTTATCACCTTTAAGATTTTCGTGGAAAACCTGCTTTTCGGTATATTTTGCAAGCTGGTAATAATCCTTCATAAGATTAACGGTTATCTTATTATATTCCTCTTGCTTGCTGCAAGGCTTACTGATAACTGCCTTCGTGATTTTATCTGTAAAAATTTTAAAAAATAAATCCATTAACTCTGTCATAATGCACCTCTTATAGAGTGGTTAAACCGTATATAGTATAACAATTTATTGTATAAAAATCAACTGCGCCATTTTACATATTTACACAAAAAGAAAAGTATGTTAAAATATAAACAAAGATAGCAACGTATCATTTCAAGGGCGGTGAGTATATGGGCAAAGGCTTCACTAATTTATCAAAAAGTAAAAGAGTTATAATTTTCTCAGGTATAGCAGTCGTTCTTTTGATAATATGTACGGCAGTTTTTGAGTACGGAGTAGTAAAGGAAAGCGGCAGACTTACAGGAGACGTTTCGGGTGCCCTGACCATATCCTTTATTGTGTTGATTTTGTGCGTGTTGCTTGTAACTGCGGCAAATCTTAAGGCAACAAGAGAGCGCGAAAAGGAAATTGCACAGAGGCTTACCGTGGCCGATACTCTCATAAATTGCATCACCGTTCTTGCAGAGGAAAACGATATTAATAATGCCATAAATAATCTTTTGAAAATACTCAGCGATTATTTTGAAGGCGACAGAGCATATCTTTTTGAGTTTGATTACGAAAAGCAAACCACGTCAAATTCTTATGAGTATGCTGCAGAAGGAGTTTCTGCTCAGATTGACAATTTGCAGGACGTGCCGCTTGAGGTTATAGACTCCTGGATAAAAAAGTTTAAGGAAACGGGTACTTTTTATATCTCAAGTCTTGATAAAGACGTAGATAAAACAAGCGACGCTTACCGTATACTCGAAATGCAGGAGATCGATAGTCTTATTGCAGTGCCACTCATAAAGGACGAGGGAATAATAGGCTTCCTGGGTATAGATAATCCTAAAAGTAATTATAACGATTTATCCTTGCTTTCTTCTGCAACCTTCTTTATTTTAGATAGTATAGACAGAAGGGAAAGTCATTCAATGCTTCAGAGATTAAGCTTCGAGGATACTCTTACAGGTGTATTTAACAGAAATAAATTCAATCATACCATTGAAGAGCTGCGAGGAAAAGCTTTAAACAAAATAGGCGTAGCATATTTTGATATGAATGGACTTAAAGAGGTTAACGATACTCAAGGGCATGAGGCAGGGGACCGATTTATAAAGAATACTGCAAAGGGTATAAAATCCGTTTTTAACGGCGAAGCCTATAGAATCGGTGGCGACGAGTTTGTAGTCATAAAGCAGCAGGTTGACGAAAATGAATTTTATAGCTTGATCCAAAAAACCGAGGATTCTCTTGCAGAGGTTAACGTAAGCGTTTCCGTAGGCGTATCCTGGAAAGAATTTACTAATGATATAGAGGCTCAGCTTTCAGAGGCAGATAGCCTTATGTACGAGAAAAAGGGTTTGTTTTATAATAAATAATTTTTATATGGAACGTCAAAGCTACGCGTTAAAAGCGTTGTTTAATTAAATTATATAGATTAAATAATTCTGAAAAGAAAAGCTCTTTGTGATAAAATAAGGTTGAGGTAGTAGCACAAAAAATGGCAGGTGCATAGCTTTAGGTTATGCATCTGCTTTTTTGTTGCGATTGTTTTTTCTTTGCCAATAAAAATGCCCAAAGCCTTGATATAAAAGGCTTTGAGCGATGGTACGAGTGTTCATAAGGGATTATATTACAATTCTGTTCTATGGTGATGATTAGTCATTTCTGTAATCATATGTATCTTTGGTTACATTCAATTCAATGCCATTTATTGTTACGGTGTCTTCGTTATTCCATTCAATTACAGCTTCGGTACAGTGATAATTCCAGTATATATTCTTTTCCTTTTCGGTTTCATTGTTTCTGACCGAACACAGCACGGTATAATCTGTTGTTGCACCGCCATTGTTCAAGTATGCAGAAACCGTATATTTACCATCAGGCGAAACTACTTCATTTATCAATTCTTGTCCTTCTATTCTTTGAATGTCAAAAAAGGCCCAATGAATAGCATAAACTCCAATAGCAATAACAATCATAATGGGGATAATAACTTTCAGAAGTTTTTTCAATAAAATCACATCCTTAGTATTGGTAATTGTATCATAACATAATCACCGTCAAAAAACAACCCACTTGACATCTTTACAGTTGAAACTGAAAGTGTCATAGTGGGTTATATACTTTGATATGAATGCACAAAAAATTGAGTATTCACAGGTCAAATCCCTTATGAATACTCAATATGGTGCGGGTGACAGGACTTGATGGGCTCTGCCCATCATTCGCAAGTACCTTGCGAACGCCCGATTATGTTCGCCTTCGGCGAGGGCAGGTTCAAGTCCAATTACTTTTCTCATAAAATAACAAAAGAGCCACGTAAGTGACTCTTTCGTTATTGGTGCGGGTGACAGGACTTGAACCTGCACGGGGGTGCCACTAGAACCTAAATCTAGCGCGTCTGCCAATTCCGCCACACCCGCGTATTTAGTTAAGAAGTAAGAGTGAATAGTGAATAGTGAATAGTGAAGAGGTTGGTTATGCTATTGCACTCAGTAAATTTGACGTAAAAAGAACTTTATGGGAAGGACTCTTGCGGTGCCCAAAATCGTTTATTGCTCCTGTTCGTCGCTACGATTTTGACCGCTGCGCCATTTCGCCCTTACTGCATCTGCCACAGGCAGCGCGCGGGCTCAATGCTACCAATTCCGCCACACCCGCGTATTTAGTTAAGGAGTAAGAGTGAAGAGTGAATAGTGAACAGTGAACAGTGAATAGTGGAAGGTGGTTGTGTTACATTAACTATTCATCTGTATTTTTGTTATAAATTCGGTTGGCTTTTCAACGAAGGTTATTGTACCACAACGTGTAATAAAAAGCAAGAAGAAAGATGGCAACATCTTTCTTCTTGTTGTTTATTTTACATAGAATGCAGAGGTATCTGTGCTAAGGTTATCAACGTACCAGGTGCTTTTTATTTTAACGACGGTAATTTCCTCTTCTGCAAAAATATCATCACCAACAGTTATTTTTATTGTGCAGATATTTGCTTCGGAAATATCATCCTTATTGATACCATAGGTTTCAAGCACGTCTTTATCAAGGTCAGCTTTATAAGCGTCCAAGTCCTCAACAGCCTTTGTTGAGGTAACCTCGTAGGTGAATTTGTAGTCTTCGCCGAAGTTTTCTTCATATACACCAATGGTTTTATCGCTAAGCTTTATATTAGTGTTTTGGTCGTATTCCTCTTCCGTACCTGTAAGACTGTCACCGTAGGTAGCAACGTTTGCCTCTAATGCAGTGAACATAATTTCATCGGTCATATATTTATCACCGAAGACTTCTTCACGTACTTCAGTAAGCTTTTTGAAGTATTCTGTAAAGATAACGTCGTAGTTATCCCAACCGTTATTTTCTTCAATAAGCTGAGCATAGTACGGGTACATAGCGTCAATGACCTTGCCTTTGAGTTCACCTGTATCGTTAGCTGATTTTTCCGACATAAACTTTTCGTCGTTGTAGCCTGTAAGGTCATCTCTGCTATCTCCGGGCTTATAGTCACAGCTTGAATAAATTACGGGATACATATAGTATTCACGGATGTAATCGCCATACTTGTAATTCTTGCTGATTATAGCATTTTTATAAGCGTTGTAGCCGTCGCCTCGTTCAACTATTGACTGTGTATAAGCAAGAGCTACCTTTTCAGGATCAAAGCCGTTGTATTTGCTTTTATAGGTTAATACGGTAATTGTTGCCAAAATAGATGCCATAAGGAGAAATGCGATAAGGGCATACATTTTACTGTTAAATTCTTTTTTTACTGCCATATTATCATCCTCCTTTAGTTTTCGTTTGAAGCTGCAGCTTCACGGCGTTTAATAAGCTCTTTAGTAATGTTCTCCTTCTTTTCGCCTACCATATCATAGAAGAGGATAGGCACAGCCTGCATAACAACAAAGGCTGCGGGAATGATTGTGTAAATCATAAGGAATTTATCAAGCGTATCTGATGTTTGCGTCGCATAAGCAACGTTAGCATCTGTTGATATAGCGTAGCCTGACCAGGTGTAAAGGAGCCATGGGCCAAGACCTTTTGTAAAGGCACTTGCGATTTTAGAGAATAATCCGTAGCCTGCGTATGCAAGACCTTCCTGTCTTTTTCCTGTTTTGTATTCGATTTCGTCAACGCAGTCTGCTATCATAATATTAGGCGTAACGTTTGTGTTACCGTGCTGGAGACCGCAGAAGAAGTTGAGAATAAGGAAGGGGATAATAAGTCCGTCGTTGAAGCCTATGCCTTTTGATACAAGGAAAAGTATTGCAAGTGATGATGCACCGTAAAGGCAGAAAAGAATGTAAGTCTTTTTTGTTGAGAATTTCTTGAGCACAAGGTTTACGAGCAACGTGCCTACTGCCGTACCGATACCCATAGGAAGAAGTAAAGCGAGTTTTAGGTCCTTGGAGCCTAAAAGGTAAATTGCTATGTAAAGGGATACAGTACCGTACACGCCTCTGCCGAAGCCTGCAAGCTTTGTGAGAGATACCATAAGGAGATTCTTGTTCATAAACACAACCTTAACGGCATCCTTGAGGGAAACCTTTTCCTGTGTGAAAGGCACACGCTCTTTGTTATTTGTAAAGAAAATCATAACAAAAAGAATAAGACCGAGTACGCATATTGCAGTTGATATCAAAAGGTCAAGACCTTGTGCCTCAGCGTTTTTGTACTGTTGCTCGCCCATAATTGCCTTCATAACGAGGCCGACTACAAGTATAACGACCATGCCGCCACTTTGTCCTACTGAACGCAGGAACGATGCAATTGAAATAGCACTTGAGCGTTCACTTGGATTCGGTGAACAGAGAGAGCCGAAACAGTTTGCAGGACTTTCTACGGCGCAGGAAAATGCCGTGTAAAGTGAATAGATAACGAACATCCATACAATTGCAAGTGTTTGGTTTTGCGTTTCCGGTGCCACAAATACAAGGATAGATACAATACCCAAGGGAATAACACCGAAGCCTATCCATGGCTTTACTTTACCTAATTTTGTGTGAGTGTTATCTACAAGGTAGCCAATAACAAGCTCACAAACGGCACCAACAATACCTGCCACAAGGAAAACGGTGGAGATTGCATCTGCCATGGTTTTTGAGTCGAAGCCGCTGCCCTTAAAGGCAAAATCAGCAAAAAAGGTTGCAGTGTAGTCAGGCATCCAGCCTGTAAGCAGAGCTACACCGAAGAGACCTATACCGAAGGTGATGATCTCTGATTTTTTCATATATTTTTTCATCGGGGTATCAGACATATTTATCCTCCTAATAAGTTATAAATATTATTATATCATATTAATTGTACGTTTACAATGCCTAATATTCTGTGCAGAATATTGAAAACTGAAGGAGGATTATGATATAATAAATAAAAAATGAGAGGGGAATATATATGCAATATACAATTACGGGAGAGCCGTTGCCCGTTGTGATTTGTAACGTTGATCCGGGCGAAACACTTATTACCGAAAGAGGTAGTATGAGCTGGATGTCATCAAATATGGTTATGAAAACGTCAACTAACGGTGGCGTTGGCAAGGCATTCGGCAGAATATTTTCAGGTGAATCAATGTTCCAGAATAAATTTACTGCACAAGGCGGTCCGGGACAGATTGCTTTTTCATCAAGCTTTCCCGGTTCAATAAGAGCCTTGCAAATTGGCTACGGAAAACCGGGTTATATTGTACAGAAAGGCGGTTTCCTCGCAGGAACAGAAGGCGTTGAGCTTTCAATTCATTTGCAAAAAAAGCTTGGTGCAGGCTTCTTTGGTGGAGAGGGCTTCATTTTACAGAGACTTTCAGGTAACGGCACGGCTTTTATCGAAATTGACGGTACTGCCTGTGAATATGAATTAGCACCCGGGCAGTCTATGGTAGTTAACACAGGCTACCTTGCCGCAATGTCTGATACCTGCACCATGGAAATAACAGGTACAGGTAGCGCTAAAAACGTTATTTTTGGTGGAGAGGGCTTTTTCCACACAGTTATTAAAGGTCCGGGCAAGGTAATTCTTCAGACAATGCCTATACCGTCACTTGCAAGGGCAATCCAACCATATATAGTTACGGGGTCATAAAATGAAATTATTAATAGCATCAGATATTCACGGCTCTTTAAAATATTGTAAGGAGCTTGTTGAAAGATATAATCAGGAAAAGTGCGATAAGCTTATATTATTAGGTGACGTGTTGTATCACGGGCCCCGCAATGATTTACCTGAGGAGTACAATCCAAAGGGCGTAATTGCATTGCTTAACGCTATGGCAGAGGAAATTCTTTGTGTAAGAGGCAACTGCGAGGCAGAGGTAGACGATATGGTGCTCGACTTTAACGTGCTTGCAGATTACGCACTGCTTTTTAATAACGGCAGAACTTTTTTCCTGACACACGGTCATAAATTTAATTTAGAGAATATGCCGAGGCTGAAAAAAGGTGACGTGCTTTTTAACGGTCACACACACGTGAGTAAAATTATTGAAACGGAAAATGGAATTATCTATGCGAATCCCGGCTCTGTTTCTATCCCTAAGGAAAATACACCGAGAGGGTACATTATCCTTACGGATGAAAAGCTAACTCACAAAAATCTTTTGGGAGATGTTTTAGAAGAATTATCAATATAAAAACACGGGATGCAACCTTCGTTGCATCCCGTATTTTAATTTAATTGATTATTTTAATTTAGCTTTTACGATTTCTTCTGCTGCATTAAGTGCATCGGCAATTTTTGAAATATCCTTACCGCCTGCCATAGCAGAGTCAGGCTTACCGCCACCGTTACCACCGGCAATCTGAGCAATTTCTCTTACAATGTTACCTGCGTGTGCGCCGTTTGCAATAGCGCTCTTTCCACAGTAGCAAGCAAATGAGCAGGTGCCCTTTGCGTTTTGCTCTGCTGCAAGAATAATAACAATATCCTCGCCTTTATCCTTTGCAGAGTCAACCATTGAACGAAGAGCGTTTGCATCTGCCTCACCTAATGAGCCTGTAATAAGCTTAACTGAGCCTAAATCCTTGACGTTATCAAAGAGGCTACCTGCTTTTTGCTTTGCAATTTCACTCTTAAGCTCTTCAAGCTCCTTTTCTTTTGCCTTAAGCTCTGTCGAAAGCGCAGAGGCCTTAACTGCAAGGTCCTTTGCATTAGCAAGTTTCATAGCGGCTGCTGCGTTGTGGATAAGCTCCTCGCGTGAATCAAGGTATTTCATTACGCCGAGGCCTGTAACACCTTCAATTCTTCTTACACCTGCAGCAACAGAGGACTCGGAAATAATTCTGAAAAGACCAATATTACCTGTGTTTTTAACGTGTGTACCACCACAAAGCTCTGTGGAAAATTCACCTGCACTAACAACTCGTACCGTATCACCGTATTTTTCACCAAAGAGAGCCATTGCACCTTTTTTCTTTGCGTCTTCAATAGCCATTTCCTCAGTTGTAACAGCTTGTGCAGAAAGAATAATCTCGTTAACTCTATTCTCTATTTTTACAATTTCCTCTGCAGTAAGTGCAGAAAAATGCGAGAAGTCGAAGCGTACTGCGTCCTCGTTTACAAGCTGACCTGCCTGCTCAACGTGTGTACCGAGAGCTTCACGGAGTGCTGCTTGGAGAAGGTGAGCGGCAGTATGGTTGCGCATAATTGCCTGGCGACGCAAAATGTCAATTTTGCAGGTTACAGTATCGTTTACGTTCAAAACGTCACCTTCGGTAAGAGTACCGTGATGAAGGATAACGCCTTCTGCAGTTTTTGTGGTATTAGTTACTGTAAATACGTTTTCGCCTAAGGTAATAACACCGGTGTCGCCAACCTGTCCACCACTTTCTGCATAGAAGGAAGAACAGTCGAGAACAAGAACTGCATCTGTGTCAACACCAACAAAGTCAACCTTTTCGCCGTTTGCTGCAATAGCAAGAATTTTTGCCTGTGTCTCTGTTTCGGAGTAGCCCTTGAATACTGTTGAGTCACATTCTGTGAAGGAAATATCTGAGCCCTTCCAGCCTTCTGCACCTGCAACCTTACGTGCTGCCTTTGCCATTGCCTTTGCATCTGCAAGAAGCTTTTCAAACTCTTCGTTATTAACGGTAAGTCCGTTTTCCTCTGCAATTTCTCTCGTTAAGTCAATAGGGAAGCCGAAGGTATCCTGAAGCTTGAAGGCATCTGCACCTGAAAGGATACCGTTTTCTGCTTTTTTCATCATATCGTTAAGAAGCTCAAGACCACTGTCAATAGTTTTATAGAAGCTGTTTTCTTCCATTGCAATAACCTTTACAATGTAGTCCTGCTTTTCACGAAGACCGGGATATGCAGTTTCATTTTCTTTGATTACAGTTTCGCAAACCTCTGCAAGGAAAGGTCTTGTAATACCCAAAAGTCTGCCGTGACGAGCAGCTCTTCTGAGAAGACGGCGAAGCACGTAGCCTCTGCCAACGTTTGACGGAATAACACCGTCACCAATCATAAAGGTTGTTGAACGGATATGGTCTGTAATAACGCGAAGAGAAATATCACTCTTTTCATTTTCGTGGTATTTAACACCTGCAATTTCCATTATGTGCTTCATAATGTTCTGAACTGTGTCAACCTCAAAAATGTTGTTAACGTCCTGAGCAATACAAGCAAGTCTTTCGAGTCCCATACCTGTATCGATATTAGGCTTAGCAAGTGGTGTGTAGTTGTTCTTGCCGTCGTTTTCAAACTGAGTGAAAACAAGGTTCCAGAATTCAACGTAACGGTCACATTCGCAGCCTACCTTACAATCGGGACTGCCACAGCCGTATTTCTCGCCTCTGTCATAATAAAGCTCTGAGCAAGGGCCACAAGGACCTTGACCATGCTCCCAGAAGTTATCCTCTTTGCCGAAGCGTACCATATGGTCAGGCTTCACGCCAACGTCCTTTGTCCAAATGTCGTATGCCTCGTCATCCTCAAGATAAACGCTGCAATATATTTTTTCGGGATCCATTTCCATAACCTGTGTGCAAAATTCCCATGCCCACGGGATAACCTCTTTTTTGAAATAGTCGCCAAATGAGAAGTTGCCGAGCATTTCGAAATACGTGCCGTGACGGGCAGTAATGCCAACACGCTCAATGTCAGGTGTACGTATACATTTCTGACAGGTTGTAACACGCTTTTTTGGTGGTGTTTCTTCTCCTGTAAAATATTTTTTCATTGGTGTCATACCTGCGTTAATAAGAAGGATGCTCTTATCATTCTGAGGTACGAGAGGGAAGCTCGGAAGACGAAGATGCTCCTTGCTTTCGAAAAATTTAAGGTATTTTTCTCTTAATTCATTAAGACTTGTCCACTGCATATTATCCACTCCATTCATAAAATAAAAAAGCGCTTTTGCCAAATCGGGACGGAAATACCGCGGTACCACCCGAATTGTGCAAAACGCACCAACTCTTGTAACAGTTAACGCCTGTAATACGTGTTGTTTCCAACAAGGCTCCACAGGTAGCAAATTTAAAGACTTGTGAAAAGCTTGCACCAAACGCTTTCTCTCTGTACACGCCTCAGTAAATCATCCTGTATCTGTGCCGTAATATATATACAATGATATTATATATAAAAAAGTCGGAATGTCAAGTTTTTTGTTTTGGAAAAACGTATCGAAGCTTCAAAGAAAAATAATTTAACAAAAGCCTCGACCTATTATTACAGTTAAGAAAAATAGTATGTCAAAAACACTAACGATGTAAAGCTATTCCTTGGTTTTGGTATAAAAAATAAACAAAATTTAAAAATTTTACAAAAAACTCTTTACTTTAGTGTGCTAAAGTGGTAGAATAACAACACAAAATAAAGGCAAGTGAATTGCTTTTGGAGGAATTTATTATGAAAAAGAAAATTTTAGCAATCGTAATGAGCATTGTGCTCGTGGCAGGTATCGTTTTCGCATTTGCTGCTTGTGGCGAGGATGAGACAAACGGCTCTGATCTTGCATATATCAAGGATAAGGGCGAAATGATTATCGGTATCACATACTTTGCACCAATGAACTATTTTGATGATAACAACGAGCTTATCGGTTTCGAAACAGAGTTTGCAAAAGCTGTTTGCGAAAAGCTTGGTGTTGAAGCAAAGTTCCAGGAAATCAACTGGACAGCTAAGGAAACAGAGCTTGCAGCAAAGAATATTGACTGTATCTGGAACGGTATGACAATCACTCCTGAAAGAGTAGAGGCAATGGGTATTTCTAATGCTTACATGGCAAACAAGCAGGTTCTTGTTGTTAAGGCTGATAAGCTTGCAGATATCAATCTTGAAAGTGGTAAGGGTCTTAACATCGTAGCAGAAAAAGAATCTGCAGGTGAAGACGTTGCTACAACAGAAGCATACTTTGCAGAAGCAAACTACATAGCAGTTGATACTCAGTCAAAGGCTCTTACAGAGGTTAAGTCAGGCACAGCAGATGGTTGCGTAGTTGACTTTGTTGCTTCAATCGGTATGATTGGCGAAGGCACAGACTTTGAAGACCTTGTAGTTGTAGATGGCCTTGCATTTGCTGATGAAGAGTACGGTATTGCGTTCCGTAAGGGCTCAGACACAACAGCTGAGGTTAATAAGGTTATTGATGAGCTTATTGCTGATGGCACTCTTGAAAAGATTGCAGCAAAATATAAGCTTCAGGATCAGATTATTAAATAATTAATTCGGAGGGTATAAAATGTCGTTCGACCAGGTTACATTAGACCTGTTAGAGGGCTTCCTTCAAAACTGCCAGGTTTTCATTTTTACGCTGTTGGCAGCAATTCCCTTGGGCCTTATAATTTCTTTTGGCTCAATGGCAAAATTTAAACCTATAAAGTATATAACAAAAGCAATAGTTTGGGTCATCAGGGGAACTCCCCTGATGCTCCAACTTTTTGTTGTTTATTATGTTCCCGGCCTTGTGTTTAACACACCCTTTAAATCTCGTATGACAGCAGCGCTTATTGCATTTATTATTAACTACGCTTGCTATTTTTCAGAGATTTTCAGGGGTGGTATCGAGAGCATTCCAAAGGGGCAGTACGAAGCAGGTCAGGTATTGGGTATGACAAAGACACAGGTTTTCTTTAAGGTTGTACTCATGCAGGTTGTAAAACACATAATTCCACCTATGAGTAATGAAATCATTACTCTTGTTAAGGATACATCCCTTGCTCGTGTAATTGCTATACCTGAAATTCTTATGGCAGCGGAGCGTTTTTCAGGTAGAGGTCTTATTTGGCCGTTGTTCTACACAGGTGTATTCTTCTTAGTATTTAACGGCGTACTTACAATTCTCTTCAATAAGATTGAAAAGAAGTTTGACTACTACAAAACTTAAGGTTGAAAGGAGCTTTTGATATGTCTGTACTTGAAGTAAAGGATTTAAAAAAGAGCTTCGGAAAAACCGAGGTTTTAAAAGGAGTTAGCTTTACCCTTGATGAGGGTGAGGTTTTAAGCATTATCGGCTCATCGGGTAGTGGTAAAACAACAATTTTACGTTGTATAAATCAGCTTGAAATTCCTGATAGTGGCTATATTAGTGTTGATGGTGAGGTTTTCTTTGATGGTAAGTTAGGTAAGGAAAGTGTCAAGGAAAGAAGAAGACAGCAACGACTTGTGGGACTTGTTTTTCAGGATTTTCACCTTTTTCCACAATACAACGTGCACGATAATCTGACTCTTGCCGCAAAGTTTCTTGCTAAGGAGCGAGAGGATTATAAAGAGAATAAGAAGCAGATTTTAGACGAAATTGAGGCAAAGGCAGATACCCTTCTTGAGAAGGTTGGCCTTACTGAAAAAAAGGATAACTATCCTTGTCAGCTTTCAGGCGGCCAAAAGCAAAGAGTTTCTATTGCAAGAGCTCTTATGCTTGAGCCGAAGGTACTCTTTTTCGATGAACCAACGTCTGCTCTTGATCCTGAATTAACGGGCGAAATCCTCAAGGTAATAAAAAGTCTTGCAGAGGATAATATGACCATGGTTATCGTTACTCACGAGATGTCATTTGCAAAGGCAGTATCCACAAAGGTTATCTTTATGGATGATGGCGTTATTGCAGAGTCAGGTACACCGGAGGAGGTCTTTGATAACCCGAAATCCGAGCGTACCAAGGCATTTATCAGCAAGTTTGAGGATTAAAACTTTCACTGTTATTTACAATTAACAATTATTCTGACCAAGCATAGTATAAATTAAGATAAGCGCAATTTATACTTGCTTGGTGACTTAAAAAGTCTGCAGAATAGCCCTGCGAGTTTGCGCAAAAAATAAATGGGGACGTTAAAAAAGCGCAGTTTATAAAACAAAGATAAAACAATAAAGGTTTCTATAGTCTTAACAAAAAGTCTATAGAAACCTTTATTTATGTAAAAAATCAAAGCTTTTCGAGTATCTTAAGTATAATATCAGAAAATGCAGTAATATCTGTTTTAACAGAGTTTTTGTAATCGTCTACGCCAACGTCATCTGCACTATCGGAAATTTTTCTGACGCTCACAAAAGGCACGTTGCCCAAAAGGTAGCATACTGCACCTAATGCACCACTTTCCATATCAAAGGCAGTAATATCAAAAATCTCTTTGTAACGGTCTTTCCTCTCTTTATCTGTAAGGAAAAAGTCACCTGTACCTAAATTGCCGTGCTTAAAGCCTTCAATAGAAATTGCAGCATTGTAAAGAGAGTTTTTACAATTGTAAATATAATCCTCTTGACCGGGCTTCTGACCCGGGAGTCTACCAATAGGTGTAAGGTCAAAGTCGCATTCTGTAACAGAGTCTGAAACAACAATGTCGCCCTTATATACTCCTGATACTGCACCTGACCAGCCTGTGTTAATAACACCATCGTACTCTGCGTTATTTAATGCAATAGAGGCGCCCATTGCAGCATTTACCTTGCCTATGCCGAAGCAAACGGCAGTACAGCTATGGTTATTATAAGTAAAGTCGAATGCAGGCATATGCTTTAAGGAGTACTCCTTTTCCACAAGGCTGCCAAGACTGTTTTTGCAAGGGATAAACTCGTCAATATCGGCTATTAAAATAAGATATTTCATTTTTGTTCCTCCATAGCATTTTTTAATGCCTTCGCAAATTGATCGGGGCAGGACGTGGACTTGAAGCCACATTTTATACCTGAAAGTGTTTCAATAATCTCCGTTGCAGGCTTTCCTTCTGCCAGAGCAGAAATTCCTTTAAGGTTACCGTTGCAGCCACCGTCAAAGCTAACGTTTGAAACAATGCCGTTTTCAAGGTCAAAGCATACCCTTCTTGAGCAAACACCTTGTGTTCTGTATTCATATCTCATTTTTTTGTTCCTCTTCTTTCTGTGATTCCTTTAAAAGTGTAAGAGCTTGTGACAAAGTCTCAAGCGGTGGTTGACCGTTTTCTTTTTTTACTGTTACGTATGGCTTAGGGCCTGTTGAAACAAGTATCCTGCCTCGCATTCCTTTTATGAGTCCTGCAAGCTTAGGCATTTCAATTTTTTCCATATATAACAAAAGACTGTTGTTGTTTTGCCCTATTTCATATATGCCGAGCTCAGCCGCTTTATTTCTGAGCAGAGCAACCTTAACAAGACCTTCCACGCTTGAAGGCAGGTCGCCAAAACGGTCAATAAGCTCGTCAATAACGTCTGCAGCATCGTCGTCGTTTTTAATATCGGCAATACGCTTGTATATAGAAAGACGTTGTGGCAGACTTTCAATATAATTTTCGGGAATAAACGCATCAATACGTATATCAACGAGGCATTCCTTTTGTGGCTTTTCTATTGCTTCGCCCTTTTCCTCCATAACAGCCTCAGACAAAAGCTTCATATACATATCGTAGCCGACTGCTTCCATATGTCCGTGCTGCTCAGCGCCTAAAAGGTTACCAGCGCCACGGATTTCTAAATCTCGCATTGCGATTTTAAAGCCGGAGCCGAATTCTGTATATTCCCTGATAGCAGTAAGTCGCTTCGTTGCAATTTCCGTAAGAGAACGGTCTCTGTTAAACGTAAGATATGCAAAGCCACGCCTTGCAGAGCGACCAACGCGACCTCTTATCTGATGAAGCTGAGCAAGGCCGAGATTATTGGCGTTTTCTATTATCAGAGTGTTAGCGTTTGGCACGTCAACACCTGTTTCTATAATAGTTGTACAAACGAGAATATCAATTTCTCCTTCAAGAAGCTCACGCCATATCTCAGAAAGCTCTGCCTCGTTCATTTTGCCATGAGCAACACCAATATTTGCCTCAGGCAGCAGCTCCTTTATTTTTGCTGCAGTTTTTTCTATAGTTTCAACCTTGTTGTGCAGGTAGTATACCTGTCCACCTCTGCGAAGCTCCTTTTCCATTGCTTCACTCAGTACGCCCCAATCGTGTTCAAGCACGTAGGTTTGCACAGGAGAACGGTCCTGTGGAGCCTCTTCAATTACAGACATATCACGTATGCCGGACATTGCCATATTCATAGTACGGGGAATAGGAGTAGCAGATAAAGTAAGGCAGTCAACGTCAGGGTACGTTTCCTTAAGCTTCTCTTTTTGACCGACACCGAAGCGTTGCTCCTCATCAACAATAATAAGTCCCAAATCCTTGAAAACGATATCCTTTGATATAAGCCTGTGGGTACCCACAATAATATCAATTGAGCCACGCTTCAAGGCTTTTATTATTTTTGTCTGCTCCTTGGCAGTACGGAATCTTGAAAGCATCTCTGCTTCAATAGGGAAGCCCTCAAAACGACGGCGGATAGTATTGTAGTGCTGAAGAGCAAGAATAGTTGTGGGTACAAGTATTGCACATTGCTTACCGTCAGCAATACACTTGAAAGCAGCTCTCAGGGCAACCTCTGTTTTACCGAAGCCAACGTCACCGCAAAGGAGTCTGTCCATAGGATGAGCTTTTTCCATATCCCGTTTGATTTCGTGAATCGCTCTGAGCTGATCGTCTGTTTCCTCAAATTCAAAACGGCGTTCAAAGTCGCTTTGCATATCAATATCGGGAGAGAATGGGTAACCCGGCATTTTTAATCTGTGGGAATAAAGGGCAATAAGCTCCTTTGCCATATTTTTGGCAGATGCCTTGACGCGAGTTTTCAGTCTTTCCCAGTCCTTGCCACCAAGGTGAGAAAGCTTAAGTCCCTTTGCGTCATCCTTTGGACCTATATATTTAGAAACAAGGTCAAGCTGAGTAATAGGCACGTAAAGTGCAGCGCCTTTAGCGTAGGTGATTTTAATATAGTCCTTTGTGACGCCTGAAACCTCAAGGGTATTTATGCCCTCAAAGACGCCTATACCGTGTACGGAGTGTACAACGTAATCTCCTTTTGACAGCTCCTCAAGGCTCTGTATAGCGTTAGCAGCCTTGTAATTTTTACGTCTTTTCTTAGTAGCAGAGGAGCCACCGTTTCTGCCGTAGGATATAATTGTAAATTTCTCGTTTATATACCTGAAGCCGCCTGATAATCCACCAGAAAGCACAGTTACCGTAGTTGTGGGGAATTCTGCCGGTAAAACAGGGAAATACATGGCACTTATGCCCTCTGTCTCAAGAGCCTCTGCCAAGGCTTGTGCAGCCTTCGGTGTACCTGATATAACAATGCATTTCTCTTTATTACGAAGGGCAGGCTTAAGGTCATCTGTAAGCACCTCAAGAGAGCCGTTCCACATAGGTGTTTGCTGAACGTTAAAGGTAGTCAGACTCTTTACAGGTGTATCAAAGGTACCTCTCGGGAAGGTGTCTATATAAAAAGCCTTTCTGTCCTCGTAAATATTTAATAGTTGTGCAAAGGTGAGAGCAAAGGTATCTAAGCCTTTTGCGAGTACACCGTTTTCAAACTGTGCCTTAAGCTCTTGTAAAAATAATTTTGAAGATGCTTCTGCTTTGTCCTTGACGGATGCACTTTCAAGTACAAAAAGCATATCGTTCCTGCAATAGTCAAAAATGGATACAGGCTTTTCGTATGCAAGGGAAAGATATTTATCCACAGAGGAAAGGCTAACGTTTGCATCAAGCAGAGCAATATCCTTTTCAAGTACCTCTCTTGCGTTTTTTGAGCCCTTGCCCGAAAGACCTTTTTTAAAGGCTTGGATTTTGCTTTTAAGCTCCTCATTGTCGGAGAAAATAATTTCTGTAGCAGGGGAAATATCGCAACAGTCAAGTGCTTCTGTTTTTCGTTGAGTTGAAACGTCAAAGGTAGAAATATTATCCACGTTGTCGCCCCAAAGCTCAATTCTCACAGGCTCCACGGCATCCGGCGGGAAAAAGTCAACGATACCGCCACGGTGAGCGTACTGACCTGCACCTTCAACGCTTTCACTTTTCTTGAAGCCAGCGTTTGTTAGTATATGAGTAAGCTTTTCTGTAGAAATTTCCGTTTGTAAATCTATGTGAAAAATACGTTTTTTTAGTTCTTCGGGTGGAATGGTAAGCTGCAAGGCTGCCTCAACGGAGCAGGCAATAACGCAATATTCTCCGTTTAAAACATTGCAAAGGGTTTTTATTCGCAAATGCTCGTATTCCCTTGATTGACCTTGTGTGGAGTTAAAAGAGTAATCTCTTGCGGGGTAAAAATATGCTTTTTTACCCGTAGGGCAAAACTCGTTTATATCATTTGTAAATTTTCTTGCCGCAGCCTCGTCAGGCAAAACAACAAGCGCTCCGCGAGATAAATCCTCGCAGAGTGAATGTATAAGATGTGCCTTCGGTGACGATGGGAGACCTGTTATTCCCGACGGTCCCACACCGTTTTTTATGTACGAAAGCACGTCTTTATATTCTGTACAGTTTTGCAAAAGCTTAGAAAAACAAGACATATTTACCTCAACTGTTGAAGCGAGACATTGCTCCTTCAATATCGTCCTTTACCATTAGCTCCAATGCGCCCAAAGCGTCATCCATAGCGTTGCGCATAAGAGGAATATCACCTTTAGGGAAATTTGCAACTACCCAATCAGCCAAATCATATTCAGGATGAGGCTTTTTGCCGACACCTAATTTTATGCGAGGGAATTCCTCTGTGCCAAGGTGCGCAATAATACTCTTTATACCGTTGTGGCCACCGGCACTGCCCTTTCTTTTTATGCGTAGCTTTCCGGGCTCAAGAGAAATATCGTCAAATATAACGATAATATTCTGTGGTGGAATTTTGTAAAAACCGGCACATTCTGCTACAGCGGTGCCACTGTTATTCATCATGGTCTGAGGCTTCATAACAAGCACCTTTTTGCCGTTTATCCTTGTGTCGCCTATAAGTGCGTGGAACTTAAGCTTTTTTGTTGAAAAGCCAAGCTTATTCTCCATATTTTCAATACACAGGAAGCCTGCGTTATGACGTGTAGCTTCGTACTTTTTACCCGGATTTCCCAGACCTACGATAAGATAATCATAGGTAGATGAGCCGGACGCTTGTTTTTTAAATTTGTTAAACATAATCTATCCTTTATTTCGTGTGTTGTCTTTTATACGGCTTCTTTACGTTTACCCAGTCTTTTTTTATAGACTGACGTGAACGTGCAACTGCAAGTGCATTGTCGGGCACGTCCTCTGTAATTGTACTGCCTGCCGCGGTAAATGCATTTTCACCAACGGTAACAGGTGCCACAAGGTTTGTGTTGCAGCCGATAAACGCACCGTCCTTTACTACTGTACGGGACTTGTTCATTCCGTCGTAGTTTACAGTAACACAGCCACAACCAAAGTTAACGTCCTTGCCGACGTCGGAGTCGCCAACGTAAAGCAGGTGAGGAAGCTTACTGCCTTCGTCAACCGTTGAGTTTTTTACCTCAACAAAGTTGCCGATATGAACGTTATCTGCAATGCTTGTGTTTGGTCTTATATGCACAAAGGGACCTGCAGTAACGTTTGTGCCGATAACTGCACTGAAGGTCTGCGTATTGTTAAGCTTTGTGCCTCTGCCGACCTTGGTGTCTACTATATAAGAGTTAGGGCCGATAACGCAGTCTGTGCCGATTTTTGAGTTACCCAAAATAATTGTACCGGGCAGAATAACGGTGCCCTTTTCTACTATAACGGAGTCTTCGATAATCACACCGTCAAAGCAGGGTATCTCCACTCCTTTTTTTATAAGGCTTTCTAATATTTCTAAGCGTTGGTCATTCTTAATCATACTATCACCTTTATAATTTTATTATTTAACACTTTATTTTAACATAAATATATGTATATTTCAAGAATTCTGTAAAATACATAAAAAACACAGAAGTGAAGCACGAAAAAGTTTCGTAAATTTCACAAAAGTCTGTTGATTTATTCTCGTTAGTAATGTATAATTATACCATATATACAGATTTAAAAGGAGGCAGGTTAATGTCAAGTGCATTTAAAAGGAACGTAACCTTTGTTATCACTCTTATGATTACCGTTTTATCTTGTATAATTCTGCCTTTCTTGTCATACGTAAGTCCCGAGAGCTTCGGTAATGCAAAGGTGGAGTCTGCAACTGCCGATTTGAGCGATTACAAAATTTCTCAAGATCAAAGCGTAGACCTTGCAGGAGAATGGGAATTTTATTGGAATAAGCATATTGTCAGTGACGGTATGACCGACGAAAAGCCTGATTTATACGTTAACGTGCCGTCCTCGTGGACAGGGTTTGAAATTAACGGCAAGAAGCTTACAAACGGTGGTATTGCAAGCTACAGAATGGTTTGCAGGAACGTTGATTCCGATCATCCCGTTTTAGTCAGTGTGCAGAATCTTCCCGGTAAATGTCAGGTGTTTATTGACGGGCAGTTTGTTTTTTCAAACAGATCCATTCCTTGCAACGTGCACGGCAGTAAAAACATTGTTGAGCCTTATGCAGATCCCATAGAGTTAAATCCGTCAAAGCAAGCTCACGAGATTGTTATTGAGGTAGATTGCGACTTTTCAAGCGGTCTTACCTCTATCCCTGTTTTATCTGACTATAACCAATATCTCAACGATTTGATGAGCTCCGTTTCAATACGGTTTATCCTTATTGGCATCGTTGCCTTTTTCGCCATAGGTGCGGCAGCACTCGGTGTTATGCGTAAGGAGCTTTCCGAGCATTTGTGGATTATACTCCTTTGTGTGATTTTCATTTTCAGGATGCTTATTTCCAACGAGGGCTATATGGTTGCCCATAATATGTTCGGTAATATGAATTACGAGATAATGACCTCGCTTATTTTCGTTTCCACTTACATAATAAAGCTGTGTATGCTTATGCATCTCACAAACGTGTTAGGGCTCAAAATAAGTCAGGTTACGCTTTCCGTTATATCGGCATTATTTGTGCTGTGTGCCTTCGTGCCGTATTTCACTTACGATTATATTTACGTTGCAAGGTCATATATGTGGATGCAATCCGTTGCATACGGCTTTGATATCTATATGATTTACAAGCTGTCCGATGCAGTTATCAAAAAGAAAAAGTTTGCTCATCTTTACCTTGTGTTCTACTGTGTAAACGCAGTAGCAATTGTTATAGATAACCTTTATTTATACGGCTACATTTCAAACTCCGTTTCCTTTGTGATGCCTTTTGCTTGCTTCCTGTTTATTGCCTTAATGCTTTTTGTACATATTTCCGATACCCTTAACGATTACAAAAAAGCGCAAAAAACTGCAGAGCTTGAAAAGGAGCTTGGGGAAATTAATATGACTCTTATGCTTAGTCAGATTCAGCCCCATTTCCTTTATAACGCTCTCAACACAATAAAGTATTTAACAAAGAAGGATCCCAAAAAGGCAGAGAACGCCATAGTCAAATTCTCGGGCTACCTCAGAACAAATATGGATTCTCTTACACAAAAGGAGCCGATTGAATTTTCAAAGGAATTGGAGCACGTTAAAAATTATGCAGATATTGAGCTTTTAAGATTTGGCGACAGGCTCAAAATCGTGTACGATATAGAGGTGCAGGATTTCCGTGTTCCGCCGTTAACCCTTCAACCTATTGTAGAAAATGCCATAAAGCACGGCGTTAACCAAAAGGCAGAGGGCGGCACGGTAACCATCAGTACCACGCAAAAAGACGGCTTCAATATCATTTGTGTTTCAGATGACGGTGTAGGCTTCGATATTAACGAAAAAAAGAACGACGGCAGGTCTCACGTTGGCGTTACAAATATCAAAAAGAGGCTTGAGGTAATGCTCAACGCAGCTATCGACGTAAACAGCGTAATAGGTGAGGGCACCACGTTTACAATAAAGCTTCCCATAGAGAATACGGCAGAAAAAGCAGAAAAGGAGAAAAAACGATGAGAATAATGGCAGTTGATGACGAGATACTCGCTCTTGAGGATTTTGAGGATACCTGCAGAGTATTGGGTATAAACGACGAAATTGTAAAATTCAATAATCCCCTTGATGCTTTGGGCTACGTGGCAAAAAACAAGGTGGACGTTGCCTTTCTTGATATAGAGATGCCTGTAATAAAAGGCATTGAGCTTGCAAAAAGGATAAAGGCACTTTCCAAAAACACAAGAATAATTTTCACCACAAGCTATGGCGATTATGCTCTTGAGGCTTTTGCAGTAGATGCAGTAGATTACGTAATGAAGCCTTATGAGGCAGACGCCATAAAAAAGGCGTACGAAAAGGCACTTCTTGTCAGAGATGCCGTTGACGAAAATCACATTTTCATCAAAACCTTTGGCTTCTTTGACGTGTTTGTAGATGGCAAGTCCGTTAATTTTTCCAGTGCAAAATCAAAGGAGCTGCTTGCTCTTTTGGTAGACAGAAACGGTGGTATAGTCAGCACAGAGCAGGCAATATCTGTTTTGTGGGAGGGCAGAGCCTACGATGAAACCGTTCAGTCTCTTTTCAGAAAGGTACTAAAAGCCTTAAGGACTTCTCTTGAAGAGGCAGGCGTTGGAGAAATACTTGTGGATAACAGAAATCAACGCAGTATAGACAAGTCAAAATTTACTTGCGATTACTACGATTTCCTTGAAAACGGTAAAACTGAAAACACAAAGTTCTTTGGTCAGTATATGGAGCAGTACGAATGGGCAAAAAGCACACGGGACCAAATCGAAAAAATGTATAAGCAATAAAATTAATTATTGAGGTAAAAATATGGCAGTTTTTAAATGTAAAATGTGTGGCGGCTCACTTGAGATTACAGAAAATCAGTCGGTCGCAACCTGCGAATATTGTGGCACTCAGCAGACTCTTCCCAGGTTTGATGATGAAAGAAAGGTAGCTCTTTTTACCCGTGCAAATCATCTTCGTTTTAATTGTGAGTTTGATAAGGCTGCAGGTGTCTACGAAAGTATAGTAACAGAGTTCCCCGATGAAGCAGAGGCTTATTGGGGTATTGTGCTTTGCAAATACGGTATAGAGTACGTTGACGATAAAAACGGCAAAAAGATACCGACCTGCCACAGAACATCTCCAACCTCTATTATGGATGACGAGAATTTTTCTCTCGCTTGCGATTATGCGGATTTTTCCTCAAAAGCAGTATACAGAGAGGAAGCAAAGGCAATCGACGCTATCCAAAAGAAAATTCTTCAAATCGCATCTACGGAAAAGCCTTACGATATTTTCATTTGCTACAAGGAAACTGACGAAGGTACAGGCTCTCGCACAGAGGATAGTGCCATTGCTCAGGATATATACACCGAGCTTATTAAAGAAGGCTATAAGGTTTTCTTTTCAAGAGTTACTCTTCGTGAGGTGGCAGGTACAGAGTACGAGCCATACATATATGCTGCCCTTTCCTCTTCAAAGGTTATGCTTGCCATCGGTACAAAATTCGAGTATTACGATGCAATATGGGTTAAAAACGAGTGGAGCCGTTTTATCTCAATGATAGGCGAGGATTCCTCTAAAGTCCTTATCCCTTGCTACAAGAATATGGACGCCTACGATATGCCTAAAGAGTTTAAAAATATGCAGGCTCTCGATATGGGCGACGTTACCTTTTTTGCAAGTTTAACTGCTAATATCAAAAGACTTGTTAAAACAAAAAAGGAGTCGTCCTCTCAGTCTGCAAGCACAGGCGCAACTGCCACAATAGATTCCCTTCTCAAAAGAGCGTTTATGTTCCTTGAGGATGGAGACTTTGCACAAGCAAACCAATTCTGTGAACAGGTGCTCAATGTAGATCCTGAAAATGCAGAAGCATATCTTGGTAAACTTATGGTTGAGCTTAGTGTAACCAAAAAAGAATTCTTGAAAAATGCAGCAAAGCCTTTCGATGATAAGAACGTTTATCAAAAAATTGTTCGCTATGGTAATATTGAATTAAAAACAGAGTTAAAAGGGTATTTAGATTATATTAATGTCCGTAACGAAGAAGAACGTTTACGCAAAGAAAAAATTGCAACAGAGAAGGCTAAAAAGAAAAAACTCAAAAAACGTATAACTGCAATTGTTTTTTCTGCCTTCGTGGCTATAGTTGTGTTTGCTATTATATTAAATGCAGTAATAATTCCAAACAGTAAATATAACGATGCAGTTGCTTTAATGGAGAAAGGAAAATATCAAGAAGCAATCACAGCATTTCAAAATATGAACGGCTACAAGGATA
>X40_Bactrian_Camel__coassemble_39_pt1 | contig 27162 bp, 22 predicted proteins | sample X40_Bactrian_Camel__metabat2_low_PE_002 | metagenome-assembled genome bin X40_Bactrian_Camel | reverse complement strand
ACCTTAAGGCCTTCCACAGGCACCTTCATCATAATAGTATTAAATGAAATATGGTACCCGCAGGTTTCCTTAAAGCTTTGGAATTCTTCCCAGAATTTTGTTAAATCTGCTTCATAATTATATGCACAGGTAGGCACGTTTTTCTGCGCTTTTGTGAGAATATAGCCGGAAACTCTGTTTCGCAGACCAAAATGCTCCACCGTGTCACCTTTTTCCGGTCTGCCGAGAGCACCGTTAATAAACTTTTTAAATTCCATAGGCTTTACCTCTGTTCATAAAACTTGCCGCTTTTATAATACCTTCTCCAAGAAATTTGCGTTTGACTTTGTGTGTTTCTTATGTTAACATTTTTCGGCGAGGTGATGATGTGAAAAAAAGCAAACAAGCACAGCTTAATATAAAAGACTGCATTCTTATTTCTCTTTTTTCGGCAATTATTGCCGTCTCTTCACTTATAACCATTCCGTCACCTGTACCCTTCACCTTGCAGACCTTTGCTATTTTTTCTGCTCTGCTTATACTCGGTGGCAAAAAAGGTACCGTTGCAATTATCCTCTACATATTTTTAGGGATAGTCGGTCTGCCTGTTTTTTCAGGCTTTTCAGGTGGCATAGGTCACCTTTTAGGTGCCACAGGAGGATACGTTTTCGGCTTTATGCTAACAGGAATTGTTTTTCAGGTTGCTACCTTTAAAAGTAAAAACAACACAAAGCGTCAAATTACAGGTCTCGTTGCAGGTCTTCTGAGCTGCTACCTTGTAGGTACACTTTGGTACGCCGCAGTTTATATTGGATATATTACACTGCAAACCATTGTTTCTGCAACGGCAATTTGCGTTTTGCCCTTCGTTATACCCGATGCAATAAAGCTTATAGCTGCCATACTGATAGGAAACAAGTTAAAAAAACTAACGGAAAAGGCATCTGCTTCCCTTTAAAAAGGGAAGCCTTTTTTATTTTACGATACCTTCGAGGAAATTAATTTCCCTGACCTTTGTGTCTCTGTCTACTCTGAAGGTCTTGATTTCGTGCTTCTTAATATCAAACCAGAAGCCGTTATCAAATAAATCGGACATAATGTAGCCCTTTGAATCCTCAATACCCTTTGTTTCATAGAGTCTGATAATAAGGTCCCCTGAGCCGTCCTCACAACGCTTGAGAGCAGTAATCTGCACGTTATCAAGGTTTGTGTAAAGGAAGGAGCTTTCTTGCGGAAGGTCGCCCTTATGGTAGCTCTCAGGCACACAAACCACGTTATTGTTGAAAAGGTGTGCTTCCTTTACAACGTCACTTGCCTCTGCCTCACCATCGTGAAGATAAATACCATATGAGAAGCGGTTAAGTCCCTCGTCTGTAAAGTTGAAATCTGCTGCAGGTCTGTCTGAATAATGGTCTGCAAAAATAACGTTACGAAGTGCCGTAAGTCTAAGCTCTGCGCCGGGACAATCGTAGCTGTATTTTGAGTCACTCATTACAGAAAGACCAATTCTCTTGCCGTTTTTAGTAACAGTAAGGTCGCCCCAGTTAAGAGCAGGCTCCTCGTCACCGTCACAAGCTCTTTTAATAAAGCCGCAAGGAATTTCGTAGGTGCTGATTTCGTCCTTGCCACCAACAGGGAAAGCAAATTTGAGCATTGTAAACTTCTCCTGCCATATAGCCTTGCAGTTAACCTTAAGAGTTTTTTGCTTTTTAGCAAGAATAAATTCCTGTGTTAAGAAGGAATCGTTAAATTTGTGCTTTGTACGGATTACAGAGCGTAACGCTCCACTTTCAACACGCTCAACGCTAACAAGCTCCATAAGGCCTTTAACCTTGTGGAATTTAAACACGTTGTGTGCCCAAGTGTCTGTATCCTCATCGTCAATAACAGTAGGAATAGCAAGGAAATTATCACTTGCATAGTCCTCGCCTGTTGCCTTATCAACAAGCTTCTTGATAAAGCCTGTCTGACTGTCTATTTCAACAGCCATAAACTCGTTTTCCATATAGAAATCGTTTTCACCGTTAAGCTGAGCAGGAGCCTTTGCGTCACGGTCAATTTCTAACCAATAGGTGCTATAGCCGAAGGCAGGCACCTTTGCAAGAAATACTGTGTCAAGATGGTCATCGTTGGAACGTGAAGAGCGCACGTTCTGGAAGGATACCTCGTTGCCCTCACTATCCGTAACACTCTTTGACGGATGATACATAGATACAGGAAGCTCAATCTCGTAGGAATGAGGGTTAAACACAACAACCGGTCTTGGGAAACCGTCCTCTGCACCTGTGTAATGACGTGTTTCTAAAACAGAGTCGCTGACACCGTCTACCCAAGTGTCAATCCTTCTTGCAATGCGAAGAACTGCATTGTTATACGTTTCTGCAGCAACGTTAAGAGCGTAGCCCTCAGACTCCTTAACGTCCTCGTAGCTTTCCATAATGGAGCAACCACAAAGAATATCGTGGAACTGATTGAAGCAAACCTTTTTCCAGGCTTCCTTGTATTTCTCCGTTGAAGGCTTGGAGCCTGTAACGATAGATGAAATCGTATCCCATTTTTCTGAAGCGGCAAGTGCATTTTCTGCCTTACGGTTAAGAGCCTTAACAAGAGAGGTTGCACTGTAGCAGCCACTTGCATGATGCTGAAGCTCATCCTTCCACGTAGGAATATCAAGAAAATCGTTATATAAATCGTCGAAGTAGTCAACAGGAGAAGAAAACTCCATATCATTAAAGCCTTCTTTTTCAAGATTTGCCTTAAGATATTCAATGTCGCCCTTTGTTGGGCCACCACCGTGGTTACCGACACCGTAGAACATCATCATACCGTGTCCCGTTTGCTCGACGCGATTGTTTATATCCTCAAGCTTTCTGTCGATATCCTCTTTACCACGTGCGCCGTAGCCGTTTGGAATTCTGTAGGTAAGGACTCTTGAGCCGTCTGCACTGTCCCACCAGAAAAGATTTTCAGGAATTTCACTGTTTTCGTGAGTGCCGGGACGGTGCATAACGTAAGAGTACATACCTGCCTTGTTAAGAAGCTGAGGCATCATAGCATTGTGACCGAAGGAGTCCACGTTGTAGCCAACGTTGCAGGTAATGCCAAATTTTTCGTAGTAATAAAGCTGACTGTAAAGAGCCTGACGGGCAAAGCTTTCGCCTGACGGAAGGTTACAGTCAGGCTGAACCCACCATCCGTTTACGGGTACCCATCTACCCTTTTTAACCATTGCTTTTATTTCTTCAAACATCTGTGGATCGATCTGCTCAACCCATTCGTAATACGCTGCTGAAGAGCAGGTAAAAACAAAATCGTTATATTCGTTTAATCTGTCAAGAGCGCTTCTGAAGGTCTGAAGAACCTCACCGCAGCCCTCTTGCCAACGCCAGAGCCAAATAGGATCAAGGTGGGCGTTGCCTATAAGTTTAATTGATTTTGACATTAGTTTGTGCCCTCCTCAATAAAGTTAAAGTATCTGCCGAGCCAATATGCAAAGGTGTACGGATAGCAGCCCTCTACACAAGAAGCGCCGCCGCTGTCCTCATCCTTGAACTCAAGCGGATTTCTGTCGTACTTTGAAATAAAATGCTCGTCGTTAGGAAGAAGACAGGAGGTCTCCTTGTAGCCACCAAGCAGCTCCTTCTGTGGAATATCCCTACGTGCAGAAAGTGAAACCTTTGCTGCAAGACGAGAAACGTTGAAACGGTAGAACCAAGTTCTTACCTTTTCTGCATCAGGCTTTGCATTTTCGGGATCACTGAGGAAATATGGGAAATCGTAGCCCGGATTATATTCAGGTGCAAGAGAATATCTCCAGCTTCTGAATGCCTCTCTGTATTTCTTGAGAAGCTCCTCATCCTTTTCCAAGGTGCAAAGTCCCCAAAGAGAAAGCACTGCTAACATATGGTCGCCGTACATAATCTCTTCTCTGTCCTCAACTCCACCTTGTATACTAACGTGATGGAAACGATCAAAATGCCTGTAGGTTAAATCTGCGTAACCCTTTTCCACAAGCTCATCATGAGTTTTGCGGAAAATGCCCTGCTCACCTGTAATATGCATTGTAACGTTAAGATACATAAGCATTTGTCCTGCGTTAAGACAGGCATCTGCCCAGCCCATAGGACTGTTGAAATATTCAAGATTCCACTTTGCCCAGGTTGTGTACTCACCGTTAGCCTCTCGAAGAGCAAAGTTATTGTTTATCATATGCATCATTGTATTTTTTGCAGCATTTTTAAGGAGCTCATCATATTCAGGATCCTCTCTGCCCAAAAATTCGTGGGCAACGAGAAGGTGCATATAGTGATGTGTGATCTCGTCACTACTTGTGTCGCCCTTGTAAGTAATGTCCGAATCCTCGTTGCCCTTATCTGCATAATATTTACGAAGCCTGTCGGGAATAGGAGCGTCTGCCTTTACCTCAAGGCCAACAATACCCTTTTTGCGAGAGTCTGTTGTGTTTATGCAGTAAGCCGTTGCGCCGTTCTTCTTGTAAAAAAGACCATCGTCCGGCACAGGCTCATCCTTTGTGTGATAGCTTCTTGCAACAAAGCCGTCACCTCTGCCTGAAATATACATAAGAAGAAGGTTTGCCTCACTTGCTCTTGTGGCACTTTCCCTTGCCTCGATAGTTCTTTCGTGGTAATCGCCAAGCTCTCTCTTAAGAGTAGCATAACGGAAAATCTCGCCCATTGCATGAGCAGAGGAGAAGCTACCATCGTTATCGCTGCTGCCGTATGGAAGAATAGAGTCAAGGTTACCTGCCTCTGAAAGATATTTCTGGCTGTACATTCCGTGACGTGAAACGTACTTGTGAGATTCCTCAAGGAGCCTCTCTGCCTTTTCCTCCATGGACATAAGCTCCATAGCTATGTGTGTTGCACCGTTATCCGTGCATACCCAGACACCGTTTTTACCGTCAGGTAAAATTGCAGAAACGTTATTATCAAGAAGGTCTCTGTGTGCGCTGAAATGCATTACAACGTCTGAAAGACTTTCTGCCTTTTCATCGTAACGGGTTACACCGCCGTTTGAGCCGTACCACATTACACCGTCTGCGCTTTGGCAGTAGCAGGTATAATCCTTTTTACGTTGTGGAAGAGGATACGGGAAGCCTGATAAATCCGGCTTCTGTGCTTTACTTTCAAGTAATGCCTTCGGCACTTCAATATCGTATTTTTTAAAGTGACTCACTACCCTTGTAAGCTGAGGGTAAAGCTTGATTGCTTCGGACATTTTCTATCTCCTTTGTAGTTTGTTTTTGCATAAAACTGCACATTTTTTGACATATACATTTTACCAAAAACAATATCAAAGTTCAACATATAAATAAAATATTTTAAATAATATATTTTTTTATAAAATAAGTGTTGGAATATTGAAAAAATAGTGGTATACTGTTTTATATATGTTGCAAAAATCAGCATGAAAGGAAAATCCAAATGAACACATCTGTTTTTGACAAATACGAATCCGAGGTCCGTTCCTACTGCCGTAATTTCCCTGCAGTTTTCACAAAGGCGAAGGACTCAATAATCTACGCAGAGGACGGAAAGGAATATATAGATTTTTTCTGTGGTGCAGGTGCACTCAACTACGGTCACAATAACAATTACATCAAAAAAGAGATTATAAGCTATCTTGAGGGCGACGGAATTATCCATTCCCTTGATATGTTCACAGGGGCAAAAAGAGATTTTATTGAATTTTTTGAGGAAAAAATTCTCATTCCACGTGGCTTTGATTACAAAATACAGTTCCCCGGTCCCACAGGCACAAACGCAATTGAGGCTGCACTTAAGCTTGCAAGAAAGGTAAAAAAGAGGAACAATATTTTTGCATTTATGGGCGCCTTCCACGGAATGACGCTCGGCTCACTTTCCATGACTACCGACAAGGATTCAAGAGAAGGTGCAGGCGTTGTGCTTACAGACGTAACACACATCCCCACACCGTATATGTTCCCTGATTTAGACGTGCTCGGCTATATGCAGACTCTTATAGACGACGACCATTCAGGCATTTCAAAGCCTGCTGCAGTATTTATTGAGCCTGTTCAGGCAGACGGCGGTATACACGTTTTCAGCACGGAATTTTTACAGGGCTTAAGAGAATTCTGTACAAGGAACGATATTCTTCTCGTTTGTGACGATATTCAGGTAGGCTCAGCAAGAACAGGCTACTACTTCTCCTTTGAAAGAGCAGGTATCACACCTGATATTGTTACACTTTCAAAGTCAATCGGTGGCTACGGTATGCCTTTTGCTCTTGTGCTTTTCAAGCCTGAGCTTGACGTGTGGAAGCCCGGCGAACACAACGGCACCTTCAGAGGCAGTCAGCTCTCAATCGTTGCCGCAAAAGCAGGTCTTCAGCTTATGCTCAACGAAAGAGTTGAAGAAAAGGTCAAAAAGCAAGAAAGCATTATAAAAGAATATCTTTCAAAGGTATCTGCTTTGCACCAGGGCTTTGACGTTAGAGGAATAGGCTTCATTTGGGGCGTTGACTGTAATAAGATCGTGCCTGACACAGTTTCAAGAGCAATTGTAAAAGAGTGCTTCCAAAACGGACTTATTGTAGAAAGAGCAGGCAGAAACAACGACGTTGTTAAGCTTATGCCTCCACTTCTTGCAGATGAGGAAACTCTCAGAAAAGGTCTGCAGATTTTCCTTGATTCAGCAACCAAGGTTATAAACAGTCTATAACAAATAAGCGAATTATACAGGAGTGTAGCCGTAATTTTTCGGCTGCACTCCTATTAACTTTGCTCAGCGTGAAGAGGCTGACTACAAGCACTACTACAATGCATCAGCTACGGTAAAAATGTGCGTTAGCGTATGATATTATTAAATTTTTACAAAAAAAGACCCGCATTATTATGACTGCGAGTCTGTTTTACTATTTTCTTTAAATATTTTATTCCGTAATTTTAATTTGCTGGTAAACTATGCCTTCTCTTTCGTGGGTATAGGTAACGTGTAATGTAGCTCCTTGCACCGTTATTGCAGGGTAGCTGAATTCGTGGTCTCCTGTTGTTGCCTCACAGGTAAAGAATTCCTTGAAGCTTTCGCCACCGTCAACGGAGTACATCAGCACAAGAGGTGCTCTGTCACCCCAGTTTTCAAAAATCGGATTCATTATTAACACAAGGGCACCACTGTCTAATTTTACAAGGTCAATGCCACTATTTGGGTTACCCATTGGCGTTTCGTATGCCTTACACCAGGTCTTGCCGCCGTCAACACTGTCACTTTTATAAATATGCCCTGCATTTGTTCTGATAAGCATATGTATGCCCGTTTCGTTTTCCCACAAGGTCGGCTGAATCATACCAACAGTTTTGCCGTTTTTCTTTGGTCTTAAAACAAAGTTTGAATGTGAAAAGGTTTTTCCCTCATCCTCAGAAATATCCACAAAGCATTTCCAAGATTTGCGCATATTTTCCTTTGATGCAGGGGCAATTACCCTGCCGTCGGAAAGGCGTATCGCCTTGTTTTTTACGGGGCCTCTGCCGCCGTCCTTATCTCCCGGCACAAGCACCTTCGGTTTTGAAAAGCTTTTGCCTCCATCCTTTGATATTGCATAATAGGTAACCCATTTCGGAATAGGCTTACCGTACTTGAAATACAGTATAATTTCACCGTTTTTCCTCAAAAACAGAACAGGATTCCAATGAGGCAACGCCTTGCCCTCAACGGCAACGGAATAAGGCTCGCACCACTTGTTGTTTTCACGGACGCTAACCCATATTTTAACGTCATCGTTGCCTTCCTCCGAGCCACCAAACCAGGAGGCTACCACAGTACCGTCGGCAAGTGGCAAAACAGTAGATGCGTGGCAGCTTTTTGTTACACTTTTTGGTGGATAAATAAACTCATTTACAAGCATTTCACCCTTCATTTTTGTCATCCTTTTCATCCATATAATTGAAGGCATTCCAAGCGCCTTCGTCTTTTTTAGGCTTATCATCAAGCCCTATGTCCATAACCCTCACAACTCTTTGTGAAGGCTCTGTTTTTTTGTTTATAACAGGCTTTTCCACAATGTACATTTTATCTGCATAAAGGTCTGCCGTTGTTCTTATAAACGACGGGAAGCCCTCTTGTGTGCTAAGCTTTTTGTAGATTTTGTAGTTAAGAATATAAACGAGGATTCCCACAAGCATTCTGAAGTTTACAATATATGCTGCAACAAGAAGAAACGCTGAAATAACAGAATTTAAAAACGTTGTTGTGTACATAAATGCAAGTATAAGCGTTATCGGAGCATACCACTTGCCCATTTTCATTTGATTTGTACCGATAATAAACACCAGAACAACAATATAATTGAGCATACCAACAAGGGAACCGAAATTTGCCGTCATTACGCAAAGCATTAAAAGAAGTGTAAAGTACACAAAGCTTTTTGTTGATCTGTCAAGATTTTCACGCCACTTGCCCATAAGGATACGCTTTTCGTTATGGTCGTTGTTTTCAAGGTCGCTATGCGGGAAAATAAGCTCGAAGCCACCAATAGAAAGTCCACCCTTTTTGGCTTGTGCTTCCTTTTCTTTGCGTAGCCTTTCCTCTTCCTCTGCAGAAACAAGCTTACCGTCAACGCCAATATTCATTTCAATAGGCTTTGCCTTTGATTTTACCTTTGTATCGTGGTAACGCTGTGTTGACTCCTTTATAATATCCTCTTGCGTGTTAAACGGATTAAAGGATACCTCCGTTCTGTTTTCGTATGCAGATTTATCCTCTGTTTTAAGATAAAGTTTCTCTCCGTAAAGGTCTGCAGTATTTGCAATAAACGAGGGGAAGCCCTTGCACTTTTCAAGCTCCTTAAAAACGCTTGAATAATTATAAATACAACGGAATGCATAGAAAAACGGAATAAGCCCCACAACAGCAACAATAACGTATGCAGAAAGAGTCAGCTTTTCAATTTCCTCTGTAAGAAAGAATCTTGAGCAACTAAGCATAAAGGCGATTATTACGGCAACGTAGCCGACGTATTTCCACTTTTTACTTGCTGCGGCGCCAATAAGATAAACAAGCACCGTGCCAAAATTAATAAAGAAAAACTCATCCTTCAGTACCCAGGCAATAACGGCACCGATAAACGCCATAACGGCGCCCCAACAAGAAAATCTTGCAGCGTAGTCGCTTGTGTGTGTCCAGTCGGACATCATTTCCTTTTTTTGACTAAAGCTTGATTCCGAAACGTATACCGTTTCCATGCTGAGTTTCATTTTCATTCCTCCTCAGTAAATCTTAATACCCTTGCCCCTGCTCCTTTTTGGCAATTGCCACAATTCTGCTTGTGCCAAGTCTCTTTGCACCAAGAGACAAGAACTTTTCTGCATCGTCGAGAGATGCTATTCCGCCTGCAGCCTTCATTTTTACGTTTTCTCCGATATTCTCGAAAAAAAGCTTAATATCCTCAAAGGTTGCTCCTGCAGTTGAGAAGCCTGTTGAGGTCTTTATGTAGTCTGCTCCTGCCTGTGTAACAAGGTGACACATTTTTATTTTTTCTTCCTCTGTTAAAAGGCAGGTCTCAATAATAACCTTAAGCAGCTTGCCGTTACAAGCCTCTTTGATAGCCTTGATTTCGTTAAGAATATCATCGTATCTCTTGTCCTTAAGCCAACCGATATTTATAACCATATCAATTTCATCTGCACCGGAGGAAACTGCATCCTCAGTTTCAAAAACCTTACAGGCAGTTGTGTTGTAGCCGTTAGGAAAGCCGATTACCGTGCAGATTTTTACTCTGCCCTTGCAGTAATCTGCACACTGCTTAACGTATGACGGCGGAATGCAAATACTTGCCGTGCCGAATTTTATACCGTCGTCGCAAATTGCTTTAATCTGCTCCCAGGTTGACTCCTGCTTTAATAAAGTGTGGTCTGCGTATGATAAAATCTCTTTAAGCTCCATAAAAATACCTTCTTTCTACCACATTGTAGCATTTTTATCCAAAAAGGTAAACAGTATTATTAAATAATCATACTATTTGATAATTGATTTAATGATTTTCTTGTGTTATTATGTAAAATGTAGATTTATGCGATTTTTATTTTTTATTTATCAAGGTGATTTTTTTGAAAAACTTACTTGTAATTTTTGGTGGCTGCTCCAGTGAATACGAGGTTTCCTTGCGTTCCTCAGCCTCCGTTCTGAGAAACGTTAACAAAGAAAAATACAACGTGATTACTCTCGGTATCACAAAAAACGGCAAATGGTACCTTTATACAGGTGACGTTGACAGTATAGAAAACGGCTCTTGGGTTACTTCAGGCAGTATTACTCCTGCCCTGATTTCCCCCGACAGAGAAGACAAGTCACTTATTGTTATGAAGGATAACAAAATTGAAAAAATTAAAATAGACGTTATTTTCCCTGTGCTTCACGGCAAAAACGGTGAAGACGGCACAATACAAGGTCTTTTTGACCTGGCAGGTATACCCTACGTTGGCTGCGGTGCTCTTGCAAGTGGTATGTGTATGGACAAGGCAGTCACAAACACTCTTGCAGACAATGCAGGTATCCCCGGCGCAAAATGGTCTGCTTTTACAAAAACGGAATATGATAACGGCAAAGTAGAGCTTGAGCCTATTATTGAAAAATTAGGCTTCCCCATATTCGTAAAGCCTGCCAACGCAGGCTCCTCTGTTGGCATCTCAAAGGCTCATAACCTTGAGGAATTAAAGGTAGCTCTTGAGGTCGCCTTCCAAAACGATTACAAGGCAGTGCTTGAAGAAGCTCTTGTAGGACGAGAAATTGAATGTGCAGTTATGGGTAACGCAGAGCCTGTTGCCTCTTGCGTAGGAGAAATCCTTCCAACTGCAGAGTTCTATGACTACGAGGCAAAATACGTAGATAATTCCACAGGTCTTGCAATCCCTGCAGATTTACCTGAAGAAATCAGCGAAAAGGTTCGTAAAGAAGCAATACGTGCATACAAAACAATGGGTTGTGAGGGCTTATCGAGAGTAGACTTCTTCTTAAGTGAAGACGGCACCTGTTATCTTAACGAGATAAACACTCTCCCCGGCTTTACCTCCATTTCAATGTTTCCAAAGCTTTTCGGTCACGTTGGTGTTGAATATAGTGAGCTTATTGACAAGCTTATTGAATACGCTGAGGAACGAAGCTTATGAGAAAGGTTGAAATAGAATTCGTCAGTGAACAGCAATATCACGACGACAGAGAAAGCAGTAAATTAAAGGCTCAAGGCGTTATGGAGGAAATTGACGGCGTCAAAACAATTTCCTACACAGAGCCTGACGATGAAATGGGCAAATGCGAAACGGTAGTCAAGATAATAAGCGACCATTTTATTGAAATGAGCAGAAAAGGCGTTTACGAAACCACCTTTCTTATAGAAGAAGGCAAAACCCATTCCTGTATTTACAGAACACCTTTTGGTGAAATGAATATGGACATTGTTGCTCAACGGGTAAACGCTTTTATCCCCGACACGTCGGGAAAGATTCTTCTTTGCTACACACTTCAGAGCAACGGAGAAATTATTGGTGAAAACAATCTTTTAATGAAAATAAATGAGGTTTAAATATGTCAAAACTTGTAAAATCAGCAGAAGAGCAAATCATTAATGCAGTTACACAAGCAATTAACAAGAATATTGAAGAGGGTATCTTTGTTCAGGCAGATATACCTGCCTTCAAGACGGAGATTCCTGCAGACAGAAACAACGGTGACTACTCTGCAAACGCAGCCTTTATGCTCTCCAAGGCATTAAGGATGCCTCCTCGCAAAATCGCAGAGGAAATCCTCAATAAAATCTGCCTCGATAACACTTATTTTAAGGAATGCTCCGTAGCAGGTCCCGGCTTTATAAACTTCTTTTTAAAGCAGGATTTTTATGCAGATATCCTTCTTGATATTGACGAATGCGGTGACTCCTACGGCAGAAGCAGCTTCGGTGAAGGCAAAAAAATAAACGTTGAGTTTGTTTCTGCAAACCCAACGGGCCCTATGCATATGGGTAACGCTCGTGGTGGTGCTCTTGGTGACTGCCTTGCCGCAGTGCTTGACTGGGCAGGCTACACAGTAGAAAGAGAATTCTACGTAAACGATGCAGGTAACCAGATAGATAAATTTGCTCTTTCACTTGACGTAAGATATCAGCAAATCATCAACGGAGAGGATAGCATAGAGCTTCCTGAGGACAGCTACCACGGTGACGATATCAGAGTCCTCGCACAAGGCTATATTGATGAATTTGGCACAGGTCTTCTTGACGTATCAGAGGACGAAAGAAGAAAAGCGCTTGTTGAATATGCCCTTCCGAAAAATATTGCAACCATGAAGTCTGCAATGGCAAAATACAGAATCGACTATAACACCTGGTTTTCCGAGCTTACTCTCCATAACGGCGGTGAGCTTAAGGAGACGATTGATATTCTTACAAAGAACGGCTACACCTACGAAAAGGAAGGTGCCCTTTGGTACAAGAATATTGAAATACAAACAAATATTTTAAAATCACAAGGTAAATCACAGGAATATATTGATAACCTTGAGCTTAAGGATGACGTGCTTATCCGTCAGAACGGCAACCCAACTTACTTTGCAGCAGATATTGCCTACCACAGAAATAAGCTTGAAAAACGTGGCTTCCATAAGGCAATTGACGTTTGGGGCGCAGACCATCACGGTCACGTTGCACGTATGAAGGGCGCAATGGAAGCAGTTGGCATAGACGGTGACAGATTAGACGTTGTACTTATGCAGCTTGTTAATCTTATGAAGGACGGCAAACCTGTAAAAATGTCAAAAAGAACAGGCAAGGCAATTACACTCGTTGACCTTCTCGACGAGGTGCCTATTGACGCAGTACGCTTCCTTTTCAATATGAGAGAGGCAGGCTCAGCAATGGATTTTGACTTAGGTCTTGCTATTGAGCAATCTAACCAGAACCCCGTTTACTACTGCCAGTATGCACACGCAAGAATCTGCAGTATCCTCAAAAAGCTTGCAAACGAGGGCATCGTTTCAAGGAAGCCTTCAAAGGACGAGCTCCTTTTACTCACAAGTGATGAGGAAACAGACCTTATTGCACATCTTGGCGCACTTACAGGTGTTATCATCAACGCTGCAAACACCTATGATCCTGCAAAAATTACACATTACGCAACAGACCTTGCCACAAAATTCCACCGTTTCTACAACGCTCAAAGAGTTATGGTTGAGGATGAGGCTCTTATGCAGGCAAGAATTTTCCTTTGCGTTTGTGTACGCAATACAATGAGAAACGTTCTTTCTATGCTTAAAATAGAAACGCCTGAATCAATGTAAAATATGAAAAAGAAAAATCTTAAGCTTTCCACCACACATATAATAATGCTTAGCTTTTTGGGCGTAATTCTCACGGGTACTCTGCTCCTGACATTGCCCATAAGCTCTGCAAGTGGCCAATGGACCTCTGTTGTTGATGCTCTTTTTACAGCCACAACAAGCACCTGTGTTACGGGACTCGTTACCGTGCCAACGTATACGTACTGGAGCACGTTTGGTCACGTGGTAATCCTTTTGCTTATTCAAATCGGCGGTCTCGGTATAATTACCATAACCTCTTGCTTTGCCTTTTTCCTTAAAAGAAAGGTTGGCCTCTCAGACAGAATATTAATTCAGGATGCTTTTAACCTGAATTCCTTATCAGGTCTGGGCACCTTTGTTAAAAAGGTCGTAAAAGGAACGTTTTTTGTTGAAGCTGTAGGCGCACTTCTTTATATGCCTGTTTTTGTTAAGGATTTTGGCTTAAAAGGTATATGGATTGCCTTTTTTAACTCAGTTTCAGCCTTTTGTAATGCAGGCTTAGACATTTTCGCGTCAGACAGTCTTTGTGCATACGTGCATAATCCCTTAATAAATCTTACTACCTGCCTTCTTATAGTTACAGGTGGTATCGGCTTTATTGTATGGTGGGACGTTTTGCGAGTTATTAAAACGAGAAAAACAAAAAACACCGGTCTCTCAGCTCTGACCTTGCACAGTAAAATTGCTCTGAGCACAACTGCAGTGCTTATATTAACAGGTGCCGTTGCAGTTTTTGCTTTTGAATACAACAACCCTGCAACTATGCAGAGCTTTACTCTTTTTGAGAAAATACAATCCTCGTTTTTCCAGTCAGTTACCACAAGAACTGCAGGCTTTGCCACTCTTCCACAGGAAAATCTTACAACCGGCTCCTCTATTATTTCTATTATTTTAATGTTTATCGGTGGCTCACCTGTCGGTACTGCAGGCGGTATCAAAACCGTAACTATCACCGTTCTCGTGGCTTCGGCTCTGGCAAGTGTCAGAAACGAGAAATACGTTTCCCTTTTCAACAGAACGCTTACAGAAGATGCCGTGCGAAAGGCTCTTGCCGTTACGGTAACCTCTTTTACAATCACAATTTTTTCTGCAGTCCTTCTTTCTGCAGTAACGGATGCACCTTTTATGGATATTATTTACGAGACCACAAGTGCCACTGCAACGGTAGGCCTCTCAAAGAATCTTACCTCTCAGCTTAACACTATGGGTAAGCTTATCATCACCGTTACAATGTACCTGGGCAGAGTCGGTCCCGTTTCACTTGCAGTTGCCCTGAACTTTAAAAAGGCATCGAAGAATTTAATAAAAAATCCTACGGAAGATATTAGCGTAGGCTAAGAAAATATTTAAATTATCTGAGGAGAATCAGAATATGAGTATAAATAAAACGTATGCTGTTTTTGGTCTTGGTAAATACGGCAGAGCCGTTGCAAAGGAGCTTGTGAATAACGGCATTGACGTTATTGCAGTAGATAAGCACGAGGAAATCGTTAACGATGCCGCATTAGATATTCCCCTTTGCAAATGTGCAGACGTAACCGACCCTGAGGTCCTTAACCAGCTTGATATAGGTAGCGTTGACGTTGTAGTTATCTGTATGGCAGAAAATCTTGAGGCTACGGTTATGGCAATAACTCTTTGCAAAGAAGCAGGTGTCCCCACGGTTATTGCAAAATGCAGCGAAGAGGTACACCAAAGAATCTTCAGTAAGGTCGGTGCAGACAGAGTAGTTTTCCCTGAAACTGAATCAGGAGCACGTCTTGCAAAAAATCTTTTAAGCAACGGCTTTATTGATATTATGGGCTATCAAAGGACGTTTCTATGGTAGAAATCCCCGTAAAGCCTGAATGGATCGGCAAAAATCTTATTGAGCTTGACTTAAGAAAAAAATATGCCTTAAACGTTGTTGCTTTAATAAACGGCGAAGAGGTTATAACAAACGTTGATCCCAGCGCATCTTTAAAGGAAAACTCAAAGTTTATTGTTATTGCTAACACTAAAATGCTTAAAAATCTTTAATTATAAGCTTTACGAAAAAACATCGTAGATAGCCCTTCGGCAATATCTACGATGTTTTTTTACTTTATAAATATTGGATTAGTCCAGGCTCGTCTGCCGTTTTTATCAACGACGGTTGCCCTGACGTACCGATAATCGTTTTTCAGGTTAAGCTCTGCTTTTGTAAGAGGCTCACCTTCTGCAACAACCATTCTTGACGGATGCCTGTCGCACTGAAAAATTATCTTTTCGCAGTCCTCTGCTTCAATATGCGCTACACCGTCGTCATCAACAAAAAAGTCCTTGATAACAGGTCCGCAAGAGGAATAGAACGCGCCCTTTTCCAATGCAGAAAGAATGGACTTAACGTTATTTTCGGCATTTACCATAACCCAACCGTTACAATGCTGATACATTGCGTGGCCATCGTCTGTTGCAACGGCAAAAATCCTCTTGCCTTCGCCAAGAAGCTCGTCCCAGTACATACCGTTGTCTGTGTCCATATCATTCTCAATGGCACAGCCACTATTCCAAATCTCAAAGGCAAAATTACCTTCAAGCTTATTAAAATACTTCGGTGGAGTTGAGCTCCATTGAGGATGAGCGTATATTGTCAGGTTGTTCTTACGGTGTGCATCGTCAAGGTAAGGCTGAAACTCCTCTTGATTACTTGCCTCACCTTTTGGTATTTCCTCATCCTGACTATAGCCGTTAGAGTCATCGTCGGGCCCTATATACACAGTGTGAAAGGTCCTGAAGCCATCCTCTCTCACAAAGGTATTATCAAACTCCATACCCGGAATTATGGTTATATCAATATCCTCTGCAAAGTTTTTGTAGTTATATATTCTGTGATCTGTAAGTGCAAGAAAATCGTAACCCTTTTGCTTATGAAGGGCAATAACCTCCTCAGGAGTACCGTCGCCGTCCGAACGAGTTGTGTGACAATGGAGTCCACCCTTGAGCATCTGCTTTTTATCAATAAAAGCTTCCTGTCTTTTCATTCAAAGCACCTCATTCTGCATTTTTACTTTTTACAATCCAGGCATTTGGCAAATATCTTCCCGTAGGCATATCCGTTGACGGTCTGTTAATAATCTCTCCGTTATAGCCGATAACTGAAGAGGAGCCACCGTCACAGGCTGCAGCGGTAACTGCACCGTACTCAAGCAACACGTCTGCACAGTCCTCCATGGTTGCACCCAAGGAGTAGCCAACGCGTCTGCCGTCTGCCACAAGAATAAGCACAACGCCGTTTTCGCATTGCCCCATTGTTGTTCTCGGCTGAAGTCCCCAGCCTGCAGAGTCCTTAACAACCTTTTCGCCGTTGAGAATAAGCGTCGGCTTGTACTGCATACCGTCACGAATATTGTAGCTTTCCCAATCCGAAATGCCACCTACAATTAACCTGTCCTTATCGTCAAAGCCCATTAAGGTGAAATCAGATCTGTAGCTGCCCCAGTATTCTCCACCGGAAACACACATACCTGAAATTTCGCCACCAAGACTCACGCCGCCTCTGTCAATAAAACCTGAGGCATTTACGCCGACAACTGCATTTTCATTTTCAAGATAATCACAAATAAACTCTCCTCGTGAGCCTTTGTAATCCGTTGCCGCAAGAACGACTCTTGAGGGATCGTCTACAATAATAAGCTTACCTATAAATGTCGGCTTTTCAATTTCAAGGATAACTATACCCTCTTCAACGTTGTTGGCATAAACAACGTTGCCGTGAGAATCAGGCTCGCCCTCAACAAGCTCGTTTGTATCAATCACGTCGCCGAAGGGCTTTTCTGCTTTAGATTCCTCTCCTATTTGAGTGACGCCCACGTCCTTAACAAGAACCTGACGGGACATTACGTCCTCAACTATCCATTCAGGGAAAAAGCTTGTGGCAAGCCACTTGTGTTGATCTGTTGTCATGGCAGTTTCTATCCATATATCGCGCCACTTTCTTACAAAAGGAATATTGCCGAAAGCAACGGTGCTATAGCCGACAACAACGATAAAAAAGATTATTGAAAAGCTTAATGCCGCAACTGTTGTTTTCCTTAATTTTCCCTTTCGCTTTTCTGCCTTTTTTTCTTTTTTCTCATCTTTGCGCTCTTGCTTTTCGTCTTTGCGCTCTTGTTTTTCGTCTTTGCGCTCTTGCTTTTTCTCTTGTTTTTCGTCAATTTTCGCCTGTTTTTCTTCTATTTTTGCCTGTTTTGATTTATATGGACGAATTTCACTTACACCGTCATTGAGTCTATCTAAATCAACGCTTTCCTCTGCAGTTTTCTCGACCATACAATCACCCCTTTATCACATAATAATTCTATTATAGCACAAAACTGACGACAAACAATCGTTTATCGCCAATTTTAACAAATTGTTATTTATTATCAATATATCTGCATGCAGCAAGTGCAGCAACTGCACCGTCTGACGAGGCAGTGGTAATCTGCCTTATGCTCTTCTGACGGCAGTCACCTGCAACAAATATACCCTCTGTTTTTGTAACGCAGCTTTCGTCTGCACCGAAATATCCGTTATCATCAAGGGCTGCAACCTCTGCAAAAGCAGAATTTTTTGGCTCCAAGCCAATAGCAACGAAAAGTCCGTCAAGAGCTACCTCTTTTTCACCTGTTACGGTATTAAGCACAACACTCTTAAGCTCAGTGTCACCTTTAAGCTCCTTAACGGTAACCTCTGTTATAAGCTCAACGTTATCTTTTTTGGAAAGAGTTTCAAGAAGCTTCTTTTCTCCTGTAAAGAAAGCAAGATTCTGGAAAACGTATACCTTTTCACAAAGCTCTGAAAGAAGCACAGCCTCTTGCAAAGCAGAGTTACCTCCACCAACAACGCCCGTTACCTTATCCTTATAGAATGCGCCGTCGCAAACTGCACAATAGGAAACACCGTTACCAACGAGCTGATTTTCGTTAGGAAGTCCTAACTGTCTGTGGTGTACACCAACTGCAATTATAACTGCCTGAGCCTCAAAAACTTTATTATCGGCAAAAACAAGCTTTCTGTTTCCTTCGTCAACAATGCCTGTAACCTTTTCCATCTCAACCTCTGCGCCCATAGAAAGCACCTGGTCAAGAAGCTTGTCCGCAAACTCATTGCCGCTCATTTCAGGGATACCCGGATAATTTTCTATCTTAGGTGAAAAGGTTACCTGACCGCCAAAGGTAGACTGCTCTATTACAAGCACACTTTTATTTGCTCTGAGAGCGTAAAGTGCCGCAGTAAGCCCTGCAGGACCTGCACCAACAACGATTATATCATACATAAGTTTCAACTCCGTCTGTAAAATTAGGAATTTGGAGTTAAGAATTAAGAATCAACGGGAAGCACGCTTCCAAACATTATATCGATTTTGCAGAATTGCAGGCTATGCAATAGCCTTACCATAGCTGTACCTCAGTACCCGCAATTTCTCATTCCTAATTCCGCATTCCTCATTCAAAAATTACCGTCCGTGAGGACGGTAATTTATAAGGTTAATTAAAGGCTTTCAACAAATGCCTTAACTGCAGGAAGGTCTGCGATTTTTTCAAACACGTCGCCCTTCTGAATAACAAGAGTAGGAGCCTGCTTTAACTCAAGCTGAGTAGCAAAATCTCTGTTTTCCTCAACGAAGAGCTTCTCGTAGGAAATGCCCTTCTTATCAAGAAGCTGAGCAGCTATTTTGCATTTAGGACAAGTTTTTGTTGCGAAGAGAATAAACTTTGAATCTGCGTCAACCTTAACCTCTTCCTTTTTGCAGCAGTCACAATGTGCGTGGTCAACTATTCTGTCCTCACGCTTGAGATGAGAATTTGCAACGTCGTAAACTCTTCTGTCCTTAAACTCCTGAGCCTTACCGTCGTTAAAGTTCTGAACGGGACGGTAGTAGCCCGTAATACGGCTGTAAACCTCTGTTGTGTTACCACAATCAGGGCACTCATACTCCTCGCCTGCAATGTAACCGTGGTTACAGCATACTGAGTACGTTGGAGAAATTGAGTAATATGGAAGACGGTAGTTATCTGCTATCTTCTTAACGATTTCTGCAGCAGCCTTCCAGTCAGGAAGCTTCTCGCCAAGGAATGCGTGGAAAACAGTACCTGAAGTATAAAGAGTATGGAGCTCGTCCTGAGCGTCAAGTGCCTCGAAAATATCTGCAGTGTAGCCAACAGGAAGATGTGAAGAGTTAGTGTAGTACGGTGTGCCGTTTTCGTTTGCAGTGATAATAGCAGAATATCTCTTCTTATCGTGCTTTGCAAAACGGTAGGTTGTTGACTCTGCAGGAGTAGCCTCAAGGTTATAGAGGTCACCGTATTTTTCCTGATAATCGGAGAGTCTTTCTCTCATATGGTTAAGAACGTCTTTTGCAAACGCCTGTGTTTCCTTGTGAGTCATATCCTTACGAAGCCACTTTGCATTAAGGCCAACCTCATTCATACCGATAAGGCCGATTGTTGAGAAGTGGTTTGCAAAAGTACCAAGGTATCTCTTTGTATATGGATAAAGTCCCTCTTCAAGAAGCTTTGTGATAATATCTCTCTTTACCTTAAGTGAACGAGCAGAAATATCCATAAGCTTATCAAGACGCTTGTAGAAGTCCTCTGCATTTTCTGCGAGGTAAGCAATTCTTGGAAGGTTGATTGTAACAACACCGATAGAGCCTGTTGATTCACCACTACCGAAGAATCCGCCACTCTTTTTACGGAGCTCACGAAGGTCAAGACGAAGACGGCAGCACATTGAACGAACGTCGCTTGGCTCCATATCGGAGTTAACGTAGTTTGAGAAATATGGTGTACCGTATTTTGCAGTCATTTCAAAGAGAAGCTTGTTGTTCTCTGTTTCTGACCAGTCAAAGTCGCTTGTAATTGAATAAGTTGGGATAGGATACTGGAAGCCACGTCCGTGAGCATCGCCCTCGATCATAATCTCGATAAATGCCTTGTTAACCATATCCATTTCTTTCTTACAATCACCGTAGGTGAAATCCATTTCCTGGCCACCAACAATTGCAGGCATATCCTTTAAGTCTGCAGGAACTGTCCAGTCAAGAGTGATGTTTGAGAAAGGAGCCTGTGTACCCCAACGAGATGGTGTATTTACGCCGAAAATGAAGCTTTCAAGGCACTTTTTAACCTGCTTGTAATCAAGATTGTCTACTCTTACGAATGGAGCGAGATAGGTGTCAAATGAAGAGAAAGCCTGTGCGCCTGCCCATTCATTTTGCATAATACCAAGGAAGTTAACCATCTGGTTGCAAAGTGTAGCAAGGTGACTTGCAGGAGAAGAAGTGATCTTACCCGGAACACCACCAAGACCCTCTTGAATGAGCTGCTTAAGTGACCAACCTGCACAGTAACCTGTAAGCATGGAAAGGTCGTGAATGTGAACGTCTGCGTTACGGTGAGCATTTGCGATTTCCTCATCGTAAACCTCAGAGAGCCAGTAGTTTGCAGTAATAGCACCTGAGTTTGAAAGGATAAGGCCACCAACAGAGTAAGTAACTGTAGAGTTCTCCTTAACGCGCCAGTCTGTTACCTTAACGTAGCTGTCAACAAGCTCCTTATAGTCAAGAATTGTTGATTTCATATTGCGGATTTTCTCACGATTCTTTCTGTAAAGAATGTATGCCTTTGCAACGTCTGCATAGCCTGCCTGAACAAGAACAGACTCAACGCTATCCTGAACGTCCTCAACGGCAATAAGATTATTTGAAATCTTCGGCTCAAAGTTTGAAGTTACCTTAAGAGCGAGAAAATCGATTATATTGTCATTATACTGTTTGTTACAAGCCTCAAAAGCCTGTCTGATAGCGATAGCAATCTTTTCAATATTAAAATCTGCGATTTTGCCATCACGTTTAATTACCTGATACATAGTTCTCCTTCTTTCGTTATAGTTATTATTGTTATAAAAGATAGTCAAGGCGAACCTTGACGGTGCGTAAATGATAATAACAGATATATTGCTCATTGTCAACCCTAAAAACACAATATCTTGTGTTTTGAATAAATTTTCTTTAAGTCTCAGCACAACATATTGTTACCATTTTGTCAAAATATAGCAATAATGTACATATAAACGCCTTGGCTTTTGTATACTTTTACTTTATTTTGTTATTTAAGAAAAAAAGCACCACAACATCTTGTGGTTTGAACACAAGATATAGTGGTACTATCAATAGCTATTTATACGATGTTTACTCATATTCCTCTCAGTTGAGCGTTGGGTACGTATTTCTTTACTGCGGTCAGCATTTCTTCCATTTGCTTTTTGAAAACGCCCTTGCAGGATGAGTCAATAAGATTGCCGGAATCAACAAAATTTTGAAGGAAATATTTTTCGTCGCCCTTTATCCATTGCGCCAATTTTTCCATATCCTCAAGGGTATGAAAATTCTTTGTTACAGTTGTACGGAACTCAAAATCCACTCCACTGTTCATAAGAATATCAATGCTTTCCTCTACAGGCTTTACGTCAAAATTTTTCAAGCCCACAGTCTCACCGTATCGCTCCTTACAGTTTTTTACGTCCATAGCAACGTAGTCTGCAAGATTTAATGCGAGAATATCCTTAAGCTTATCCGGGAAGCTGCCATTTGTATCAAGCTTTACTGCGTATCCCATATCCTTAATTTCGTACATAAAGCGCTCAATATCCTTTTGCATCAAGGGCTCGCCACCTGTTATTGCAACGCCGTCAAGCACGTTTTTGCGTCTTTTGAGATGAGCAAAAATTTCCTCTTCGGTATACTCATCATCACCGATTTCCGTAACGAGTAATGCGTTGTGGCAAAAAGGACATCTGTAATTGCAGCCTGCCGTAAACACAGTACAAGCCGTTTTGCCCGGAAAATCCAATAAAGTTAACGTCTGAAAACCTTTTATAATCATCTAATCACCTAAAATTCAATATAATAAAATTATAGTACACTTTTTCCTTAAGTCAACACACTTTTTATCAAAAATCGCACATTTATACACATTATATTATAAAAACACTATATTTTGTGTATTTACATTTGAAAAAGTTTATGATATAATATCGGTACTAGTATTATATACTAATCACATTATGGAGGAATTTATCATGAAAGCAAAAAGAACACTTGCTGTTTTACTCGTTGCAGTTATGCTTCTTGTTCCGTTTGCAGTTTCTACCTGTGCAGCAGGCGAAGCAATTATAAACGGTCCAATCAAAACAGCTTACACAGACTGTGAGTATTTCAATCCACAGGGTCTCATTATCACTGTTGATGGCAAAGAGATTGAGTATTCACCAATCGACCCAGGCTTCAAATTTGTTCCGGGTCTCACAGAAAAGCTCACGACACAGACTGCTGTTGTTGACGCAAACGGTATCCCTGTTAAAGATTCTGAAGGCTACCCAATGCACACTGCAGACGTTGCTGTTTACTACAACGAGGTTAAAATCGGCACAGTAACAGTTACTGTTTCTCACGTTTGGGGCGACACAACTTATATGGACAATAACTACCACGGTAGGTATTGCTTAGGTTGTGGCATCGTTGATGAGCAGACCTTCTCAAATCACAACGTTAGCAACTATATTCCTAACGATGACGGCGGATTATTTGTTCAGCAAACAGAAACAGGCAAGTGTGAGGATTGCGGTGGAGAAATTACACGTTACATCGCAGGTTCAGAAAAGTTCGACTCTATCTTCTCAGGTAACTACACAGAGACAGAAGGAACAATTCTTACATACCTCAAATTAATCCTCGTAGGCCTTATTCAGTTGTTTGTTGGTATTAAATAAGGAGGTACAATAATGAGCAAAAAAATTATTTCTTTAGCACTTGTTGTTGTGATGCTCTTTACCTTCACAAGCATTAGTGTTAGTGCCGAAGGTGAAACGGCACCTGAATTATCAATCAATAAATCCGTTACAGTTTCTGTTATGGATACATACACACTTACAGACAGTGCAATCTCTCCCTTTGGCGTAGAGGTTAACCTTGATGCAAAGGAAATTGTTGCATTAGACGGTGCAACAACTGAGCATGAGGTTGTTATCAACTCAATATCTGCAAGAAGATCAAAAGGTAGCACTGTTGTATACGATGCAGAAAATCCGGAACCATTCCTTGATCTTTTCAGATTCGAAACACCTGAAGAGAAGGAATCAATCGGTATCACTATTGATTTTACAATCAACTTTACGTCAAAGAACGTTTTTGGTGATTTAGGCTACGAAGTTATTATCAACGGTTTCTCAACTCCACCAAGCTTAGGTATTGATCTTGGCGATATGGTTGCGGTTCCAACTGCAATTACATACGAAGCAGCTGTTACAGAGTTCCCTGCTCTCAGCAATATCAGCATTGTAAAAGCTTCAACAAAGCAGTTTTACACAGATGCTGAATACGTTGAGCTTGAAGGAACACAGCTTAACGTTGATACAGTTATTAACACATATGACATTAATGGCAACATTGTTTCTTCCACTCCACACGCAAGTGGCACAGTTACATACGGCCCATTAAACGCTCATATGTTTACAACAGTTCCTGCTAAGGATGAAAGAATCCCTGCTTCAACAACAGAAATCGTTACCTATTTCTTCGGAACAAAGCTCACAACTCTTGCTGTAACAGTTGAACACGCATGGTCAGACGGCCCTGTATCTATCACAACAGATAACTACACAACAAACAAGCCCGGCTACCACGCTATCGTTTGTAACGGTTGTGGTGAGGTTCACTCAGCAAATCCTCACGTTCCTGAGCTCCTTCTTGATGAAAACGGAAACGTTGTTCTCGACGAAAACGGAAACCCTGTTGAGAATTGGGTATCAAACGAGGATGCAACATTCACAGCAAACGGCACTTCTTCATGTAAATGCCAGGACTGTGGTGCAACTCTTACAAGAAACGATTTAGGTACAGCACAGTTTAACACTGCTTTCTCAAACTACCACTTCCTTCTTGTTATCTTCGAGTACATCAACTTACTCCTTAGAATCATTGGTGCGGCACTTTGATAAATTCCATAAAATAAATTTAAACCGAGTGTTCTTTTGAGCACTCGGTTTTTTATATACTATTATATTATATATAAAAGGCTCAACAGGCAAACCAAACCTGCTGAGCCTTATTTGTTATACATTGTTATATCTTGTCTGAGTTTTTTAGCGTCCCCGTCTTATTACGCCTTGTTTGATGGCAGCTTCCTTTACCGCCTGTGCAATTTCCGCCGCAACAGATCTATCCAAAGCAGACGGAATAATATTCTCCTCGTTAAGCTCATTTTCAGGGATATGCTTTGCAAGTGCATACGCAGCGGCAAGCTTCATTTCCTCTGTGATTGCCGTAGCGCCACAATCAAGAGCACCTCTGAAAATACCGGGGAACACAAGCACGTTATTAATCTGATTAGGGAAATCGGAACGTCCCGTACCAACAATTCTTGCACCGGCGGCTTTTGCCTTGTCCGGCATAATTTCGGGAGTCGGATTTGCCATCGCGAAAACAATAGCATCCCTTTTCATGGTGCTAACCATTTCCTCCGAAAGAATATTAGGAGCAGAAACGCCAACAAAAACGTCTGCATCCTTTATTGCAACCTTAAGGTCACCTTGTAGCCCTTCCGGATTTGTAGCTTTTGCTAATTTCTGCCTTTCCTCGCCTAATGCTGAGTCCTCTGCAGAAATTATACCTGTTCTGTCCACAAGCACCATATTATTTGCACCTGCGGCAATAAGCATCTTTGAAATAGCCGTACCTGCAGCACCTAAACCGTTAACAACTATTTTAACCTTGTCTATGCTTTTACCCACAACCTTAAGTGCATTTAATACACCTGCAAGTACAACCACTGCCGTACCGTGCTGATCATCGTGAAAAATAGGTATATCGCAAAGCTCTTTAAGCTTACGCTCAATTTCAAAGCATCTGGGAGCAGCAATATCCTCAAGATTAATTCCACCAAAGGAGCCTGAAAGAAGATAAATTGTGCGAACAATTTCGTCAACGTCCTTTGATTTTATACACAAGGGAAATGCATCAACGTCGGCAAATGCCTTAAAGAGCGCACATTTGCCCTCCATAACAGGCATACCTGCCTCTGCGCCGATATCACCAAGCCCAAGCACTGCAGTGCCGTCTGTAACAACTGCAACGAGATTATTTCGTCTTGTAAGCTCAAACGACTTATTCACGTCTTCCTTAATAACAAGGCAAGCCTGTGCAACACCAGGTGTATACGCAAGGGACATATCCTCTCTTGTGTTTACAGGACAACGGGAAATTACCTCAATTTTGCCCTGCCACTCATAATGCTTTTTAAGTGATTCTTCTTTTATATCCATAGCTTATTCCTTATTTGCCTGCATCTTAAGGTATGCGTTGATAAAGCCGTCAATATCTCCATCCATAACTGCATTAATATTGCCGTTTTCAAAGCTTGTTCTGTGGTCCTTTGCAAGAGTGTATGGCATAAATACGTATGAACGAATCTGGCTGCCCCAGGCAATTTCCTTCTGAACGCCCTTAATATCACTGATTTTATCAAGATGCTCACGCTCTTTGATTTCAATAAGCTTAGATTTAAGCATACGCATAGCAACCTCACGGTTCTGATGCTGACTTCTTTCTACCTGACAGGAACAAACGATACCTGTGGGGATATGAGTAAGACGAACTGCAGATGAGGTTTTGTTAACCTTCTGTCCACCTGCACCTGATGAACGGTAAACGTCCATCTTAATATCCTCAGGAGCAATATCTACCTCAATGCTATCATCAATTTCCGGCATAACCTCAAGAGATGCAAAGGACGTGTGACGTCTGCCTGAAGCGTCAAACGGTGAAACACGAACAAGTCTGTGAATACCACTTTCACTCTTCATATAACCGTATGCATTTTCGCCTTCAATAAGAATAACTGCAGATTTGAGGCCTGCCTCGTCACCATCAAGGTAATCGAGTGTAGATACCTTAAAGCCGTGGCGCTCGCCCCAACGGTTATACATACGGAAAAGCATCTGCGCCCAGTCCTGAGCCTCTGTTCCGCCTGCACCTGCGTGAAAGGTAAGAATCGCATTGTTTGAATCATATTCACCTGTAAGAAGAGTGGAAAGAGTCATTGCATCAAGCTGTGAAACAAAAGCGTCCACGTTCTGCCTACACTCGTCAAAGAGACTTTCGTCCTCTTCCTCGTTAGCAAGGTCAATAAGTGTAAGAGTGTCCTCAAAGGAGCCCTTAAGGTCATCGTATGCTTTGATTTTATTCTTGAGAGAAGCCATGTGCTGAGTAATCTTCTGTGAACGCTGAATATCATCCCAGAAGCCGTCCCTTGCACTTTCCTCTTCAAGCTCTGCTACCTCGGAAACCATCTTTTTAAGTCCAAGAGCCTCTGCAAGATCTACAAGTTTATCCTCGTAGCCGTTAAGCTCAAGCTTTAATTCCTCAAATTGAAGCATAATTATATTCCTTTCAACTAATAAAAGCTTTTTACATATTTTTACAAATAAATATTATACCTTAATATATTAAATATGTAAAGAATATATTTTTATTTAAACGTTTTTATAATAAATAAACCTTCAAAAATAAATCTGTCATACCATATCTATTATAATAATACATCTTTTTTGCGTTTTGTGTCGCTTTCATTAAAGGTGAACGGCTCTCTACCACTTACCATTCACTTAGAGTGTAGCAATAGCTTATAATAAAGGCGTATCCCCGAAATTTTGAATTTGAATTCCCACGACGCTCTGGCAGCTGGCGGCTGACCACCGGTAGCTTACGAAGATACTACGAGCAGACAAGACAAAGCTATACGCAAAATATTGCACGTCACAAACTCTCCTTTTTGTAAGATTTTGATGAAGAGCA
>X40_Bactrian_Camel__coassemble_37_pt1 | contig 27561 bp, 27 predicted proteins | sample X40_Bactrian_Camel__metabat2_low_PE_002 | metagenome-assembled genome bin X40_Bactrian_Camel | reverse complement strand
CTCTTATATTATAATAGTATATTATTTAAACCAATCCAAGTTAACGTTATCTGCCACAAGCTGACCTCCGATTTTATTCGGATGCACCTTATCTCCACCGAGAAGCTCTAATTTTGAGCAGGTCGGTTTTTCGGGATTTACACAAAGGGCTGCCTGATCATAAAAAGCGTGAAAATGATGCTTGTTTTCTTGCAAAAGCTGATTCGTCTTTGTAACGAGTGCTTCCTTTTCAGGACGAGAATCTATATTTTCTCCAAAATTCAATATGTTAAAAACAACAAGCTTAATACCGTGATTCCTGAGTATATCGGACACCTTAATTACGGCATTCACAAATTCCTCAGCGGTGCATTTCTCCGTCTTAGGAGCTTGAATTGTACCCGGCTGCAAAAAGTCGTTTGTTCCAAGTGCCATAACAACGTATTCCACGTCGGGATAATTTAAAACGTCTCGTTCAAGGCGATTTAATCCACTTTTGCCGAAAAGCCCTTTACAGAAAAATCTTGGGCTATAGTCAAGTAAAAGCCTTGAGCCCATAATAGATTTATTAATAACGGAATATTTCCCCGGATACGCCTCTAAAATTCTTTTTATAAAAGCGTTTGTCCAGTAGCCCTGTTGACTTATGGAGTCACCGTAAACAACTATACTTCTTGCATCCGTGGAATTGAGCACCTGTACGGATTGAAAAAGAGGAATAGGCTTGTGGAAATACATTTTAAGTAAAGACGACGCTACCTCTCGCACCTTGTCACGTTTGCGACGTTGATTTTCTATTTCAGGAGCTTGTGTTACGTTGCCTTTTACAGTAAGAAGCGAAACGTTATCAAGAAGGTTGCCGCTGCGCAAGTGGCCTTTTTCCACAAATATGCTTATACAAAAGTAATCTCCAACCTCAACGCTAAGGTCTATCTCGTCACTTAAAACAACCTCGCCCACTGACAAACAAAACGATTTTTGAAATTTAACCGTTGCAGTTACGCATTCCTCTAAAAAAGCTCCGTTTTCATCACAGCGTGCAACAGACATAGCGCCTATATAAACAGGATTTTTTGCACATTCATTTGAAAGCTCAAAGCGTATTTTTTTACCTGAAACAGATGACCTTATAACAAGTCTGAAGGTTTTTTCACAAGAGGGATAATAAAAATACGAAAAAGCTGAATGCGCTTGCCCCCAAGCCTGTACCCATTTGTTTTCCACCAAATAACCTCCTTTAATCTTCTTACAAATATAGTAATATGACAAAGGTCAAAAGTCAAATTTGAATTTTGTTAAAATATAAACAAATATGTTTAAAACACTTGAATTAATCATCAAATTATAGTATGATAAATTGGGGAAAATTGGTAGGCAACTTTTTACTAAATTGCAGGTTGCCTGCCGTAAAATATAAATTCCTTAGCAGTTTATCTGCACAATATAATAAAAGGAGAAACAACTATGCAAAAGGTTCAGTTTACCGAAACTGTGTTGCGTGACGCTAACCAGTCACTTATTGCAACACGAATGAAATTCAAAGAGTTTGAGCCAATCCTCAAAGAGTTGGATAAAGCCGGTTACTATTCACTTGAGTGTTGGGGCGGCGCAACCTTTGACTCTTGCCTTCGTTACCTTAACGAAGATCCATGGGAAAGACTTAGAAAAATAAAAGCTGCTTGTCCTAACACAAAGCTTCAGATGCTTTTGAGAGGACAAAATCTTCTGGGCTACCGTCACTATCCTGATGACGTTGTTCGTATGTTTGTTAAAAAGAGCATCGAGAACGGCATTGACATTATCAGAATATTTGACGCTCTTAACGACGTTAAAAATATAGAGGTAGCAGTTGACGAAACAGTTAAAAACGGTGCTATTGCATCAGGTGCTATCTGTTACACAATCAGCCCTATCCACACACTTGACTCCTACGTTGAGCTTGCAAAAAATATGCAGAGTCTTGGTTGTCAAACAATTGCTATTAAGGATATGGCAGGTATTCTTAGTCCTGCAGAGGCACATAAGCTTGTTTCTTCACTTAAGGATGCAGTTGACGTTCCTATTGTACTTCACACACACTGTACAACAGGCCTTGGCTTTATGACCTGTCTTAAGGCAGTTGAAGCAGGTGTAGACGTTATTGACACTGCAATCTCCACAATGTCAGGCGGTACTGCACAGCCTGCAACGGAAACACTTAACTACACACTTTCAGAGCTTGGCTACGACACAGGTCTCAATTCAAACGCTCTTCGTGAGATTGCAGATTTCTTCAAGCCAATCAGAGCAAAGGCACTTGAAAGCGGTCTTCTTAACCCAACGGTGCTTTGCACAGACGCAAAGGCTCTTGACTATCAGGTACCCGGCGGTATGCTCTCTAACCTTGTTGCTCAGCTTACAGCTCAAGGCAAAATGGACAAGTTTGACGAGGTGCTTCTTGAAACTCCTCGTGTACGTGAGGACCTTGGTTACCCACCACTTGTTACACCTATGAGCCAGATGGTTGGTGTACAGGCAACAAATAACGTACTTTCAGGCGAACGCTACAAAAACGTTTCAAAGGAAGTTAAGGCTTACCTTTTAGGTGAATACGGTAAAGCTCCGGGTAAGCTTAACGAGGACGTTAAAAAACAGATTCTCGGTGACGAAAAAGGTGTTGAAGGCAGATTTGCAGACACTCTTGAGCCTGCATTCGAGGCAGCAAAGGCTGAGCTTGGCAGCAAGGCACATTGTGACGAAGACGTGCTTTCTTACATTGCATTCCCTGCTCAAGCAGAAAACTACTTCAACTACCGTGATGAAATGGCATCAAAAACTTATAGCTATGAGTTTAAGGCTATTGATTAAGGAGGATGATAGATATGTTTCTTCCTTTAGCATATGAGAATATTACTTTTGCTGAAGCTCTCGGAATTTCAGGTCTTGGCTTTGCGATAGTTCTTGCTGTTCTTGCCGTACTTGCATTATTTATTATTCTTCTTTCAAAAATAATAAATATCGGGAACACAGGTAAGAAAAAAGAAAGCAAGGCAGAGATTTCTGCTCCTGCAGCAGCTACGGAGACTGCAGCTCCTGCTCCGTCTGTAGCTGAGCCTGAGGTAAAAGACAGTCACGTTCCCGGCTACGTAATTCTTGACGGTGTGTCTGAACAAGACGCTGCAGTAATTATGGCTATCACTGCTGATAAGACGGGCGTTGACCTTAACAGGCTCGACTTCAGATCAATCAAGAGACTCAACCAGGACCCTGTGCTTGAAAATGTTTCAGAGCAGGATGCAGCAGCTATTATGGCTATTACGTCTGCAAAAACAGGTATCCCTTTAGAAAAACTTGCATTTAACTCAATTAAGAAAGTGGAGGATTAAGTTATGATATACAATGTTACATTAAACGGTAAAATTTACGAGGTTGACGTTACAGAAAGCGATGCTATTGTAACAGGCGTTTCACAGGTTCCTTTTGTTGCAGCTACTCCTGTTGCAGCTGCCCCTGCTCCTGCTGCTGCACCTGTTGAGGCAGCTCCTGCTGCTCCTGCTGCAAATGCAGACGGCACACCTGTTAAGGCTCCGATGCCCGGCACAATCCTTGCAGTTAAGAAAAACGTTGGTGATGCAGTTAAAGCAGGTGACGTTATTCTTGTTCTTGAAGCTATGAAAATGGAAAACGATATTGTTGCTCCTTGCGATGGTACAGTTAAGTCAATCAATACACCAAAGGGCGCATCAGTTAACACAGATGACGTTCTTGCAGTTATCTGATTTGATAAAAATTTATTGATAAGGATTAATTATAATGGATGGTATTGTTTCAATTTTAACTAATCTTTGGGAGCAATCCGGCTTTGCAGCACTCCAGTGGCAGAACCTTGTTATGATGGGCGTTGCAATATTCTTCCTTGTTCTTGCTATCAAGTTCAAATTTGAGCCACTTCTTCTTGTTCCCATTGCTTTTGGTATTTTACTTGCAAACCTTCCCGGTGCAAACATAATGCTCGACACCACAGGCGGTCAGTTGGGTAGCTACGGTCAAGCCGTCGTTGAAGGCTCCCATTGGTATGACTCAGGTGTCCTGCGAATTCTGTATACCGGTGTCAAGTCAAGTATTTTCCCATGTCTTATATTCCTTGGTGTAGGTGCCATGACAGACTTTGGCCCTCTCCTTTCAAACCCCGTAAGCCTTCTTTTAGGTGCTGCAGCTCAGCTTGGTGTTTATGCCGCATTCCTTATGGCGATGGGCTCAGGCCAGTTCACACCACAAGAGGCTGCATCTATTGCTATTATTGGTGGCGCAGACGGCCCAACGGCAATCTTCCTTACATCAAAGCTTGCCTCTAATCTATTGGCGCCTATTGCCCTGGCGGCATACTCGTATATGGCTCTTATTCCTATAATCCAGCCAAAGATTATGAAGGCGCTTACCACAGAAAAAGAGCGCAAGGTAGAAATGAAGCAGTTAAGAAAGGTCTCCAAAACAGAAAAGATTATCTTCCCTGTTGCCGTTCTTATTTTCTGCGCATTGCTCCTTCCTTCAGTTGTACCGCTTCTTGGTATGCTTATGCTTGGTAACCTTTTCCGTGAATGCGGTGTTACAGACAGACTTTCGGACACTGCGCAAAACGCACTTATGAACATCGTTACAATTATGCTTGGTGTTTGTGTTGGTGCAACTGCAAACGGTCAGGATTTCTTGCAGCTTAAGACTCTCCTTATTATCGGTCTTGGTCTTGTTGCGTTCTCCTTCTCCACTGCAGGCGGCGTACTCTTCGGAAAGCTTCTTTACGTTGTTACAGGTGGTAAAATCAATCCGCTTATTGGTGCGGCAGGTGTTTCTGCTGTTCCTATGGCTGCCCGTGTTGCTCAGAACGAAGGCAGAAAATATAACCCAACAAACTTCCTTCTTATGCACGCTATGGGTCCAAACGTTGCAGGTGTTATCGGCTCTGCTGTTGCAGCAGGCTTCTTACTTGCAGTATTCGGTTAATAAAACTTTTTGCATATTAAATTTAAAAAGGTTCCTACAGGTATAAATCCTGTGGGAACCTCTTTGTTTGTGTTTTTGTGTTTATGTTTTTTGTATTATAACTTTTCAATAAGTATATCTGCTATTCTCTTACAAGCAAAGCCGTCGCCGTACGGATTTGATGCCCTGCTCATTTTATTATACTCCTCTTCATCTGTGAGAAGCTTTGTAAACTCGTTGTAGATTGTTTCTTCCTCTGTGCCTACAAGCTTCAAGGTACCTGCCTTAATGCCCTCGGGACGCTCGGTTGTATCTCTCATAACGAGCGCAGGCTTGCCCAGAGACGGTGCCTCCTCCTGAATACCACCTGAGTCTGTAAGAATAAGGTAACTCTTGTTAAGAAAATTGTGGAAATCAAGCACCTCAAGAGGCTCGATAATATGTATTCTCTCGTCATCGCCTAAAATAGCGTTGGCAGTTTCACGCACAACGGGATTCATATGAATTGGGTAAATTGCTTTAACGTCGGGATTTTCGTCCATAACTCTGCGAATGGCTCTGAACATATTCTTCATTGGCTCACCAAGATTTTCTCTGCGATGAGCAGTTATCATAATAAGTCGGCTGCCCTCTGCCCATTCTAATTCAGAGTGAGAATAATCCTCTTTTACCGTTGTTTTGAGAGCGTCAATGGCTGTGTTGCCTGTGATATAAATAGTATCGGGATTCTTGCCTTCTCTCAAGAGGTTATCCCTTGAAAGCTCTGTTGGTGAAAAATTGAATTGACTTACGATACCAACTGCCTGACGGTTAAATTCCTCAGGATAAGGTGAATAAATATTATACGTGCGAAGACCTGCCTCAACGTGACCAACGGGAATCTGCAAATAAAAGCAGGCAAGTGCCGTAACAAAGGTAGTTGAGGTATCGCCGTGCACAAGCACAACGTTAGGTTGCTCCTTTTCAAGCACCTCTTTTATTGAATTGAGAATATTTGTTGTAACGTCAAAAAGAGTCTGACGCTCCTTCATAATAGAAAGGTCATAGTCCGGCTTCACAGAAAACGCCTCAAGCACCTGATCAAGCATCTGACGGTGCTGACCTGTAACGCAAACTACAGTTTCAAGCTCTTTTCTGCTTTTTAATTCGTTTACTAACGGGCACATTTTTATTGCTTCCGGTCTTGTGCCGAAAACAAGCATAACTTTTTTCATTTATATACCTACTTTACCGTTACATATTTTGGCTCTGTAACAAACTCGACGTCTATTTTTTTACCGAACTCCTTGAGAGCATTGTTCATACCCTCGTTCATAGCCTCAAAAACATCCTTTTGTGTATAGAAGCGCATTGTTTCATCTGCAAAGTTCTCTGTGGGGTCAACGGAATATCCGTCCAAGCCTGCAAGATAAACCTTCTTTACGCCTAACTCTATAAGGAGCTTGATAAGCATCATACCGGCGTTATCTCTAACAGTCTCATATTCGTTAAGAAGGCTTTCGTAGTTTACTTGCAAATAAACACCTTCGCCCGAAATATTCGAGGTAACAACGCACTTTTCTCTGCCTTGGCTCAGCTCCCTAAACCTACGAAGGTTACTCATAAAAATAAAGTCGGTTTCACACTCTGTATATTGGAAATTGACGCTTATAACTACAACCTCTTCCCTTTCGGCAAGCTGAAGTATTTTATCCCTTTCGGTTATTGAGCTGCTACCGGGAGCAACAATAAGCACCGATTTACCTGCAAGCAGATTTTTAAACTCTGCAAGGCGTTCCTGATTTGCGCTGCCCCTTGCCATATACTTAACGTACAAGCTTTCGGCGTAGTGCTTATCGTAGGATATTTTTTTATCCTCATCCATCATTGCAAAAATCTCATCCATTGCCTCAACGGTAAGAGTCTTTTTAGAATCTAAATACCCTGCGTAATTTGGGTGAGCATTATGCTTTGCTGATAAATAATTCGGCAAGGAATAGCCCCAATAATTCGTTTCGTGGAAATTGTTTAGTATCTCATCAATAATAATTAAAAGGGGTCTGCGCACATAGCTCTTGCCACAGTTATCGTTAAGGTACTCAACAAAAAGCTCCGTGTTAAGGTTACCTGCTCCTCTACCCATACCAAAAATGCTTGAGTCGATTATCATTTCCCTTGAGGTTTCAATATCTGCGAGGGTCTGTGCATTTGAATATGCCAACTGCATATTGTTATGGGAGTGGTAGCCTACAATAATATTCTCGTTCAAAAACTCGGTAACTATATGATACAGCTTTAAAAGATTTCTTCTTTTCATAACGCCGAAGCTGTCTACAATGTAAAAGGCGTATGGGTTGAGCTGATTTGCTAACTGAATAAGCTGCTTAAACTCCTCATCGGTATAGCTGAGCGAAACCATAGGTTGAACAAAAACCTTATACCCTTTTTCTTTAATTTTCTGACAGTACTCCATTACCTGAACCATATCTTTTTTGTGGAAGGCAACACGGATTCCGTCAAGAGCTGTTTCGTGAGCAGGTAAAAGCTCCTCAATTGGAAACTCGCCAAAATTCACCATGCAAACAAAAAGCTTTCCGTGCTTGTTGGCAGGTAAAAAACGACCCACCTGTAAAGCAGACGTAAACTGCGTTGTTTCATCATTATACTCTACTTTTTTTGTTAAAAAGCCGCACTCAATTATATCAACGTCTGCCTCAACAAGTCCGTTAACAATCTTTGATATATTTTGTTTGCCAAACTTCCATTCGTTACAATAACCGCCGTCTCTCAACGTGCAGTCAAGCACCATAATATTGCTCACTAAAGCACCTCTTTATTTATTACTGATTTCTCCTGCGTCAATTTTTGACTGAACAATTTTTCTTACTTTTTCTAAATCGTTTGGAGTATCAACTGCAACAGTATCTGAGTCAACCTCTATATACTGCACTTTATAACCATTTTCAATAAACCGTAAAATTTCAATATCCTCAACGGCCTCAACCTTTGCTTTGCCGTATTTCATTCCGTAATCGCAATAGAATTCTAATGCCTCAGGCTTAAAGCCGTAAACACAAACCTGCTTGTAATATGCATAATCAAGGCTACCCTTTGGATATGGCGCAGTTGATCTTGTGAGATAGATACCAATGCCATCCTTGTTTGTAATAACCTTTGGAACGGTGAAATTCACAACCTCGATAGGATCTGTAATTTTAGTCATAAGGTTTGATATTTCAAGCTCAGGATTACTATAAAAAGGCTCAATTGCCGCCTTAATTGTAGAGGGCTCAAGCAAAGGCTCGTCACCTTGAATATTTACAATAAGGTCTGCCTCAATTTTACGGGCAACCTCACCGATTCTGTCTGTGCCTGTTCTGTGGCTTTCACTTGTCATTATAACCTCAATGCCAAGCTCTTTGCAGGTATTAAAGATTTTATCGTCATCTGTTGCAACGTAAACAGCATCAAAATCTTCTACCTTTTTACATTGATTATATACCCACCAAATCATTGGCTTGCCACAAATATCTGCAAGAGGCTTGCCGGGAAAACGAGAGGACTTATATCTTGCAGGAATAACACCGATTATTTTCATAATATATTCTCCTATTTATTATTTACCTATAACGTCTTCGTACTTTTTTCTTTCAACGCAATCCAAAAGGCCACCTGCCGTACAGTTATAAAGCTTTATCCCTGATTTTTGGCAAATATCGTTTAAAACTCTGTAGCCCTTAAACACTTCATAGAAGCTTTTAAGCTCATCCTCCATTGAGATGGCATTGTTTCTATTCATCATACGTTTTTTCTCGTTATCGGAAATCTTGTAGGCATATTCTGCGCCGTCTCCTGCCATAAGCCTTGTATTAGCAGCAGTAATAACATTTGTACAGTCGCAGCCTAAAAGATAAACCTCTGAAAAGCCCATATATATTGCCATTGCCACTGCATAGTGAACAACAGTATGTAGGTTTGGTGTAAATTTATCAAAATGAATTCCATTATTAAATTTATCTGTTAACTCAAGGCGATGTGCATAAAAAGCTATATCAAGCTTTTCCTTAAGATTAAATCTTTCGGCAAAATCGTATCCCTCTTGTGCAAAGAAATTAACAGGCCTATTATCTTCAGTATTAACGCTGAGCATAACCTCCAAAAGTTCCATATCCTCCGGCTTGTCGGGACTCAGAGCAAAGAAGGTCGGGTCTGCCCAAAAGTGATAATTTGTGCGTAGCTTTGGGAAAACAGGGTTTCTCATTATTTGATTACAGGTAAGCACGTATTCATTTTCAAGAAGAGATAAATCCTGCTCTTTAAGAGACGGCCCGTTGCCTATAATAAAACACCTTTCGCCTTTATGACGATCCTTGTATTTATTGTTCTTTTGCACCTCTGCTGCAAGCTGCGGTTGTGCCTTTTTAAACTTTTTAAAGCCACTTTTTAAAAGAACGTCGTTCCATTTATCAGGTCCCAAAAATCTTGTTATGCCAAGCTTTATTTGAATTAAAAGATTCATTTTTATACCTTCTTAAATTTATTTTTTATGATTCCGAAAAATTGCCTCTTTTCCTGATTATTAAAAAGAACTATGCCACTTACTATAACTGTTACACAAGCAGTAATTCCTGCACCTAAAATAACTGTCAACCAGCTATTCATATTAATATTGCTTACAATTAAGTATGAGCATACTGTAGAGAGCGTTGCTGCAAGTATAGACACAAGCGATGCCTTGTGGAAAACAAACCACTTTTGCTTAAGACATTTAGCGGCATACGGAAACGTAAGTAAATAATTTCTTACGATAGTAAGCACCGTACTTGTACCTGCAATAACGTAGACTCCGTTTTCTGTGGAGATGCTTAATGCCACAATTACGATAACGGCATTTAAAACACCAAATAAAAGAGACGTTATTGAATGAAATTTCAACTTATTTACTATGGTAAACATACCAAACACACAAGCCGTACTACCACTTACAACAACACCTGCAATTGCAAGGAAGGAAAGAAGAAACAGCTCTGTTTCGTCAAGAGACGGCTGCCACACCTTATAAAACTCTCTGCCCATTGCTACAAGTACAACTACAGGGATATTTATAACAATACCAATAAGCTTTATGCTTTTTAGAATAGTTTTTGTAAATCCGTCGTAGTCGCCCTCGGCATACTTTTTTGTCATCTCGGGGCCAAATGCACCTGAAACGGAATTTATCATAGAAGAAATTGCCGTCGGAAAAATCTTTGAAACAGACAAAACGCCCATGGAAACAGGATTAATAAAAATGTTGCAAAGAAGTAAATCAAGACCTGTGTTGAGAATAGAGTTAAGACTGCTGAGAAGATTCCAAGCGCCTGATTTTATAAGCTCAATGCAATATGATAACTTGAAATACCGACGCTTAATTTTAAGCTGAGGCGTATATTTTTTTGTGTAATACACGTTCCATACAACTGTATACAACGTATTGAATATTACAGATAACGTAATATAGTACATTTTTGGTGGCAAGAAAACGTACATAGCCACCAATATACCACACCTGAGCAAATTTCCTACAATGTTTCTTACAGATGATAAATAAAGTTTATTTACCACAAAGGTAGAAACGTTATAAATATTTGTAATTATTCCAACAACAAAGTTTATGGAAACAAGAACGAACAAAAGCTTTGTGTCTGCCACAAGCGCTTCAGGCACGTTGAATATTTTTTCAACGTTAAAAGAACAAATAACAAGAGGAACAAAAAGTAAGATGCCGATAACAACGTTTGCTATTGTAACGGAGGCAAAATAACCCTTTGCCTGTTCCTCTTTTTTCTCCATCAGGTTAACAGATACAAATCTGCTTGCCATAGAGTTTAGTGCTACTGTTGCTATGGAAACGTAGCCCACAACCTGATTTGCAAGGGTAACGAAGCCGTTTGCCTCAACGCCTAAGGTTTCCGTTATATATGGTGAAAGAAAAAAGTTTATAACGACACTCATACCGTATGCGATTATCGCAGACAGTAAATTAAGCATTGTTTTTTGATTTTCGCTAAAACTTTTTTTCATCTTTATTTCATCAATAGCGTGGAAACAAACTCCGGTGTGCTTTCCTTATAATTTTCTATTATTTTTTCAAAGGCTACGCTCTCGCCTTTATTACTCTCGCAAAAACGCTCAAGGTCCTTTGCACTTTGCTCTGTAACGTTACCCATAAAAATATTTTGGTGCAACGGATACTTACTAAAATATTCAACTGTTTTACTGTCTTCAAAAGGATGAAGGTTAACTATAGGCTTGCCTGTGCTTATGTAATCGTTCACCTTGCTTGGAAGCATATTTTTTGCAGTATTATCCACGTTTACAAGAATGTCTGCATTTTGCATGGCGTTTATTGCTGCCTCAAGAGAACGGTAACCGTGCCTGATAATTTTATTAGGATATTTTGCTGCCCATTCCTCAACAAGCTCCTCGCAGCCACCACCTACTATGTTGAGAACTATGTTTTCGTTTTGTGTTTTTGTTATTAATTCAAACAGAGGAACAGGATTCCTTATATCCTCATAAAAAACACCAACAAACACAAGGTTGATTTTTGACTTGTCAAAGCAGACGTCATCATCAGCCTTAACTACAGAAAGCTTTCTTACGTTTGGAAATTCTGCGGGAAGCATTTTATCCTTATAAGCAACAAGCTCATTTTGCAAATTCTCCTCATACACAAGACGAGGAACAACTGCATATTTTACAGATTCGTAAAGCTCCTTTTCAATTTGAAGCAAGTTTGTTTTGTTCTTATAAATTGCAGTAATATTAGACTGATTAGGATCAAGCTGATACCACACAAGCTCAGCAGTGCTTACTGCCTTTTGTGCGGCAGAGGCAACGTAAAAAGGAGACGTTACTGCAATGACTCTGTCTATTTTTTCTGCCTTTTCAATTTCCTTTATTTTTTTGATATATTCAGTTTCACGCACGTCCACAAAACGAGACCTGACGTGACGATACAGTATTTTTAAAAAATAACACGGATGATTTGTAATAAACTTAATTTTTGCAGACTTGCCTGACAGTGCAGACCATTCCTGCCACAACGCTTTTCTTTTTGCGGATTCAAGCCTCAGGATTCTGTAGTAAGCAACCCCGTCTATTATCTCCTTTTTCGGACATTCACAAAACGCAGTGCCAAGCAAAAAAACCTTATTATTCTGTTTTATTTGCGATGCAATCAGCTTAACAATATTTGTATTTGCATCGTCATTAGGCGTTATACTGCCTAAAGCAATTAAAACGTTCATTACTTATTCTTTTCCTTTTCTATAACTCCGTCACGGACCTTGTTTTTTGCGTTAGTCCATTTATCACCAAGAAGCTTTGTTAAAATCTTGGAAACGCCTGTAGCGACTGTGGCAACGACCTTCCACCACAAGGAGCGTTCTCTTTTAAGAGTAGCTTCACTTTTCCAGGAGCCTGCAAAATAGTGGATAGTTGCAGTTTCCTTCATATATTTATTATCATTAAGCTTTTTGTGGTCGGGGCAAAAAACATTCTGTGGATAAAATGCCATACCTTTAAGCTCCTGGTATTCACCATTTGGCACAAAGCCCCATTCGGTAAACATCTCTGTAATGGTTTCTGTATTGGTTACAATATTAAAGGAGCCGTCTTCTTTTATAAAAACTGCGTCATCGTAATACTTTAACAAATCTGCCATTACGGAATAGCCCTTTTCCGATGCCATAATGCCTGTTGGAATTTTTGTTTTACTCTCAAAGCCTGAAAAAGCCTGATGATGAAGATATTTGTCAAGGCTCTTGAGCACCATAACGTCGGTATCCATATAAATACCACCGTAGTTATACATAGCATATAGCCTTACGTAATCTGTAACAAAGGCAAATTTTCGTGACTCATAAGCCTCTTTTACGTAACGGTTGGAGGTTATATCAAAATTATCCTCGTTCCACACCATTATTTCATAGTCTGGGCAGAATTTTTCCCAGCTTTCTATACACTTTAATGCAAGCTCCGGCATTTGTCCTCTGCCGAACCAACAGTAGTGAATTATTTTAGGTATCATATTTTACCTCTCAAATTTACTTAAAAACTTATTTTTTACAAGCCTTGCAGGAACAGATGAAATAAAGAGTAAGCCTTTATTCTCGTTAAACTGCAGCTCTTTTTTGTTTTTTGAAAGTGATTTGTATATGTTTGTAAGAACGGCGTATTTCAGCTTTGTTTTGAAATCCGTTGCCATACACATTTGCTTATAGTACGTATCTGCCGTGCCGTTTGGGTTTCTTTCTAAAAGCTGATGGAATTTTGCTGTAAGGCCGTCTGGCAAATATTCACAAAGGTATAAAACCTCGTCTAAAAGGAGCATTGTGCCGTGCTTATCTATCTCAATATACATATTCGTTTCAGGGATAAACCTTTCGCCCTCAAAGGACTTGAAAAGATTCTTTTCAAGAAGCTCACGCCTGAAATAAAGGATGGTGTCACCAAAAAAGCCGTGCTTGTTTGTTAAATCAAACATTGTGCACTCCTTTACCCCTTGAGGAAGCTCTGCACAAATAGGCTTGCGCTCAACCATATCGCCACGCTTTGCAAGTATACCCGTATTATAAAGCTTTGCGTTCTTTTCCCAGAAGGAAACGGCACACTCTACGGCATTTTCTGTTAGCACGTCGTCAGAGTCAAGGCACACCACAAGGTCCCCTGAGGAATTTAAAACTGCAGTATTGTGTGCAATATGCTTGCCGCCGTTTTGTTGCTTAATATATTTAATTGTAATTTTTCCTTCTGCAATAAAGGAATTAACAAGCTCCTCTGTATTATCTGAAGAGCCGTCGTCCACCACAACCCACTCAAACTCCTTTGACGTCTGATTCACAAGACTTTCATAGCATTTATTTAAAATGTAGGCTCTATTATAGGTTGGTGTAATTACACTTATGAGCATAGCTTACTCCTTTACGGATTTTTTGTACTCTCTTTTACCCTTTTGCATAAGAGAAAAGGCTTTGAGAATTGAAACGTCTTTAAAATGAGATTTTTTCTTCAGAACTATAAAGGCAAGGGCATATAAAGAAAAGGCTTTTTTATAAATGCAATAAAAGCTGGCGCCCTTATCCTTAAGATACTTTAAAGCATCGTAGCTTTCGTTAATTTTCAAAGCTTCCTCTGCAACACAAATCGTTACAGGCACGTGATAAATTTTCAGCCCTGCTCTTAATGCATCGGCAAGAAAAGCATTTTCCTCTCCACTTGGGAAAGCTGTTCCAAGGCCTATATTGTTATTAAAACGTACTTTTGAACTTAAAATGCTCTCTCTTTTAAAGGTGATTTCAACAGATGCAAACTTGCTTACGTTTTGAATTGTAACGGTTGTATCCTCCGTGTATCTTGCACGGGTTTCCTTCCCTTTTTCGTGAGTGAAACGGAAAACTATAATATCTGCATCCCCATGTTTTTCGTATGCATTTTTTATTGCGTCAAGGTAACCGTCAAGATATTCTACGTCATCGTCACCTATAATAAGAATATCTCCGTCTGCATTGTCTAAAAGCATATTTCTGCTACGGCTGAGACCTTTTTCCTCAACAGACAAAACCTTAATATTAACACCGTTTAGAGTTGTAAGCTCCTCTGTTTTTTGAGGGCAATTCTGATTTACCACAAGTGCATCTGTTTTAAAACAAAGCTTTTCAAGAAAGGAAAAATCCTGCCTGTTCATTGTGGATATAATATGCTGAATTTTCATTTACTTGCTCCTAAAAGGATTTTTCTGACAAAAGGAATTTTTGAAATTACGAATGCGCCGATTAATGAAATAAAATACGTAGCAATTGTTTTTACAATATATATAAAAACGCTTGTGTCGCCCTTAAAGCCTATATATTCAATAACGGTTAATACAAGCATATGAATATAATAAATTCCGACGGAAAGAGCTGAAAGTGATGCTAAGGCAATTGTTGCCTTGTCCTTCAGCTTGTACTTATAATTTTGGAAGAAAAGGAATGCACCTGTTGCAGAAACGGCTGTTCCCGGCACCATATATGCCTGGTACACGAAGCCCTCATAATTAAGATTAAGCTTGTTTGTGGTTCTGAATTCTATAACGGCACAAATAATTGTAACAACTGCGCCAATAAACCACATTAAGCCTGCCGTAGAAAGCTTTACGTCTTTTTTGTACTTATTAAGATAGTAGCCTAATATAAAGTAGCCTATATATCCTTCACACAAAATAAGATCCACGTGATTAGAAATACTAAAGCCGTCAACAAATCTTGAAACAACAGGCAAGCAAACGCTGAAGATTGCCCACAAAATTAAAATGTATTCCGTTTTCTTTTTATCGCAATGATTTATAAGCGTTTGTATAATCGGTAAAAGCAAATATATTGCAAGAAGAGTATACATAAACCAGAACTGATAATATGCAGGCTCGTGCAAAAGACTTGTAAAGGCAGATATGCTTAAAGGGATTTTGCCCATAACAACCCTTACCAGAACGTAAATAACGCTCCAGATAACAAATGGGATTGCCTGTTTAGGTATCCTTTTTGTATAAAGTGTTTTTACGTCTGTTTCCTTTTCTCCCGTGAGAAGAAGGGCGCCCGACACCATAAAGAAAAGGGGCACTGCAATAATGCATAACACCTGAAAGGCCATAACGCCATACCACAGCGCCGAGCCCTTGTTTGCTGCAAGTGGCGCAACGTTTGAGTGAATGCATACCACAAGAAGCATCGCAAGGATTCTTATAATATCAAAGCCTGTTTGTCTGTTAGTTTTTATCATTTCATTTCTCATTTCAAGTTATTTGAATCTTATTTTGTAATAAAGCTTTATAGTGTTAACCATTTTTTTCTTTATCATAAAATAAGATAATTTTCTCTTTTTATCCTGAGCATCAAAATTCCTGAAGGCTCTTTCCACTGCTTTATCCTCAAGAATTTCCTGAAGCTCAGCTTTTACGTCTGTATCTGTTCTGCCCTCTGCCTTACGGCAAGCGTTACCGACACATTCCTGATAGTAGCACCTCTCCGTAACCGTAAGACGAGCACGAAGCTCATCTAAACAAGGCAAAGCTTTAATAATATTTTCTATATACTCAACAAGAGCTCTTCTTGCCTTGAACATATCCTTTTTGTACGAGAAAAAGGAGTTCATTATGGAGCCTTGGTTACAAACGTAATAGTAGAACGGCTCTGTGCAAATTACTGCACCTGATGACTCTTTAAGATAGCTGAGTGTAAAAACAAGATCCTCTGCAAAATGTATATCCGTAGGTAAACGGAGCTTGTTTTTTTCAATAACATCTCTTTTAAAAAGGCACCTTACAACGCTGCCCCACAAAGGATTTTCTTTAGAATTGTCAGATGGATTTCCTATCATAGCTGCCATAAGCTGCGAGTAAACCTCTTCGCCGTAAAAGCACTTACCGTCTTCCCAGGGGAAGCCAAAGCAGCTATTATCACGCTCCGAAAAAATATCGCAAAGAGCAATATCTGCCTCTGCTTTTTCAAGATATTCCACAAGAGTCTTGTACATATCGGGCTTAATAATATCGTCACCATCACAGAAGCCGATATAGTCGCCTGTTGCTTTCTCTATGCCGAAATTACGAGCCTTGCCGGGACCACCGTTTTCCGTTTTGTAGTAAGCTGCTCTGCCATCCTTTTTTGCAAAGGCTTCTGCAATAGTGCCACTATTATCCGTTGAGCCGTCGTCGACGATTATAACCTCAATATTTTCATAATCTTGAGCGAATACAGACTCTAACGTTTTTTCAATATATTTTTCCGAATTATAAAGCGGAATAATTATACTGACCTTTTTCATTTTACATTCCTTCCAAAGGGTCATCCCAGCAATGCCCTGCATCTATACATTGGTAGCCCTCTTTTGAGAATTTATAAACAAGCACCTTACCTGCAGGACCTGCAGAAATTGTAAGCATTACTTGATTTTTATCCCAATTGTTTTTTTGAATTTCCTCTCTGATTTCCTTTTCAATTGTATCTATACTCTCAAAAGAATCACGAGAAGGACATTTTATAAAAACGGTATTCTTTTTATAGGTATCCTCAAAATACCGAGCGTACTGCTCGTTGTTATGAACGAAGATTATATTTTGCGGACAAGCTTCTGCTGTCCAGATTTTACTGTAAATATCCTTGTTGCCCTTTTCAAAAAGGAAGGAATCGCCATAAGTTAAATCGCGTTTAAAATTTTTCTTAAAATCATACCGTGACTGTGACCAGCTTGAAACGTACACTCTTTTTTTAGCAAGCTCTGTTCCCTTTGCAGTCATAAATCTTTTTGGCACTGCAAGGATATAGGGACACGCGTCTTTTTCGTTTTCAAAATCTGCTTTGATTTTTTCAAAGCTCTCCTTTAATTCAGGTGACCAAATCTGATAATGGATATCCTTACCTCTGTATATTCCAAACTCACCGTCACCAAAACGGATTAAGGATTTGCCCTTGTTTATTTCCTCAACTGTTTCCTCCGGTGTTTTTATGTTTGCTTTTACACCAAAGAAAGTGGCAAGGAACGAAAAAAGCACGTCAACCCATATTAAAATTCTTTTAGAGATTTTCATTTTTCAAGTGCTTCCCTTCACTCATTCTGTAACGCTTTATTACAATAGCCATATAAACAAATGCCATTAAAACCGGAAGTGGTGATGCAAGGAACCAACCCTCTGAAGCCTGCTGGAATATTATACCAAGTGTAACCACTACACAACCGAAGGCAATATTATCTCCTTTATTAATAAGCACGTACGCTTTTTCGAAAAACGTAACGAGCAAAATGACAATGATTGCTAATCCGATAATACCGTAAGCATACCGGATCATATAATAGTCGTTATGCACAGCAAGCGCGTCTGTCATTGGCTCTCCAAAGCCTAAAAAGCCCCTTAAATCGTACTGACTCGTAAGCCTTTCTGCCGCCTCGTAAAGAACTGTTCTGCCGGAAAACACGGAATTCTTATCAAATACGTCTGTAGTTATTTCAAGAAGCACGTTATATAATTTTGTTCCGCTTGCATTAAGAGACAGTACAGGAAAAAACACGGGATACGCAAGGAACACACTGTACATTACCCTGTAAACCCATTTTTTTGAAACGGTTTTCTTGAATAAAACCAGAACAATAACAACAACCAAAGCAGACATAACGTTTCGGCTTTGTGTTACAAGAAGCTGCAGGAATACGTATGCAAGCAGCACCCAGACGATAATATTCTTTCTGTTTTCTGACAAAATAACAGCTGCACCTGCAACACCAAGGTAAATAAGGTAGGCAATACAGTTTGTGTTCCAATTAGATAGAATACCCATATTAGAGTACATAAGCAAAATGATTGTTGATACAATAAAGGTTAAGTAAAAGCCTCTTATTGTTTGCTTATCGTTACCGGGAACAAAGGGCTCCAGAGCAAAGGGAAGCATAAGAATAAGTGTTGCGTAAACCATATCCCTCATATTGCCACCTGTCAGAATGGGCATACCGATGCTTGGAATAACAAGCAGATACAGCCACCACGCGTACGACAAACCTCCACGTATTCTTTTTTTGTACATAAACAAATAGTAAAACACAAACGCTACAGTTATTGTAAACGTAAGGTCTATGGGGAAGCCGAACCTGAACTTATCACTTGACATTGCAAAGCCCATAAGGAACAGCACCGGCAGCAACCCATATTTAATCAGAAATTTCATCTATCCTTTTCCTCTTTCCCTGAAAAGCTTAATCAAAGCCTTTCTATAACCTGTGTTATTAATTTATACGATTGCTTTCTGTCGAATTTTTCTTCGCCCAGCTTTCTTGAGCTCTTTCCCATCTCAAGCCTGAGCGCTTCATTTCCTATAAGTTTTTTTATTGCATCGGAAACCTCTTGAACGTTTTGAGCTCCGCAATTTATACCGCAATTATATTCCTCAAGGAGCCTTCTGTACTCCTCTGACTCCTGTGTACTGACAACGGGAAGCCCTGCCATAGCGTAATCGCCATGCTTATTTATAATGCTCTGAGCTGCGCCCTTTGAAATGGGATTAACTGCAATATCCGACCTTTTAAGGTAAGCTACCATTTCTCCGTAAGGAAGTCTGCCCAAAAAATCAACCTTTGCCTTGCAGGATTCAGCGTGAAGCCTGAAGCGTTCCATTAAAGGACCGTCACCCAGCACCTTAAAAACTACCTTTTCTGCAATTTCCGTTGGCAGCAAATTGAGAGCATCAATAATAATTTCTATATTGTAGCTGTGAGCCACGGTGCCAACGTAAGTAAGCCATATTTCATTTTCGTCTTTTTCTATATTAAAGCTTTTTGCCGCTTCGTCAAAGCCGCTAAGCTCTGTACCAAGGAAAACGACCGTACCCTCTGTATCCTTTTTGCAATTCCTCAAGCCTCTTTTTGCATAGGTGTCGGATACCGCAATAATTTTATCTGCCTGAGCGTAAATTTTGTTTGCCTGTTTTTCCATTGGAGCAAAAATAACGTCGCTTACAACGGGAATATTGAAAACAAGCTTAAATGCCTCAGGCCACAAATCCTGAATATCCACAAGCATAGGAACGTTGTTCTTTTTGCAGTATTCTGCCACAACGGCACCTGCGTCATTTGACGGCACTGCAACGTAGATAATATCAGGCTTCTCAATTGTTGAAAGATATTTTTTTAAGTTCTTGCCAAAAACGTAATGGCTATAGAATCTTGAAAGACATACGTTCTTAGGGTATCCCGGCTCGTTAATAGCCGTAAAGCTATACAAACAGCTTTCCCTGTCTGTCTGCAAAATCTCTCTTTGTTTTTTCTCTTTATGAGAAAAGCTTGTGGAAACAATTTCAACGTAATAGCCATTTTTACAAAGCTGGTTTGCAAGATATGCAAATCTGTTATTGCCGGCTTCTCCCGGCGCTTGTGTAAAATGCGCAACCATAAGAATTTTTTTCATTTTCTCAAACCTTTTTTATCATTACCTCGTTATATTTCATCATATAAACGCCATCCTCATATTCACCGATATGGCGCTCGTTTGTCTTTCCCTCAAGGTTATTTACAATAAGTTCCATATGGTTACAGCCACACTCATATGCGTGAGGATAGCCACCACCAAAACGAGGGTTAACCTCTGAAATGTAATATTCGCCGTCTATATCAAATATATCTATATCTATCTGACCACGGTAGCCTGCTTTATTTACAAATTCTTCAATTAAAGCAAATAGCTTTTCATCCTTGAAGGAAACAGATTTATCGGTTTCTCCTGCCCTCATTACGATTTTTTTCTTAGTGAAAATTGAAACAACCTCGCCTGATAGCATATCTATATAAACGTCTGCACCAATTTCCTGACCGTTTAAAAATTCCTGAATCATAAGATTGTCCGAATTTTTGAACAATAGTTCAAGAGTTTCTACGTTATTAACCTTACTGATAGCTATAGAGGCGCTTCCTCTGACAGGCTTCACAAAAACAGGGAAGCTTGCCTTACCATTACTTAAGTCTTTTTTGAACTCGTCAAGACAAACGTAGCTTTTTGCCGTTTTAAAGCCGTTAGCGGTAAGCCAATTGAACATTTGCATTTTGTCAAGACTCATTTCACAAAGAGAATAATCTGAGCCAATAATTGTTACACCAAGCGCTTTGAATTCCTCTTTGTTTTCGGCAAGTAAGCTAAGCTCAGGATCAATAAGACTTAAAACGCCTGTGATATTTTCTTTTTTGCAAATATCAAAAACAACATCTATATATCCAGGCTCCGTTATCCTTGGCACCTGATAAAAGCCGTCTGCCTCATATACTGCAGGAGCAATGCTGATTAAATCTGTTGCAATAACCCTGCCTTTTCCTGCAAGCTCTTTTTTAAAATACTGTACAATTTTATTTCTTGTTCCTGCACTAAGAATTAAAATGTTCATCTTTCTCGTCCTTACTTAAAAATCTGTTTAAATCATCAAAAAACAGTGGCGTTCCGCCTGTATGAATAAACAAAATGTTTTTATTTTCAATTTTTTTGCTCTGAATATACTCTTTCATGCCCCAATAGGCTTTTCCGACGTAGGTTGAATCCATTGGTGTTGCATATTTGCACATCATTTCCTTTACAGTTTCGTCTACTGCATCAGTCTTTTTGCCGTAGCCGTCTCCAACGTAGGCATCAACAAACTCAACTACCTCGTTAATTTGCTCCTGCGAAAAAGAAAACCCGTTTTCCTTAAGATATTCGCTTACGCTATCAATAACGACTTGTTTGCCTCGTGGATTTTTCCTGGCAATGCTTATTCCCACAACCGTTACGTCTTTTTTGTTGATAAGCTTTCCGCATACGAGACCTGCCTGAGTTGTTCCTGTTCCTGAGGCGTGAAAGACATAGTCGAATTTAATATCCGTCGTATTTTCAAAAGCAACAATTTCCTCAAAGCAGTCAACGTAAGCCTGTGTACCTTGATTACCGTGGCCGCCACCTGCAATGAAATACGGCATTCTTCCTTGTTCGCGAAGCTTTTGCAAAGTATTTTCTATCGTTACGCTCACTTCGTTTACAGGCACCGTTATTATATTTGCACCAAACAGCTCCATAAGCTGACTATTAAAGGTTTTTTTGCTTTCTTCCTCGGGAGAAATAATTGTACATTCCAGGTCTCTTGCCTTTGACATATTGGCAATTATTCTGCAATGGTTTGAGCTGCTGCTTCCATAGGTTACAACGTGGTCATATCCGCCGTTATCTATTTCCTCAAAAAACTTCAAAGCCTTTCTTGCCTTGTTTCCTCCGAAAGAAACAGGTATAAAATCGTCTCTTTTAATGAATATTCTGTTTTCTTTTTCTTCTAAAAGAATTATTGGTGTGTGTTCCATTACTTCACCTTATTTATTTAAAATATTCTTCAAGACAGATTCTGTAAAAATATCTATCAACTAACTTACCTCTGTTAACTGCAGATTTTTCTGCAACTGACAGTTTTTTGAAACCCATTTTTTCAAACAATCTCTGTGCCGAATAGTTCTCGGTTTCTGTGTACAAATAAACAAACTTAAGCTTCAATTGACAAAATGCATATTCTAACAAAAGCCTTGTCGCTTTTCCTGCAATGCCCTTGCCTTTTAAATTGCTTTCTCCTAAGGTTATGTAATATTCTGCTTCACCGTCTTTAATTGAAAGCAACCCTATTATCCCAACAGGAATACCGTTGTACTCAATAACTGCATCGTATCTATCCGTTCTGTTTTTGTTTTTTTCAAACCACGTTTGCGTGTTTTCGACCACTAAAGGTAACTCGTAATGCAGAAACTGATTGTTATTTTCGTCATTTATCCAACGAACCTTATTGGGAATATCTTCTTCAGTAAATTTTCTTATAGAAACAATACCGTCAGACATTTTCATACGCCTCTTGTTCTTTTCTTCTGTAATCGTCAAATCTGCCTGCAGAAATTTCACTTCCCACAAGAATATCCGACCTTTTTACAACCTTCATTACCGTTTTAAAAAGAATTTTGATATCGTTTATTAAAGAGAGCTTGTTAACGTACTCTATATCGTAAGCAAAACGCTCCTCCCAACTTCCGATATTATTTCTGCCGTTAACCTGGGCAAGTCCTGTAAGTCCGGGGCGCACGTTGTGTCGGCAACGCTCTTCCTCTGTATAATAAGGCAAATATTCCACAAGCAACGGTCTTGGGCCAACAAAGGACATATCGCCCTTAAGAATGTTGAAAAATTCGGGAAGCTCGTCAAGTGAGGTTGAACGAAGGAGCTTACCGTATTTTGTTAACCTCACGTCATCGGGAAGGAGCTGACCGTTTTCGTCTGTTTCACAAGTCATTGTGCGAAATTTTATTAATTTGAAGATTTTTTCGTCTTTTCCCGGTCTGTCTTGTGTGAAGAAGGGGTTACCCTTCATTTTTATTGCACCTAAAACAGTAAGGAGCAATAAAACGGGTGAAAGGCAAATTATTGCACATAATGAAATTATAAAATCTAAAAATCTTTTAAAAAATTTCCCGTACATATTACTCAAAACACTTTCTTACAACTTCAATAATTACGTCCTGCTGAGCAGGAGTCATTTTGTTATCACTGGGCAGACAAAGACCTCTGCGGAAAATATCTGCACCAACGTCCTCACCATTCTGTCTGCCGTCGCCCTGACGGTTAACAAAAGGATTACTGCTATAAATAGGTTGCATATGCATAGGCTTCCAGATAGGTCTGCCCTCTGCATTTATTTCTGCTATTTTTTCAAGAATCTCCGTAGGACAGGATTTGCCGACCTCAGTCTCGTAAGAGGCTACGGTATCTGTACGCTCCTGCTTACACATTGCCTCTTCGTCAATAATCATACAAGAGAGCCAGTAGTTAGGCACCGAATTCTTTTCGTCAAAGGGATTCATCTTAACGGGTAAATCCTTGAAGCCTTCTTTGTATCTTTCGTAAATTGCCTTTTTCTGTGCAATATGCTCTTCAAGATAAGGCAACTGACCACGCACAACACCTGCGATTACGTTACTCATTCTGTAGTTATAGCCAAGCTCTGTGTGCTGATACCATGGAGCGTTATCTCTTGCTTGTGTTGACCACTTACGCACCTTGTTTGCCGCCTCTTCGTCATTTGTGAGGAGCATACCACCTGATGAGCCTGTTATAATTTTGTTTCCGTTAAAGGAAATTGCTGCAAAGTCACCAAAAAGTCCTGTTTGCTTGCCCTTATACGTAGCGCCTAAGGACTCAGCCGCATCCTCAATAAGAATTGCGCCGTGCTTCTTGCAGATTGCAGTAATTTCATCTGTTTTTGCAGGTACACCGTAAAGGTGAGCCACAACGCAAACCTTAACCTCAGGATAAAGCTCAAATGCTTTTTGTAGTGCCACAGGGTCCATATTCCAGGTGTCACGCTCCGTGTCAATAAGTACAGGCACGCCACCTTCGTAAACAACGGGATTAACAGTTGCATCAAAGGTCATATCCGTACAAAAAACCTTATCGCCGGGCTTAACGCCTGCAAGCTTTACTGCCATATGAAGAGCAGAGGTTCCTGAAGCTAATGCAACTGCATATTTGCATCCAACCATTTCACACGTAACACGCTCTGCCTCGTTTATGTTTGCGCCAACTGTTGACATCCAGTTAGTTTCATAGGCTTCTTTAACGTATTCAATCTCGTCTCCGTGCATTGTTGGAGATGAGAGCCATATTTTATTTTCAAAAGGCTTAATTCCCATAAAAAAGAAGCTCCTTTTTCTCTCAAAATATATATTTAAACATAATAAGACATAATAATACTTATACATATTACATTATATAGAAAATAAATCTATATGTCAACAAAAAACGCCCCTCTTCCTTAGAAGAGAGGCAAATTTTTAGGTTTATTTTACGCTTCTACTGCGGCTCTTTCCACAGAAAGACCTTTTTCGTACTTTTTCATAAATTCTGTGAAGCTGTCTACAATTGCTTTGTCAGGCTCAAGAGTAGTCATTTTCTGTGATGCGAAAATCTTGTTATCAAGGTAATCGGGAAGAGTCTCTGCCTGCTCCTTGTTAACTGCAAAAGCAGCAAGCACTGCAACGCCCCATGCACCGCCTTCACCTGCTGTTTCCATAACGGAAACAGGTGTGTTCATTACTGCTGCAAGTACACTTTGGCCAATAACAGGAGTCTTAAAGAAGCCACCGTGACCAAGAATTTTGTCAACGCCAACCTGCTCCTCATCAAGAATTTTAAGGCCTGTTTTGAGAGCGCCAAAGCAAGTGAAAAGCTGCACTCTCATAAAGTTTGCAAGAGAGAAATTACTATCAGGCTCCTTATAGAAAAGAGGCTTGCCGGTTTCGAAGCCTGTAATATGCTCGCCTGAGAAATAGTTAAAGGACATTAAGCTGCCACAATCTGCGTCTGCCTCTGCAGATTTTTTGAAAAGGGCTGTAAAAAGCTCACCCATACTAATCTGAGAACCGCTGAGCACTGCAACCTCTTTAAAGAGATTTACCCAAGCGTTAATATCCGACGTACAGTTGTTGCAATGCACCATAGCAACAGGAGCGCCGTCCGGCGTTGTTACCATATCTATTTCCTCGTGAAGCTTTTTGAGAGCCTTTTCAAGAACAATCATAGCAAAAACAGAGGTGCCTGCAGACACGTTACCTGTGCGCATACGCACACTATTTGTTGCAACCATACCTGTACCTGCATCGCCTTCAGGTGGACACATTGGCACACCTGCCTGAAGGTCGCCCTCTTCGTCAAGAAGCTTTGCGCCCTCTTCAGTAAGCACGCCTGCAGATTCACCTGCAACAAGCACCTTTGGAAGAATATCTTTAATTTTCCATGGGAATTTGCCGTTAACGAGAGTGTCGAATTTTGAAAGCATTTGTGCATCGTAATCGTTGCCTGACATAGGGAACATACCTGATGCCTCACCGATACCAAGCACCTTTTCACCTGTAAGAACAGTGTGAATAAAGCCTGCAAGAGTTGTGAAATAAGCAATGTCCTTAACGTGCTCCTCACCATTGAGAATTGACTGATAAAGGTGAGCAATGCTCCAACGCTGAGGAATATTGAAATTAAATTCCTTAGTTAAAGCCTCTGCAGCCTCACCTGTTATTGTATTTCTCCAGGTGCGAAAATCTGCAAGAAGCTGACCATCCTTGTTAAAAGGAAGATAGCCGTGCATCATACCACTTATACCTATTGCCTTAAGGTTTTTGAGGGTAATTCCGTATTTTTCCTTAACGTCTGATTTGAGGGATGCATAGCTGCCCTTAAGACCTGCGTAAAACTCCTCCATACCATATGTCCAAATGCCGTTTTTAAGGCTATTTTCCCAATCGTAGCCACCAACTGCAAGTGTTTCACCTGCATCGTTAATAAGCACTGCCTTTATTCTTGTTGAGCCAAACTCAATGCCAAGAATTGCCTTGCCACTTTCAATATACTTTTTCATAAAAACTCTCCTTAACGCTTATATTTAGGCTCACGCCTGTAAATTACAAAATAATTAAATCCTTTGGTGTGTTAGTAAGATTTTCGTAGCCGTTTTCCGTAATGACTGCCATATCCTCTATTCTTACACCGAACTTACCCGGAATATATATGCCCGGCTCAACCGTTACAACGTTACCCGTCTGAAGAATATTATCACTTCTGCCCGAAAGATTTGGTAATTCGTGAATTTCTACACCAACGCCGTGACCTGTGCCATGGCCGAAATATTCACCGTAGCCTGCAGCAGTAATAAGGTCTCTTGCGACAGCGTCTGCATCCTTTCCCGACACACCTGCTTTAAGACTTTCAAGTGCTTTTTTCTGTGCCTCAAGCACAATTTCATATATTTTGCGTTGCTCTGCAGAAGCCTCTCCAACGGCAACAGTCCTTGTCATATCACTGTGGTAGCCATTGTAAACTGCGCCAAAATCCATTGTAATAAAATCCCCGTTTTTTACTACTGTATCATCAGGCACTCCGTGAGGCATTGAAGTTTTTTTGCCTGTAACGGCAATAGTCTCAAAGGAAAGTGCTTCTGCTCCGTGAGAAAGCATATAAAAATCAAGCTGAAGGGCAATTTCCTTTTCCGTAACGCCGGGTTTAATAAATTTTAGCACGTTTTCAAAGGCATCCTCTGCTATTTTTTGAGCCTTTTTTATATTTTCTGTCTCAAAAGAGGATTTTACCATTCTGATTTCTTCAATTTTCTTTTCCAATCGTTTGGAAGGTGTTGCTCTGCAAGGCAAAAACGCAGTTTTGAAAAAATCTGCATCACTTACGGAAAGCCTTGCTCTTTCAGTATAAATTTTTAAAATATGCTTCTCTTTTATAAAATCCTTTACTTCGGTAGTTACTCTTGTAACAAGCCTTGCCGGGCAACGTGAATTTTTTTGCGCTGCCTCAATATAACGGCTATCTGCAAAAAGCACAGCCTCGTCCGTCGTTACAACGAGATAGCCGTCTGATGAAGCAAAGCCTGTAAAAAATCTTCTGTTTTCTACGGAATGTATAAGAATTGCCTCGTGAGAGCTTTTTAAAAAGGTCTGAAGCTTATTTATTTTCTCCATAATAGCCATACTCCTTTATAAACGCTTCTCTTATAGGCGCTTCTTTAATGCGATTTTTCCTGTAATGGTTTTTCCAAAACCATTTATTTTCAACAGGATCAACCAAAATAGGCACTGCACCACAACGGTTTGCCGCTGCCACGTCTGTAAAAATCTGGTCGCCGACCATACCGATTTTCTCCGTCGGTATGCCCAGCTTTTTGCTCATCCTCACAATGCCGTGAGGCAACGGTTTTTTTGAAAATGCGTGAAATTTTACACCGAAGGCTCTGGAAAACCAATACGCTCTGATATGAGGAGTATTGGTAACGATTGCAACGGGAATCCCTGCATTTTTAAGCTCCTTTATCCAGGAAATTGAGCCGGGTACCGTTGTTAAGGTTGCATCCTTAACCGTTGTGTTATCGAGGTCAAAAAATATTGCCTCAAGCCCTATTTCCCTTATAACCTCAGGAGTTATATCGTTCACCTTGTGAAACATATATTTTATTGTTATATCCTTTTCACGCATAAAGACACGTATAATTAAAACCATCTCAAAGGGGGTGGTTTTTAATTATGTCTCCTTTC
>X40_Bactrian_Camel__coassemble_36_pt1 | contig 28166 bp, 24 predicted proteins | sample X40_Bactrian_Camel__metabat2_low_PE_002 | metagenome-assembled genome bin X40_Bactrian_Camel | reverse complement strand
GCATAACTCTTGCCAAGGGGCAAACACTTGTTTTGGATATGTCGGCAATTTCAAGCATTTCAGGATGAAGCTTGTTACCCGTACCCATAGATGAAATAATCGGCACCTTCTCTTCTTTACAGCGTTGGCACAGCTCAAGCTTCGCCGTTACGTTATCTATGCAATCAAGTACAAAATCAAATTGAGAAAGCTGAATTTCATCTGCAGTTTCAGGAAGATAAAAAAGATTGTATTTTATGATTTTAACCTTTGGATTAATGCTCAAAAGACGTTTTTCCATAGCGTCTGTTTTGTTAAGACCTATGGTATCCTGCGTGGCGATAATCTGACGATTGAGATTTGTGATATCAACAATATCCTTGTCAACAATGGCAACCGTACCGACTCCTGAACGCACCAACGCTTCACAAGCCGAGCCACCTACACCACCGAGTCCGAAAACGATAACGGAAGAATTATTTAATTTTTTGAAATTCTCTTCGCCTATTACACCTATGGTGCGACTAAACATCTCGTTCATATATCCACCTGAAAATTATTTATACTTTAATTATAATATTATATATAAAAAAGTCAAATAATAAACTGTAAAAAAACAAAAGAAAAAGTGATTTTATGAAAAAACGTGCCCTTGCTATGCTACTTACAATTAATCTTTTATTTACATTTATCGCCGCAAGATTATTTCAGTTATCGGTTTTACCACAAGACGTATCTGTTCAAACAGGAACGAGAACGAAAGAAATTGGTACTGTCAGAGGCACTGTTTTTGACAGAAAACTTACGCCCTTAGTCAATAACGGTATTAAATATTTTTTGTGTGTTAATCCGTCCTTTTCATCACTTACCTTTGCACGAGAGCTTGAGGACGAGGAATTAGTTGCGAAAATACAAGAACGAAAATTCATTATAGAAAAAACAGAAGTCCCTCAAAATTACAAAAACTGCAATGATATAAAAATACTTGAAGGCTATAAAAGATACACAGATAATTCCCTGTGCCACGTTATCGGATATTTAAACGGTGAAGGTGACGGCGTTTCGGGAATAGAAAAATATTATAACGCTCTCCTTTCCTCTTACGGCGGTACACTCAGCGTATCCTACAGTGCCGATGCGCGAGGACAAGTCTTAATCGGTGAGGATATTTATATAAAGGATGATGGCTACTACAACACAGGCGGAATAAGTCTTACTATTGACAGAGATATTCAGTTATTGGTTGAAAAGGCATTATATTATTATAACGTTACGAAAGGTGCGGCAGTTGTGCTTGACGTTAACACAAACGAAATGCTTGCTTGTGCATCAACGCCGATTTTTGACACAAATAATTTATCGGAATATTTAAATGATGAGAATTCTCCGTTTATAAACAGAGCTTTTTGTTCATATTCGGTGGGGTCAATTTTTAAGGTAGTGACCTCTGCTGCTGCCCTCGAAAATAATATTCCCTTGCAAAGCTATAGCTGCAAAGGCTACGTTGAAATCGGTGACACCACTTTTAATTGTAACAATGCAGAAGGTCATAAGGAAATTGAATTTAACGATGCAATTTCAAAATCCTGCAATCCTTACTTTGTTGACTTAGGCTTAAAAACAGGAACGGAAAACATACTCGATTTATGTAAGGCGTTTCATTTAGGTGAAGCAACGGATTTCGGAAACGGATTCAAGACGGAAACGGGAACGTTGCCCGATAAAGAAGCTTCTCTCGGCGACGGAGACCTGGCAAATTTATCCTTCGGTCAAGGAAAGCTGACTGCCACTCCGTTACAGATGGCTACAGTTTTTTCCACCATCGCCAACGGTGGATATTACATTGAGCCGTCACTTATTAAGGGTATTGTTGAAAGAGACGGTAATCTTGCCGAAGCAGAAATTAAAATTAAAAATAAAATTCTTTCCGATGAAACCTGTTCTACGCTTAAAAATGCTTTGGAAATGACAAGTGTAAACGGAACGGGAATAGCTGCACACAGTAATCTGTTTTCCTCCTGCACAAAAACTGCGACGGCTCAAAGCGGACAGTACGATAAAAACGGAAATGAAATAAATATTTGTTGGTTTGTTGGGTTTTTTCCAAAAGAAAATCCACAGTACACTATCTGTATCCTGAAGGAGCAAGGCTCCTCCGGTGGTAGCGACTGTGGACCTGTATTCAAAGAAATTGCAGAAGGTCTTTATTTAATTTCGTAAACTCTTTGGGCACCAAGAAGAACTCCAATTTTACCACTGTGGAAATTGAGTCCACCCTGAAGCCAAACGGCAAAAGGCTCTCTGAGTGGTGCATCGGCTGAAAGCTCAATAGAAGAGCCGTTTGTAAAGGCTCCTGCAGCCATAATAACGTCACTGTCGTAGCCCGGCATTGCCCAAGGCTCCGGTACAACGAAGCTATCTATAACCGAGCCACTTTGAAGTCCTTGGCAAAAAGCGATAAGCTTTTCAGGTGTCTGAAGCTTGATGCTCTGAATAATATCTGCTCTGGGCTCGTTGTAGCGTGGTGAAACAGGATAAGACATTTCCTCAAATAAAGCGGCAGTAAATACTGCTACCTTTAATGCTTCGCCCGTAACGTGAGGTGCATTGAAAAGCCCCATAAAAATATCTCTTGTGTTACCCAAGGTCGCACCAACCTCACGCCCTACACCCGGAGTAGTCATACGGTAGGTGCAAAGCTCAATAAGATCCTTGCGTCCTGCAATGTAGCCACCACTTTTTGCGATACCACCACCGGGATTCTTGATAAGTGACCCTGCAAAAAGGTCAACTCCTGCATCGGACGGAGTGTAATATTCCGTAAATTCTCCGTAGCAATTATCAAGCATAACGAAGGCATCGCTATTGCTTTTAACAATATCCGTAAGCTTCTTAATATCCTCGTGAAGCAAGGACGGTCTGAGAGAATATCCCCTTGAGCGTTGAATATAGGCGGCTTTGTACTTCTTACCCCTTAAAGCCTTTTCTATGCCATCGTAATCAGGTGTACCGTCTGATAAAAGCTCAACTATATCAAAGGTTACTCCGAAATCCTTTAAGGAGCCCATTCCCTCTCCTGTTAAGCCAATTACAGAGTGAATGGTATCATAAGGCGTACCTGTAACGCAAAGCACGTTGTCACCCGGTCTCAAAACACCGAAAAGCATTACTGCAAGTGTATGAGTACCACTTGCAAAGCTATGACGAATTATGGCATCCTCTGTACCGAATATCTCTGCAGTAAGCTCATCGAGTACCTCTCTGCCTCTGTCACCGTAGCCGTAGCCTGTTGAACTGACAAAATGGCTCTCGCACACACCGTTATTAATGAATGCTTTTAAGACTCTTTGTTGATTAAACTCTGTTAGCTTATCGATTTTTTCAAACTCTTCCTTGCATTTTACAAGTGCTTTTTCGGAAAGCTTGTTTATATCGTCATTAAACTCAAAAAAAGACATTTTAATCTTCCTTTTTTACATATATTTCCCCACAGACCGTAAAGCCTGCATTTTTATATAAATTTATATTTTTATCTTCGCACCACAGATACACTGTGTTGACAGACTTGCTTTTGAGCTCTGAAAGAAGAGCGTGTATGCATCCGGTGGCGTAGCCTTTTCCTCTGTGAGACGGCTCCGTATAAACTCCTGCTACAATGCCGATACCGTCAGAAATAAACGGTGCTACGGCACAGCTAACAGGAACAGACTCCTCTTTTGCGTACACACCACAAGCGTAAGCGTTGTTAATTTTACGAGAAAAGGACGGATACCAAGCTGCAAAATCACCGTTATTGCTCAATAATCCAAAAACGTTTTTGTAATCCTTAAGCACGGATTCCGCAGTTAAAGTAATTATCGACTTTGATGCAGAAAACCGTGGCTGTGCTTTTAAGACAGTTCTTTTTCCTAACTGTAAGCCGTCAATTAAAAAATCCGACAATATATTTTTAATACCGTAGAATTCAAAAAATGACAGAAGCTCCTCCACGTTAGCATCTTCCGATAGCTTACACATTGTGACGGTTTGCCCACGAAGAGAAAAAACAAGTGTATTTTTGCCGTTAAGCTCCTGACAAAACACGCCATCTGTGTTACCTTGAGGGAAAAGGTAATCTACCTTTATTACAGACATAAACGGCGGAAATCCGCCGTCTGTATTTGCAAGGCTATTTAATTTTTTTATCATATTTCGCAACCGCCGTGGCTTCTTACCTTGAGTATGTAACAAGAATTTTTACCTAAGAAGCTACTCATTGCAGTAACGAATTTTTCCGTTTCCTCAACGGGAACAAAGGCTTGAATTGTACCTGCAAAGCCACCACCGTGAACACGGTATGCGCCCTTACCCTTGAGAAGCTCCTCTGCCACACAAAGAGCAAGTGCCACAGGCTGCTCTGACGGATTGGTGAGAGTGAAGCAGTTTTGGTTATACATATAAGAGGATTTGCCACTTTCAATTATAGTTGCCTTGAACTCGTCAAAATCGCCCTTTGAAAGTGCAGAGGAAAGACGCTCCACACGTTTATTTTCGTTATAAAAATGAATTGCTCTTTCGATTGCTCTGTCGCCTGTTTTTTTGCGAATATCACCAATATTTGCAAGTACGTCCTCTTCTGCAACCTGACGGAGAACCGACTTGCCGAAATACTCTGCAACACCGTTCATTTCAAGACGGATTGCTGCGTAATCTCCTGTTAAGTCTGCGTGATTTCCACCTGTGTCTACAATGCAAAGATTATAGCCGTGCTTAGCAATATCAAAATCAACCTTTTCTATAACAGGCTTTGAGGTATCCTCAAAGTCAATCTTAACAAAGCCACCTACAGAGCAAGCCGTTTGGTCCATAAGTCCACAAGGCTTATCGAAATAAACGTTCTCTGCATATTGAGAAATCTGTGCGATTTCTACTGCGTTTATTTTGCCGTCGTTATAAAGATAGTTGAGAATTGTGCCGATAAGCACCTCGTAAGCTGCAGAAGATGAGAGTCCCGAGCCTGAAAGCACGTCCGACGTAACACAAGCGTTGAAGCCACCGTACTTGTAGCCTAATTGATTAAATCTTGCGCATACACCTCTGATAAGCGCAAGAGAAGTACCCTTCTCGTTATCTATAACAGAAAGGTCTGCAGTATCTACGGTAAGTGGTGCGTAGCCCTGCGAATTGACGCAGATTACACCGTCTGCTCTTGCCTCAACTGCTGCAACTGCATCAAGGTTAACTGCAGCGGCAAGTACCTTACCGTTGTTATGGTCTGTGTGATTGCCACCGACCTCTGTTCTGCCCGGAGCAGAAAAGAAACGGATATTTTCGATTGCATTAAACTCATTTTCAAAGCGTTCTGCAAGTGCAGAAAACCTCTCCTGCTGTGCTGCGGCATCATCACCGTAAACAACAGCAAGACGATTTAAAAATTCAGTTGTTTTAATTTCACATTTTTTCATTATGAGCTTCCTTTCGTTCTAACAAAGCATTTAAAATCAATAGTGATATTCCACTTATTATTAACAAAATTATAATCGGTGCCATAAATTGAACTGTAAACGGATCAAAAATATTAAAGCCGATAACACTCCACAAAACAAGACGCGGCAAAAAGCCAATTAAAGAATACTTGAGATATTTAGTAATTTTCATCTCGGTTGCACCGTAGGCACGACTGACGGTATTAACGGGAAAAACAGGTACAAAACGCATTAAGGCAAGCATCCATTTGTTGCCCTTACCACCAAAATCCATAAAGCCGTATAGTCGCTCGGAGCGATTTGCAAGGTTATGCACCTTACCACCGCCCTTTTCCTTGCCCCAATAAAATTTTACCGTACATAAAAGCAAAAAGCCAATTACGTTGATTACAAAGGCAATCAACTCATTAAAAACCATACCACTTGCAATAAACAAAACAGAAAACGGTATCACGGGAACAAAGCTTTTAAAAATAAATAAAAACATCAGAAGAAAAAACGCTGTAAAGCTTTCGTACTGAGCGATAAAAAGCTCAAGATTAACAAACCATTCGTCAAGGTACGCAAGACTCTGCTGCACGGTTGGTAAGGTTAAAACATAGGTAATAGCAATAAAAACGACTGCACCAACAAAACAACAGTATGACGATAGCTTAATTGCTCTTCTTTGCTTTTGCGATTTTGTAAGTTTGACGGCTTTCAAGGTCTCACTCCGTTTCAAAGTTTAAATATATTTTATACTATTATTATCCTTTGGTCAAGGGAAAAGATGTGTTGAAAGATTTTTAAATTTAGTATATAATAACAAACGGTGATAATATGACAAATAAATTAAACGCCGTAATACTTGACGGCTACACAGAAAACCCGGGAGATTTATCCTGGGAATGCATTGAAAGACAGGTTAATCTTACCGTATATCCCAGAACCTCTCCTGATTTAGTTATTGAAAGAGCAAAGGATGCAGATATACTTATCGTTAACAAGGTGCAGCTCACACGTGAAATTGTGGAAAAGCTGCCAAAGCTTAAATTTGTATCCACTCTCGCCACAGGCTTCAACCAGATTGATATTGTCGCACTAAAGGAAAGGAATGTTCCCGTATCAAATATTCCTGCTTATTCCACAAATGCAGTGGCACAAATGGTTTTTGCCTTTATTCTTGAATTAACAAACCAAACCTCTGCCTACACTGAGGACGTAAAAAGCGGTGCTTGGTCAAAATGCGAGGATTTCTGCTATTGGAACAAGCCTCTTTACGAGCTTGACGGCAAAACGCTCGGTATTATCGGCTTCGGCAAAATAGGCTCAAGAGTTGCTGAGATTGCAAAGGCTTTTGGTATGAAGGTTATTGCATATACACCTTCAGGAAAAAAAGACGGCTTCCCTGATATTACTTTTACTGATATGGACACGGTTATTTCCTCGTCAGACTATATTTCCGTGCATTGTCCGTTAACAGAAAAAACGGCAGGTCTCATAAATAAAGACTTTATCGGCAAAATGAAACAGAGCGCATACGTAATTAACACCTCGAGAGGCCCTGTTGCAAACGAGCAGGATATAAAAAATGCTCTTGTAAACGGTGATATTGCAGGCTACGGTACAGACGTTTTATCCTGCGAACCACCAAAAGAGGATAACCCCTTACTCAGTGCACCTAATTGCCTTATTACGCCTCACGTGGCTTGGGCGGCTTATGAGACGAGGCTCCGTCTTCTCGGTATTCTTGAAAATAATATCAAAGGTTATCTCACGGGCAATCCAATCAACGTTGTTAATCCTTAATTTTTTATTAAAATTACAGAAAAAGGCACATTTTTATTGATATAAAGCACTTAATTTTTTTGCATTATGACAAACTTTCAAAATCTAAGTTAAAATTATGTCAAAGTTGTTGCATTTATTCTGTTTTGTGGTAAAATATTTAAGGTTAAATAAACTAATTAATAAATATTTGGAGGTAATTCAAATGTCAGTTAAAGTTGCAATTAACGGTTTCGGTCGTATCGGCCGTCTCGCATTCCGTCAAATGTTTGGTGCTGAGGGTTACGAAGTAGTAGCTATCAACGACCTTACAAAACCATCAATGCTTGCTAATCTTCTCAAGTATGACACTGCACAAGGTGGCTACTGTGGTAGAATCGGAGAAGGTCTCCACACTGTTGAGGCTGACGACGAAGCAGGTACAATCACTGTTGACGGCAAAACTCTTAAAATCTACGCTATGGCTAACGCTGCTGAGCTTCCTTGGGGCGAAATCGGTGTTGACGTTGTTCTTGAGTGTACAGGTTTCTACTGTTCAAAAGAAAAGAGCATGGCTCACATCACAGCAGGTGCAAAGAAGGTTGTTATCTCTGCTCCGGCAGACAAAGAAACAAAAACAATTGTTTTCTCTGTAAACGAAGATACACTTACAGCTGATGATCAGATCATCTCTGCTGCTTCTTGTACAACAAACTGCCTTGCTCCTATGGCAAAGGCTCTTAACGATTACGCTGCAATCCAGAGTGGTATCATGAGCACAATCCACGCTTACACAGGTGACCAGATGATCCTTGACGGTCCTCACAGAAAAGGCGATATGAGAAGAGCTCGTGCAGGTGCTGCAAACATCGTTCCTAACTCAACAGGTGCTGCAAAGGCTATCGGCCTCGTTATCCCTGAGCTTAACGGCAAGCTCATCGGTTCTGCACAGAGAGTTCCTGTTGCTACAGGCTCAACAACAATCCTTACTGCTGTTGTTAAAGGCGCAGACGTTACAGTTGACGGCATCAACGCTGCAATGAAGGCTGCTGCTTCTGATAGCTTCGGCTACAACACAGATCCAATCGTTTCTTCAGACGTTATTGGTATGAGATACGGTTCACTCTTTGATGCAACACAGACAATGGTTGCTAAGATTGCTGACGATCTTTACGAGGTTCAGGTTGTTTCTTGGTACGATAACGAGAACAGCTACACAAGCCAGATGGTTAGAACAATCAAATACTTTGCTGAACTTGCATAATTAAAGCGACGTAAAAAGATAAAAGCTCTTTGGTCTACGGACTAAAGAGCTTTTTGTTTATATTTTGGATTTGAATTGTGGATTTGAATTGTGGATTTTATATTGCTGATTCGTACACACCAAAGGTTGTTTCATCGTAAATATCACTGCACAAGAACTGTTCTTCCCGTTTTTCTGTATATTCTACTGAAGAAATTATAACGTCGCCTCTGCCTTCCTCTAATGCAGTAAACATTCCCGAAAAATCGGTAAAGGTAATTATGTCTGCCTCCACGGATAAGTAATTACACAGCTCCTGAATTATATCGTACTCTACTCCGACAATTTCTCCGTTATCATTATAGCAAAAACGATTATCAAAAACAGGGGCACACAAAATAGTAAGCTTCCCCTTTGGTGAAGGGTTTGCACTCGGCTTATAATCCTCTCCTGTTTTATAAGCCTGTTTAATGCTACTCAACGTACCGTCCGTGCGCATTTCTGCAATGGCAGAGTTGAAGCATTTTTGCAAATCCTCGCTACCCTTGTTGAAATAAGCACAGTATTCCATTTTATAGGCAGTATCCTCTACCCATCTGAGATTAAGGCTTGAAATATATTCGTCTGTTGCTTCGTCACTATTTATAACAATATAGTTTGATACGTTATTTTCTACGGAAATAGCGGCGCCGTTTCTTGAATCATACTCAACTAACTCGTATCCGTTAAGTGATGCATAAGCCTGAGCGGCAGATATTTCCGGTGAATAAGCTATACCGACTGCCACTCTTGTTGGTGGTTCGACGGTTACACCTGAATCCTCACTGTCACAAGAAGCAAAACTCACAACAAACACAATAACAAGTATAATTGAAATTATCCTCTTACACATTTTTACCACACACAAAAACCGATTTCGCAAGAAATCGGTTTAAATATTTATTTTGTACCAAAAATTCTGTCACCTGCATCACCAAGACCGGGAACGATATAGCAATGATCGTTAAGCTTTTCGTCAAGTGAAGCAAGGAAAATATCAACGTCAGGATGAGCCTTTGAAAGAGTCTCAAGTCCCTCCGGAGCAGCAATAATCCCTAAGAATTTTATATGCTTTGCACCACGCTTTTTGATCTGTGTAATAGCGTCTACTGCTGAGCCACCTGTTGCAAGCATCGGATCAACAACAAAAACGTCTCTCTGCTCAATATCTGCAGGTAATTTGCAATAATACTCAACAGGCTGAACTGTTTCAGGATCACGGTAAAGACCGATATGACCAACCTTTGCAGAAGGAACAAGGGCAAGCATACCGTCAACCATACCTAACCCTGCTCTGAGAATAGGAACGATAGCAAGTTTTTTACCTGAAAGAACCTTTGTTTTTGCAACGCAAATTGGTGTTTCTACCTCAACCTCTTCCAGTGGTAAATCTCTTGTTGCTTCATAGCAAACCAGGTTTGCAATCTCGGAAATAAGGGCTCTGAACTCCTTTGAGCCTGTGTGAACGTCTCTGAGAATTGAAAGCTTATGCTGAATCAAGGGATGATCCATAATTAAAATTTTACCCATTTAAAATTCCCCCATCATTTTATTATCTGTTTTTATTATAAAACCACATATCTTTATTGTCAATAAATTTAAGCTAAAGAGTTTTGAGCAAATTTATTGCAGAAAATACGTCCTTGTTAAAATCCTCTGTTCGAGCTTCGATTGAACAAGTGTCGCAGCCTGCAAGACTAAGCGCTCTTATGAACTCCTTGTAGATATAAATAACCGTCTCATCGTCACTTTCGCAAGGGAAAGAACGGCTTACAGGCTGTGCAACGTGTGCGTGCTTGATTTTGCCCTTAAAATTTATTATGCCTGATACAGAATCATCGTTTCCGTAAATGTGATACAAATCTGCAAGAGCGAAAACGTTACCTGTCCTGCATTTTTCTGAAATGCTTACGCCGTCTGAAACGGTATGAAGCATTGACGTTTCGCAAAATCTCAAGGGCTCAAGTACAATATCTGCATTAATTTTTTTAGCACGAGGAGAAGCGTACTCTGTAAGAAAATATATAAGCTGCTCCTCTGCTTTCTCCTTAGGAAAGCCTTCTTGGAAGCTCCTTGCCTTGCCGGAGCCTAAAACGATAGTTTTTACACCTAATTTTTCTGCTCTGTCAAAGCCTCTGTCAAGATAATCGGAAATAGCAGAATAATCCACCTTTTCACCAACGAGACTCATATCTCCCGGAATAAAGCTATTTGAGGCAAGACATTTAAGATTAATACTCTCAAGAAGGGCTTTGCATTCAAGAAACCTTGCTTCCTCGTAATTTGCAAGACAACCGAAGCCTGTTTCGAGATAATCTGCACCACATTTTTTGCCACGCTTTATGGCATCAAAATCGTCAAGCCCTCTGCAAAAACCGAATTTCATATAGCGCCTCCTAAAGAATTTTTAAGCATTTCCTCAGCATTTTTAAGCTGTGTATCCGTAACGGCACCACCACTTGTAATTCTGGCAATTTCTGCCTTTCTGCCTTGAAAATCAAGTAAAGCAACGCTTGTATATGTTTTGCCGTCTTTAGCTGCCTTTTCTATAAGATAATGACTGTCTGCATACGCCATAAGCTGACTGAGATGAGTGACGCAAAGCACCTGCTTACCTGAGGACACCTGCTTAAGCTTTGAGGCTACCTTTGTGGCTGCTCTGCCACTGACACCTGAATCTATTTCATCGAAAATCATGGTCTCGACCTTATCTTTATCTGCCATAATGGTTTTAAGAGCCAACATAATCCTTGAAAGCTCACCACCTGAAGCAATTTTTGCAAGTGGCTTCGGTGCCTCGCCCACGTTGGCAGAAATAAGAAACTCTGCACTGTCTATACCATTCTCGCAAAGAGAAACCTCTGTAAAATTAACAACAAACTCTATGTGTGGCATATCAAGGAAACGAAGCTCCTCGCAAACCTTTTCTGAAAAGCTTTTGGCAGTTTCCTTACGTTTTTCGGAAAGCCTTTGGGCAAGAAGCAACGCCTCTGCTTTTGTTTGTTTAAACTCTTGCTTAAATGCTTCTAACTGTTCATCGGAGAAGGAAATATCGTTAAGCTCTTTTTTTGCGTTCTCAAGATAGGAGAGAATGGCTTCCTCTGTTTCTCCGTATTTTTTGCTTAAACTGTGTATAAGATTGAGACGTGCTTCCACCTCTTCAAGCTCTGCTTGTGAAAAGCCGTCCTCGTTAATGCTTGACCTTACTGTATCGGCAATATCCTCAACGTCGTAATAAAGCTCCGAAACTCTTGAGGAAAGCTCCTGTAACTCCTTTGAAAACTGAGCTACTCCGTTCAATTCTCGCATAGCGCCCGAAAGCAGCTCCACTGCACCGTTGAAGGAATCGTCTCCTGAAAGTGCTTGGTAAGCACCGTAAAGACCACCTTGAATTTTTTCAAAATTCTGAAGCTCTGCTCTTCTGCTTTTAAGCTTATCCTGTTCACCGTGAACAAGCTCTGCTTTTTCTATCTCGTCTATCTGATAATTTAATATATCTACTCTTCTCGCCTTTTCTTCCTTGTCACCTGAAAGGCGTTTTATTTTTGTTTGCAAATCAAGGAGACATTCAAACTTTTCTTTATACTCCTGCAACAAGTCCTCACAACCTGATAAAGCATCTATGTAGCTTATATGGGTTTCAGGATCAAGCAGCTCTCTGTTATCCTGTTGACCGTGTATGCTCATAAGCTCTGCGCCGATTTCCCTCAATACTGATACGGTTGTAAGACCTTCGTTTACCTTGCATATATTTTTATCTAAGCCTATAACTCTTGATATTAAGAGACTTCCATCATCATTAACAGGTAATGAAAGCTCCTTAAGCTTTGATAAAACGTTACCGTTTACACAGGAAAACAACGCAGTTACCTGCGCCTGCGTTTCCCCTGTCCTGATAAGCTCACGGGACGTACGAAAGCCAAGTACTGCGTTGATGGAATCAAGAATAATTGATTTACCTGCTCCCGTTTCACCACTAAGAACGTTAAAGCCCCTTGAAAATTCAATCTCGGCGCTTTCGATTATAGCTATGTTCTTTATTTTTAAAACGGAAAGCATAAAATTTATCTCCCTATCATTCTGTTAAGTGCCTCTGCAACGCCGTGTGCTTCATCTGACGTTCTGCAAAGCATAAAAATTGTATCGTCACCTGCTATTGTGCCCACAACCTCGTGAACGTTCATGGCGTCTATAGTGGCACAGGCGGCACCTGCAAGACCGGGTGAGCATTTGATAACACAGATATTTCCTGCGTAATCCACCTTGGTCATAGCACTTTGGAAAAGAGCGTCAAACATACCTGCATAGCCGTTATCCATTACCTTTTCTACGGAATATTTGTATACTCCGTTTGAGCCGAGCACCTTAAGAAGCCTGAGCTCCTTCACGTCACGGGAAACTGTTGCCTGTGTAACGTCGCAGCCCTTGTCCCTTAACATAACAAGAAGCTCCTCTTGTGTGCCGATATCGTATTTTTCTATAAGCTCAAGAATCAGTTTATGTCTTTTCTTTTTCATTGCATTGCCACCTATCCTGAAATTTTCTTGTTTAAAATATCTATAAAAGTATCCTGCTTGATTTTAATGAATGAAGCAGATTTTTCTGAGCGTTCAACCACTACTCTTGCGTTGCCCGGAACACAAACGGCTGCCTGACCGTCGCAAGAAAGTATAGCCTCACCACTATCATCGTGAATAAGCTCAAGTATAGACGTGCCACCTAAAACTATTGACCTTGAAAAAACACTGTGAGAGCAAACCGGTGTCAGCAATATACTCTCAACACAAGGATCAACCACAGGACCACCTGCAGAAAGTGAATACGCAGTAGAGCCTGTTGGTGTGGAAACAATGGCGCCGTCTGCCATATATTCTATTAACGGTGTACCATTGCAAAAAGCAGAAAGCTTCATAATGCGAATGTTACCGCTACGGGAAACAACGGCATCGTTAATACGACTTGAATGATATATTATTTCATTATTTTTGTCAACAATTCTGACGTCAAGCATCATACGTTTTTCCGTTACGTATTCACCCTTTAAAAGCTTGGAAAGAAGAGGAATTTCATCGCTCTCCATACAAGCGAGATAGGCAAGCTTACCTGCATTAACACAAAGCACGGGCTTATTGTAAAGAGTTGCCTTTTTTGCCGCATTGATAAAGGAGCCGTCGCCACCGACGGAAACAACAACGTCGACACTGTCTATGGCAGATTGGGAAGCGTCGTATGTAATATAATCGTCATCACCAAAGGTTTCCCTCAGGTCAGCCTCCATTACTGCAGTGCAATTCAGTTTTTTTATTTCTGATAACAAATCAGACGTTACGGAAAAGGTATTTTCCCTGGTCATATTAGGGATTATAAAAAATTTCAAAAAAACACCTCATTTATCCAGCACCTTATGAGAACGTTCAACAAGCTCACCAACAGTTGAAATTACCTCTGAGGAATCCTGTGGACAAGCACATTTTCTGACGTACATAAGATACTCAATATTGCCCTCAGGACCTTTAACGGGAGAATGCTCAATGCCGAGAATACTGAAGCTTTGTGAGTTTGCAAACTCTGTGATTGTTTTTATAACGCTTTCGTGTACGGCAGGATCCCTGACAACACCTTTTTTACCAACGTTTTCCCGTCCTGCCTCAAACTGCGGTTTAATAAGGCAAACTGCCTCACCGTCACTTTTTAAAAGCTGATACATTACGGGTAAAATAAGCTTAAGAGAAATAAAGGATACGTCTACAGAGGCAAAATCTATTTCATCGGGAACTTGCTCTCTTGTAACGTAGCGGAAATTTGTTCTTTCAAGATTTACTACCCTATCATCACTACGAAGCTTCCAGGCAAGCTGACCGTAGCCAACGTCAATGGAATAAACCTTACTTGCACCGTTCTGAAGCATACAATCCGTGAAGCCACCTGTTGAGGCACCTATATCCATACAGATGCAATCTGCAAGGCTGATGGGAAAGCTTTGCATCGCTTTTTCGAGCTTTAATCCTCCACGGCTTACATATTTGAGAGTGGCTCCACGCACCTCAATTTTATCCTCTGTTTTAATTTCGCGACCTGCTTTTATTTCCTTTTGGTCATTAACATAAACTATGCCTGACATAATTAACGCCTTTGCTTTTTCTCGGCTTTCTGCAAAGCCTTGCTCAAACAAAGCTATATCAAGTCTTTTTTTATCACTCATATTTTACCGTTTCTACCATTCCGTCACAATCAAGTTTATATTGCTTTAATATTGAATCCGTTTTGCCCTGTTTAACAAAGCAATCGGGAAATGCTACTAATTTAAATTCGGGATAAAGCTTATTTTCAAGCATTACACTTGCAAAGCTTTCACCTACGCCACCACTTTTGACGCCCTCTTCAAACATATATACCTTCTTTACGTTGCGAATTGCGTCCATCGACTCCTCAGGAACAGGAACAATAATATTAAGCTTAATGAGCTTGACGCTTATGCCCTCTGCCCTTAACCTTTGATAAGCTTTGTGTGCTTCCCCAAAGATTCTGCCGTAGGTAACAATAGCAATCTCTGCGTTTTCGTCACCAAAAGCCTCGTAGCTGTTACCTGTACAGGTATAGCCCTCAGGCATCTGAGGCTCACTACCACGGGGATAACGTATAACACAGGGACCTTCGCAATGATAAAGAGAATTAACAAAAGCGTTGTTAAGGTCTGCATAGCAAGAAGGAGAATAAACTGTAATATTGGGTATGCCGTTGAAAAAAGCAGTATCGTAAATACCGTTGTGGGTTTCGCCATCATCTCCGACGATACCTGCTCTGTCTACGGCAATAATCATTTTAGTTTGCTGCAATGCACAATCGTGCAAAAGCTGATCATAGCAACGCTGAAGAAAGGTTGAATACACAACAAAAACGGGCACCATATTGCTTTTGCTTATACCTAAAGCAAACGGTACGGCGTGTTCCTCTGCTATACCAACGTCGAAAAATCTGTCGGGATACTCCTCGGCAAATTTTTTAAGCCCTGTGCCTAAGGTCATAGCGGCAGTAATTGCGCATATACGCTTATCCTTGGCTGCCTGATTAAAAAGGAACTCTCCGAAGCTCTCCGAAAAGTTATCTACAGACTTGGGGATATTGCCGTCACTTAAGCTGAAGGCAGGAACGCCGTGAAAATCCGACGGATTATTTTCTGCCGGAAGGTAACCCTTGCCCTTAATTGTATTTACGTGCACCAAAACGGGACTACCGATTACCTTGGCACCTTCGAGAGCATCGCACAATTCTTGAATATTGTGACCGTCAATAGGCCCCATATAAGTAACGCCCATATCCTCAAAGAAGTTACTCTGATACATTAAGTTTTTAACGTTTGTTTTAAGCTTAAAGACACTGTTTGCAAGCTTCACACCAACAAACGGTATCTTTGATACGATTCTTTCCGTTACGGCTTTGAATTTATAATAGCCTGACCTTGAACGCATCTTCGCAAGACCTTTTGCTATATGTCCCACGTTTTTTGATATGGACATACCGTTATCGTTAAGGATAATAATAAGTCTTGCGTTTTTCATTCTACCTGCGTTATTTATTGCCTCGTAGCAAAGTCCACCTGTAAGTGCACCGTCTCCGATAACGGCAACGGCATAATCCTTTTTGCCGTTAACCTTATTGGCTGCGGCAATACCTAAAGCAGTTGAAATGGAAACACTGCTATGACCACTGTATACAATATCGTGCTCACTTTCGTTAGGACGGGAAAAGCCTGATATTCCGCCCTCTTTTCTTAAGGAAGAAAACTCCTGACGTCTACCGGTTAAAAGCTTGTGGGTATAAACCTGGTGGCCTACGTCCCAGATAATTTTATCATTTGGAGAATTGAAGGTTTTGTGAATTGCAATAGTGAGCTCAACAACACCGAGATTTGATGCTAAATGACCACCGTTATTTGAAACGGTTGAAACAATAGCACTCCTGACCTCCTCTGCAAGTAGAGGAAGCTGATTTTCGTCAAGCTTTTTTACGTCTGACGGAGATTCAATTTGATTTAAAAATTTATAATCCATATTAGTAATCTCTTTTTGCAAGATATTCTGCATATTCCTTTAGTGTAATATTATTTTCAAAGCTATCGAGAGCCTGCATAGCCTTGTTTGTATACTCCTCAACTAAGGCTTGACATTTTTCAACACCGAAGAGAGTAACGTAGGTCGTTTTGCCGTTTTCCGCATCACTTCCTATAGGTTTACCTAACTTTTCTGCAGAGCCGATAACGTCGAGTATATCATCTTTAATCTGAAAAGCCATACCGATATTCAAAGCAAATGTTCCGGCTGCAGAAATTTTTTCCTCGTCTGCCTGCGCGGCAATACATCCTAAGGTACAAGCGGCTTCTATAAGCGCACCTGTTTTAAGCTTGTGAAGTAATTGAAGCGTTTCAAAAGATATATCTGAATTGTTTTCATTCTGAATATCAATAACCTGTCCACCTATCATACCTCTTGTACCTGCACAAGAAGAAAGCTGACAAATAGCCTTTACCGCAACGTCATTGCCGTAAAGCCCTGATTTTGCACCTGCTGAAATTTGCTCAAAGGCTGCAGTAAGAAGCCCGTCCCCTGCAAGAAGAGCCATTGCCTCACCGTAAACCTTGTGGTTAGACGGCTTGCCACGACGGAAATCATCGTTATCCATACAGGGTAAATCATCGTGAATCAATGAATAGGTATGAATATACTCTACGGCTTGTGCCAATGGAATTGCCTTGCTTGCATCTGCACCACAGGCATCGCAAAAAAGGAGCGTAAGAAGAGGCCTTACACGTTTGCCACCGTTCTCCACACTATATTTCATTGACTCAAAAACAATTTTGTATTCTTTATTGTAACTATCAAAATAATCGTACAGGCTTTTATTAAAAAGCTCAGTAAAATCGGAAATTTTATTATGCATTAGCCTCACCGTTGTCTAAAAGTTTTGTTATCTTTTGCTCTGCCTCGTCAAGATATTTGCCACAGGCAGAAATCAAGGCTGTACCCTCCGAAAAAAGCTCAACTGTTTTCTCAAGAGATTGACCGCCTTCTTCTAAGGTCTTAACAATTTCCTCAAGGCGTGTTAATGATTTTTCATAAGATTGTTCCATAATTAATCCTCACATACTTCTGTTACACAGGCAGAAATCTTACCACCTGAAACCGTAACGTTTACCGTATCACCTACGTTAAAGGCAGAAACGTTTGTTAAAAGTGTATCACCTTTACTGACTAAAGCGTAGCCTCTTGAGATGACACCTAAAGGGTTTAATGCATCCAGCTTACCTACAAGAGCAGAAAACTTAAGCTTACGGGAATCTATTGCATTTTGTGACAAATCCCCTAATCTCTCGCTAAGATATAAAAGATTGCGCCTGCTTTCATTGAGCCTTGTAACAGGATCCTTTAAAACACTGCTTTTTTCAATAGTATCAAGCTTATTACGTTCAACTTCTATACGGGATTTTGACAAATATAAAAGCTGCTGCTTATAGGCAAGAAGCTCGCCCTTAAGCTCCATAATATCCGGAACTGCAAGCTCGGCTGCTGCAGAAGGCGTCGGTGCCCTCAGGTCTGCAACAAAATCGCAAATTGTATAATCTGTTTCGTGTCCGACGGCAGAAATAACGGGAATATGAGAATTGTATACCGCACGGGCAACTGCTTCCTCGTTAAACGCCCACAAATCCTCTATGGAGCCACCACCTCTGCCAACGATAAGAACGTCGGCACCGTCACAAGCGTTAAATTCTTCAATAGCTTTTGCTATATCCGACGAAGCACCTTCGCCCTGCACCTGAGCAGGTCTCACAACTACCTCTGCAACAGGAAAGCGACGCTTCAGAACGTTAAAAATATCTTGAATTGCTGCACCTGTCGAAGACGTAATTACACCGACTTTTTCGGGGAAAATCGGTATTGCCTTCTTGTGTGCTGCATCGAAAAGTCCTTCGGCAGCCAATTTCTTTTTTAACTGTTCAAAGGCTACGTTGAGAGCGCCCATACCATCAGGCTGCATATCGTTTATATAAAGCTGGAAGGAGCCATCTCGGGAAAAAAGAGAAACTGTACCGAAAATAAGCACCTTCATACCGTTTTCCACTGAAAAACGGAGTCTTGACGCGTTACTCGAAAACATAACTGCCTTAATGGAAGCCGCTTCGTCCTTAATCGTCATATAAAGATGGCCACTGTAATGAGCCTTGTAGTTTGAAATCTCACCTGTAACAAAAATATGCTTAAGGTTTTCATCGTTATCTAAAATATTTTTTGCATAATTATTTAATTCATTAACGCTAAATACTTTAGGTGTAGGTGTATACATTTATTCACCTCTTTAGTGATTTGTGTGCTAAAAGCGCAACGCCTGCTGCGTTATCGCAAGAAAACTCAGGCTTTGCAAAATATGAATCGTGAATTTCTTCTGATACCTTTTTTTGAATAATGGAGTTGGACATTACTCCACCTGCGTAAACTACAGGGATATTACCGCATTTTTTCTGTGCATCCTTTGTCATGGCGATTACGGTATCTGCTATATAAGATAAAAGAAACCTTGAAACGTTCTCCTTGCTCTCGCCTTGAGAAAGCATTTTTTCGCATTTGTTCTGCAAGCCCGAAAGAGAGCAGCTACCGTCCACAAGCTTTATTTTATTGCTATAATCCTCAGTTGAATTAAGAGCTAATTTTTCAAGCTCTGCACCTGCAGGAAACCTGAGCCCCATTTGTACACCGATTCTGTCAACGGCCTGTCCTGCCTTCAAATCGGAGGATGAGGCAACAGGAGTCGTTTTTATAATTTCTTCATCAGACGGTGTACATAAAACTAAATCTGTTGTACCACCTGATACGTGGAAGGCAAGAAAGCTTTGGTTGAGCAGTTCTTCTTTGCCTGAAGAATACAGTGCCGCAGCTATATGCCCTTGCTGATGAGAAAATTTAAATAAAGGGACTTTGCAGCTTTGAGAAACTGCCACCGAAACACCTTCACCGACGAGAAAGCAAGGCATATAAGAGCCCTCTGACGTGGTAGGAGTAACAGAGACACCAACTGCCTCTATGCTGCTGCCCACCTGAGAAAGAAGCTCCGTCAACAATTCGGGATAAGCCTTGGTGTGATGAAAAACAGCGTCACTCTGACGAATCCCTTTCTCTCCTTCCTTGACAGGAAGAAGCCTTTTGACTTGCCTGATTATATCTTGCTCGTAAAAAGCAAAGGACGTGGTGTAGTTACTTGTATCTATACCTAAAATGCCCATATTATAAAGCTTTGGCAATAGTGCCGAGTATACCGTTTATGAAGGCGGCATCCTTTTCCGTGCCGTATTTCTTTGTGAGTTCAACTGCCTCGTTTACGGAAACGCCTGCAGGTACGTCCTCAACGTATAACATTTCACCGATTGCAAGTCTTAAAATTGCTAACGAAACCTTAGGAAGACGGTTAATGCTCCAATCCTTTGAATTCTCTTCAATTAAAGCATCAATAGAAGCCATATTATTTTCAACGTGCAAAAGTAACGCTTTTGCAAAGCCGTTGATTTTAATAACCTCTGCCTCTTGTGCATTTTCGATTATTTGAGGAATGGTTGACTCGTTATCAAAAATCTTTTCAAAAATAATTATAAATGCTTGTTCTCTTGCTTCACTTCTTGTCATAAAAATCTCCTTATTACAAGATGTGCCAACGTGATATTATCACACCATACCACACCTTAAATTTCTTCAATTAAATATTATATCATAGTAATATACAATTATCAAGCAATAAACACGCAAAAAAATCCGCAGGAATTATCCTGCGGATCAGATTTGTAAATTAATTAATATTCAAAGCCTGTGTACTTGCTAACGTCTGTAACGTCACCCTTTAATGTAAGGTGACCATCCTTAACAGCAACGTTGAAGTTAACGTTCTGTGTTAAAGAGTAGAGCTCAGAATTTGTTGCGTTGTAGTACATTTCAACAGAGCAATCTGTGTATGTAACGTCGATAGTTGTTGCACCGTCGTTATTAATTGCGTAACGAATCTGCTCTCCTGTTAAAACAGGGAATACAGAAGCAATAAAGCTATCTGTTTTGCCGTTTGAATCTAACTGAGCAGGATTCCTCTCGTCGTTGAACACGATAACAAGCTTAACTGCTGAAACCTCGTGAGAATTTTCGTACTCTTCTGCAGAATACTCAAATTTGTAGATTGTTTCGCCATCGATGATATCGTAACCGTGAACAACCTCACCTGTTGAAATATTCTTAATGAAGCCCATTGTAACAGTCTGAGATGAGGAGCTCTTAACTGCTTCCTTGATTGTTTCATCGTCAGTACCTAAAACACAAGCTGAAGTTTTGTTGTTAATGCCAAGCTCAGTAGTAACGTCACCTTTGTTAACAACAACTGTTTCGCCTGCAAGATAATTTGCAACGTCTTCCTCAGATTTAACACCTGACTGGAATATTGACGTTATAGTATCAAGCTTAAGATTTCTTTCAACATTCTTTGTGAAGCCAGGTCTGTTTGAAGCAGTTGACTTGTTAACCTTAAGAACTTTAATGTAATTCTTTACTGCACTCTTGTTGTTTGCGAGAATCTCTGCCTCGTCAACAACAGGCTCTTCATCTACAGGTTCATCTGTTTCACCTGAATCACCTGAATCACCTGAGCCACCGATACCACCGATCAAGCCTGTAACCATATCTAAAATACCTGACAAGAAATCGCCACCGTCAGAGCTTGATGAATCATCTGAGGTTGATGAATCATCTGAACCGGAGTCTGTGCCGATATCTGTACCGTCGTTTGAGTCACCCGTGCTTGATGAATCATCTGCAGGCGGTGTTGATGCATTTCCGGAGTCACCACTTGAGCTTCCCTGATTACCTGTGTTAGCAGAATCGCTATTTGCATCACCTGCACCGTCGGCCTGATTATTATCTGCAGCCGGTGGATTTGTAATTGCGTTTGGAGTATTATTATTAAATGCGTCATTTAAAGATTGGTCAAAAGCATCGTTTCCTGTGTTGATATCCTTGCTGGACTGCATCATAAACGTTGCAGTAACAAGTCTGACTGCTGTACTTGAAACTAATCCGATAACTACGCACGTTGCAAGCATAAGAACAATGATATTCTTAAATCTTGCATTTGCTTTAACGTCGCCATTTTTCATCAAAGTGTCCTCCTTGATACCATATAACTTCTTATACATTTTACACAAAACAAAATCAAAAGTCAATACAAATTTCGCTAATACTTGCGTCCTTTTATATAAAATATAATTTTTGTGCAAAACACTAAACAAATCACTCATAATTTAGCAATATTGATAGTTGAAATTTTTATTAATATATTGTAAAATATGGTATCAAATAATATTGTCGGGTAATCCGACAATGTAAAGGAGAAATCATTTTATGAAAAAGAGCAAATTAACGAAGGTTATTGCTATCGTGCTTGCCCTTACGATGTTATCTGCATCCTTTGGTGCAGTTACCGTAGGCGCATCAAGTGCGTACCCTATTTTAAGTAGCGATAACCCTATCGGCATGATTTTTGCTGATATCATTGACACATTCTTGAGAATCGTTACGGATTTCCTCGCTTCTCTGTTTGGTGACGGCCCAGGATTTGTTCCTGCAGACAGTCCTGATGCAGAAGCCTTGGCTGCCGCTAACTTCTATGAAGGTACCGGTAGCGACTTCCAGGATGCTGCACAGCCGGATGCACAGTGGCACCTCGGTTATGCAAATGCAAGTCTTATTCCTGAGGATTACGATAACGGCACGTACTATATCGGTGGCTATATTGCTATTGAAAACGGCTTCACAAACGTTGTTGAAGGCATTGCAGAAATTCCGGGTATCGGCAAAGACGATATGAAGGTTAGATGTATGTCACTCAGCGACGGCACAGACAACGGCACAGTTCTCTTTGCAGTTATCGACAGTATCGGTGTTACAAACGCAGATATCAAAGATATCCGTGCTATCCTTGCAGACTATGCTAAAGACAACAATATCGTAGCAATCAATGTTTCCTCAACACATACACACAGCTGTATCGACACGGAAGGTCTCTGGACAAGAAACATTGCTAAGCTTGTTTCAAACGGTGTTATCAGCGGTACACAGGCTGAAGGTGAATTACAGCAAGGTACTAATCCTGCTTATATGTCTTGGATGAAGGAAAAGGTTGCAAGTGCTCTTATTGAAGCACACGAAGATATGAAACCCGGTAAGCTTACATACACAACAAAGGATCTTGGCCAGGAATACTTCCAGAACAAGAACCGTCCTTCATCAGGTCAGGTTGTTGGCTATGATGGTGAGGGCAACCTTATTACAAACAGCTACCAAACAGGCTTTAAGTCAAAAATTGCGATGACAAACATCGAAAGATTCATCTTCACTCCTGATGATGAAGCATTTAGACCTACAATGATTCTTAACATTGCAGCTCATCCTGACGTTGCAGGTCTCCCAACAGCTTCTAACTCAGGTAGAGAAATTAGCGGTGACTACATCTTCTACTGTGGACACTATCTTGATAAAGCAGGTTACAACTTCATCTTCTTCCAGGGCGCTATTGCAGGTATCTACATGTCACGTTCTGTAACAGGTGATAACATTGAAACTCAGCAAAGAGTTGAAGAGTCTCAGAGATACGGCTACGAGCTCGCTCGTATGGCTCTTAACCTCACAAACACAGAGGAAGAGGTTTCTGCAGAGGCTTGGAAAGAAACAAGTGATATATATGCAGAGCTTGAAGCAAACGCAACGTTAATTGATGCATTTGACGAAAATGGTAACCCCACTGAACAGATTATGAGCGGCAGAGGCTGTACACTTGTTATCGATGCACAGGGCAAAACAGTAAACGTTGATAATAGTGCAAAAACAGTAAAAATCTACGATGGCGAAGAGCTTATTTACGATTTAGCTTACGCATCAAACGCTGAAATCACATTTGAGGCTGCAGCAAGCACATACGCAGTTACAGTAGACGGTTCACTTGCTGCTCTTATCGTTACAGGCGAGAACAAACGTGTAATCTGCCCATCAAGAAGCGCTGTTGCTCTCTACGATGCAGAAAATACTATTATTGCACAGCTTTCACTTGGTGGCAACAAAGCTATTTCTTCAGAACAAACTCTTACAGTTGCAGGTGAAGACGGTGTCATCATGGCAGAAGCTCTTAACCCAAGCAACAACTATTTCCTCGCAATTGATGCACAAGGTATGAACGTTGTAGCAGACAACGCAGCACACACAATCACTGTTACAAATGCTGCTGACGATTCTATTGAATACGTACTTAACCTCAGTGCTACAGATTACGTTCAGTATGATCCAACATCATCAACATACGTAATCGTTGATACAACAACAATGAGCTTCATTGGTGCAGTTGCTAACGGCGAGAACCAGAAGATCGATTACAGCGAAGCAGGTAAGGTTATCCTTCGTGATGCGGAAAACAATGTACTTGGTGAAATCGCTATCGGAGATCGCCAGGTTATTACACCTGAAACATCATTCGTAGTTCCAACCATTGAAGGTGCAGCTACACAGTGCCAACTTAACCCATTATATTCTGTATGGTTTGAAGACTGGAACAAAGATGCAACAGGCAACGACGTTATCCCTGAAGAAGTAGAGGTTGAGCCATTCCTTAACCTTTACATCACTCAGGTAGACGTTCCTGTTACAAACACTCTTATCGCTACAATGGGTAAGCTTAACATGGCTAACTACGTAGTTAAATCACACGATGACGGTTCATATTCAACAGTAACCGAAATCGGTTATATGGAATTAGGTAACCAGTTCAAAGCAGTATTCCTTCCAGGTGAAATCTGTCAGGACCTTGTTGCTCCAAACGGTGCTTCTATCTTTGCTGAAAATGCTATTACAGGTTCAGCATTCTCAAGCCACGTTAAACACGGTGCAACTTCCGCTTCTGTTATCTTTGGCAATGACGTTAGATGCTTCGGTCTTATGAACGATGCTATCGGTTACGTTGTTCCTGACAACGACTACACAATGGGTGACCCTGCTAACCACTACCACGAGCTTATTTCTCTCGGTCAGTACGTTGGTTCATCACTTGTTGACGGTCTCTATGAGCTTGCAGAAGAAATTCACTAATCTTTTTCATAAAAAATATAGCCCTCGCTTCTTAATTGGAGCGAGGGCATTTTTATATACTATTATATATTATAAGTCACAAGGACAATTTCTTTCTGTATTCGGCAGGAGTCTGATTGAAATAAGCCTTGAAATTTCTGTTAAAGGAACGGAGTGACGTGTAGCCACTTTCCATTGCACATTTTATAATAGGTTCATTAGAATTTTCCATAAGATAACAAGCGTGGCTAAGCCTATAATAATTAACGTACGAGTTAAAAGACAGTCCTACTATCTTTTTAAAGAAACGTGAAACGTAGGAATAATCGTACCCTATTGCTTCACACAGCTTATTAAGTGTACATTCTCCGTCAAACTCATTTTCCACAAAGGAAAAAATCTTTAAAAGAAGCTTCTCGTTATCCTTTTGACGCGGGTTATATTCTGCACTTTTATCATACATTGCACACAAGGAGTACAAAACGCCCTTTTTCTGCGTTGTAGATGAATCCAGATTAAGCTCCGATAACGAATCGATACAAAATTCATTCACCGAAAACTTGTTGTTTTCGGGTATTTTATTTTTAACAACGGTAGAATACGCCTGTACAAGACGGGGTGAAAAAATACATAAAATATGCTCACTTGAGGTAGATGAAAGTGAATGAATCTGATTAGGGAAAATAAACAGCGCTTCCTTTTCCTTCAGGCAATATTTTTTATTATCTACGTTTATTTCCATCTCACCGGAGAGCAAGATTATAATCTCAAAGCATTGGTGCAAATGCAAGGGAAAGCTGAAGTTTTCTCCCCTTTCAATTTTGAGATAATCAGGTGAGCCCAGATGCTTAAATTCGTAAAACATATAAAACCCTCAAAAAGTCAAATTTTGTCTATATATTATACTGTTAATTGCGAGAAAAGTCAAATATATTCCATTAAAATAAAACTATAATATAGCGTGGAGGTGTACGTTTGAATTACTATATTGGTGCTGATTTAGGCACGTCTTCGTTGAAACTTTTACTTGTTGATGCAACAGGTAAAATAGAGAAAATCGTTTCGCACGACTACCCTGTTTCCTTCCCTTATCCGTCCTGGAGTGAACAGGAGCCTCACCATTGGTGGAGTGCTTTTAAAAACGGTGTGAAAGAGCTTACAAAAGATTTTCCAAAAGAACAAATAAAGGGTATCGGCTTTGGCGGACAAATGCATGGTCTTGTGTGCCTTGACGAAAATGACCGGGTAATCCGTCCTGCTATTTTATGGAACGATGGCAGAACGCAAAAGGAAACCGATTACCTTAACGAGATTATCGGCAAAAAGGCTTTATCTCAAATGACGGCAAACATTGCTTTTGCAGGGTTTACTGCTCCTAAGCTTTTGTGGATGAAGGCAAACGAGCCTGATAATTTTAACAAAATCAATAAAATTATGCTTCCAAAGGACTACCTGAATTACCTTCTTACAGGTGTGCATTGTACAGATTTTTCTGATGCTTCAGGCTTACTGCTTTTAGACGTAAAAAACAAAGATTGGTCGGAGCAAATGCTTGAAATCTGTTCTGTTACAAAGGCTCAGATGCCACGTCTTTTTGAAAGCTTCCAGATTGTGGGAACTATTCTTCCCCAAATAGCAGAGGAAATCGGCTTGTGTACCGATACAATCGTTGTAGCAGGTGCAGGAGATAACGCTGCAGCTGCTATTGGTACAGGTACTGTAGCTGACGGAAAATGCAACATTTCTTTAGGAACATCGGGAACGATTTTTATATCCTCTGACAAATTCTCCGTAGATAGCTCAAACGCTCTCCATTCCTTCTGCCATGCAGACGGAGGATACCATTTTATGGGATGCATTTTATCTGCTGCATCCTGTAATAAATGGCTGTATGAGGACATTTTCAAAACAGATGACTACGATAAAGAGCAAGCATCTATTACAGATGATTATTTAGGAAACAACCACGTATATTTCCTTCCCTATTTAATGGGTGAAAGAAGTCCTATAAACGATACCGATGCCCGTGGTACCTTCACAGGTATACGCCTTGATACGAAGCGGGAAAATATTACCTTAGCCGTGCTTGAAGGCGTTGCATTTGCTATAAGAGATAATTTTGAAATTGCAAAGGAGCAAGGTATAAAAATAAGCTACAGTACACTTTGTGGCGGTGGCGCAAAATCAAAGCTTTGGCAAAAAATATTTGCAAACGTGCTTAACATACCAATTATGCTTCCACAAACGGAGCAAGGCCCCGGCTATGGTGGCGCAATGCTTGCAATGGTTGGAGCAAAGGAATTTGAAAGCGTTGAAGACTGTGTTGACAGCTTTATAAAAATCAAAGAAACTATTAATCCTCAAAAGGAAATTGCTGAAAAATACCGGCTTCAATACGCTAAATTTAAAAAGCTTTATCCATCTATGAAAAATTTATTTAAAGAATTAAAGTGAGGTAATTAAAATGAGTGAAATTTTTAAAAACATACCAAAAATCAATTATGAAGGTGCTAACAGTAACAATCCTTTAGCGTTTAAATACTATAACCCTGACCGAGTAATTCTCGGCAAAGCAATGAAGGAGCACCTTCCCTTTGCAATGGCTTGGTGGCATAATCTTTGTGCAGCAGGTACGGATATGTTTGGAAGAGATACTGCAAACAAGTCCTTTGGTGAGGCTATTGGAACAATGGAACACGCAAAGGCAAAGGTTGATGCAGGCTTTGAATTTATGTCAAAGCTCGGCATTGAATATTTCTGCTTCCACGACGTTGATATTATCCCGGAAGCTTGTGATATCAAGGAAACAAACAAGCGTCTTGACGAAATTTCAGACTATATTCTTGAAAAGATGGAGGAAACAGGTATCAAGTGTCTTTGGGGCACTGCAAATATGTTCTCAAATCCTCGTTTTATGAACGGTGCAGGTAGCACAAACTCTGCAGACGTTTACTGCTTTGCTGCGGCTCAAATCAAAAAAGCTCTTGATCTTACAGTTAAGTTTGGTGGTAAGGGCTACGTTTTTTGGGGCGGAAGAGAAGGCTACGAAACTCTCCTTAATACAGATATGAAATTTGAACAGGATAACATTGCTCGTCTTATGAAAATGGCAGTAGAATATGGCCGTTCTATTGGCTTCACAGGTGATTTTTACATTGAGCCAAAACCGAAGGAGCCAATGAAACACCAATATGATTTTGACGCTGCAACAGCTATCGGCTTCCTGAAGCAATACGGTCTTGATAAGGACTTTAAGCTTAACATAGAGGCAAACCACGCAACACTTGCAGGGCACACCTTCCAGCACGATCTCAGAGTTTCTGCAATCAACGGTATGTTAGGCTCAATTGATGCAAACCAAGGTGACTACCTTCTTGGCTGGGACACAGATGAATTCCCGTCAAACGTATACGAGGCAACAATGTGTATGTACGAGGTTATTAAAGCAGGTGGGCTCACAGGTGGCTTCAACTTCGATTCAAAAACACGCAGGCCAAGCTACACCTACGAGGATATGTTTTATGCTTACGTTCTCGGTATGGACACCTTTGCTCTTGG
>X40_Bactrian_Camel__coassemble_34_pt1 | contig 28435 bp, 20 predicted proteins | sample X40_Bactrian_Camel__metabat2_low_PE_002 | metagenome-assembled genome bin X40_Bactrian_Camel | reverse complement strand
ATTAAATACTGCTTGTATGGATTTTTCCTCAAGCTCCAGGTAGCAATCCTCAGGGATACGCATATTTTCCAAATAATGAGCGTCCGAGTCTGAAATGATTTTTAAGTTGTTCAGATGAGGATGCTTTTCTTTTAACTCTGCTTCTTTAGATTGATCAAATATTTCTGCACAGTTGAAGCCGAAGCTTTCGTCTATTGTACCTAAGTTTGAGATTATACTGAAGGATGAACGGTCAACGTGAGCAGGGTAGCAAACACCGTTAAACTCCTTGACCTTTTTTACTGCGTTAGCACAGCTTATGGAGCTTGCAGTTATAAGTAGCCTTTCCTCTGTACCTGTAATTTCATCTCTTTCATTCATATAAACCTGTTCACCGAAAACAGACGGTTTGTTTTTAACGGGTGGTAGGGTAGAGTACACGTATTGAGAAAAGCTGTTTGCGTCCTGCAACGTGGGGAACAGACACACAACGTGAACCTCTTCCGAGGTGCAAAGCTCCATTCCCGGTATTACAATTAAATCCAGTTCTTTTCCCACCTTCATTAAGGCTTCGCAGTTGCCACTTGTGTTGTGATCTGTAAGAGCTATTATATCGTAGCCCATAAGCTTTGCCATATTACCGATATTATATGGTGTCATATCCTTGTCACCACAAGGGCTAAGGCAGGAATGGATATGGAAATCGTACGCTATTTTCATATTATTTTTGAAATCTCAGAAGCAACCGTGTATGCATTTTTACCCGTTGTAAGTATGCAAACACCTTGCTCTCGGGCTCTTTTTTTGGCGTCGTCGTCAAGAGCAGCATTCTCTGTAAGGATAATGCAGGAAATATCTGCAAGCACTGCAACACCAATGGAGTTTACGTTGCCCATTACGGTGAGCCATATATTGCCGGGCTCTGCTCTGGACATTACCCAGCTCAAAAGATCACCGCAGTAACAACCGTCAATTTCTTTTGTGGATGCAATATCCTCACCACAAAGGAAGGTTAAATCAAGTTCATCCTTTAATTTACTTACAGTCATATAATCAATCTTCTTTCTTTTCTCTGAAAGGTGCAGGGATAATTCTGTTAAGGCTTGTGGAATTGCCCAAATCGTGAATTTCCTCTCGTGCACGGAATACGCAATCCTGTTCACTTGCAAAGCCACGCACCACGTCCTCTGCAAGTGCCTTGCAGCTTGGTGCACCACAAGTTCCACAGTCAAGACCGGGGAATATTTTAAGAAGCTCCTTCATTCTGTTCATTCTGCTCATAGCCTCTGTCATATTATCAGCAAGCTTCATAACGTCATCGCAAGGCTCAATAGGAGTTTTGCAGAATAAATAATCGGGAACCTCTTTTGCTGAAAGATGGTTACACGCAACGGGACTGTATTTTCTTAATTTTATAAGTCTTGTTTTGGCTATAAACGGATTTTCTGCCGTCAGGCTTCCGCCAACGCAACCGCCTTGACAAGCGTTAAGCTCAATAAAATCTATGCTGTCCAAATTACCTCGCTCAACCTGTTCAAGAATTTTCATACAGTTTTCAATGCCGTCTGCAGCAAGAGCATTATCGTTAAGTGTGCCTGAGGCTTCACCGCCACTTGTTGCCCAGCTTATACCTATTACACCGGATTCGTGCATTGCAAGTAGCTCATCCTTACTATCCATATGCTCCATTGCCTTAAGCAGAGCAGGGTAAATATCCTTTATGGAAATAGCACAGTCTATATTGGATTTTTCAACACCGATAGGCTGCTTGAAGGACGTTATTTTTGCAGGACAAGGAGTTATGAAGAAAATACCGATTTCTTCGGGGCTGAGACCTGTTTTCTGAATTGCTTTTTCTCGTGCGAGTCGGCCTGCCTCTTCAACAGGTGCGTTAATAAGAAGCATATTCTCAATAAGCTCAGGGAAGCACACTCTAACTAAACGTACTATTGCAGGACACGCTGAAGAAATAACAGGCTTAACGGGATTTTGCGTTTCCATAAAAATTCGTGTTGCTTCAGAAATTAATTCTGCCGCCTTAGAAACCTCAAACACAGAATCAAAGCCCAGTTTCGGTAAAGCGTTAAGTATTATATTAACGTCGTTAAGATTATTAAATTGCCCGTAAAGAGCAGGTGCAGGTAACGCAACGGTATATTTGTAATCCTTTAACTGCTCCAGAGAATCACAGCTTGCATATTTTGCGTGGTGAGGACATACTCTTATACATTCACCACAGTCAATGCAACGCTCCTTAACAATGTGAGCCTTGCCTTCTCTTACTCGTATTGCTTGAGTAGGGCAACGCTTTATACAGTTTGTACAACCGCGACATTTATCTTTGTCAAGTCGCACGGAATGAAAGTAAGTTTCCATTTGAACTCCTTTCTTTATAAGTGAAAATTTAGTTATTGAGGGAATACCTTAAGGCGAATCGTTGTGCCTTTTCCTACCTCAGATTCTATAACCATTTCATCGGTATATTTTTTTATGTTGGGTAATCCCATACCTGCACCGAAGCCTAACTGACGCACGTTTTCAGGTGCAGTTGAGTAGCCTTCTTGCATAGCGAGAGCAATATCCGGTATACCGGGACCTTGGTCTGTAAGTGTAATGGCAATGCATTCAGGTGTTACCTCAACGTCAATAACGCCGCCACCACCGTGAATTACCATATTTATTTCGCCTTCGTAAACGGCAATGGCAACGTTCCTTGTGAGTGTTGCGCTAAAGCCGATTTCCTTAAGCGCTTTTTTGATTTTACCGGATGCTTCACCGGCACAGGTAAAATCGTTACCGCTTACGTCATAATGTAGTTTAAGAGGCTCCATCAGATTCCGCTGCCTCCTTTAAGACCGTTCTTATAGAGAAGGCCACAGGCAGTAAACATCTCAAGTCTTGTGCCGAGTAATACAATATCTCGCTCCACGGCAAGATCTATCATATCCATATCAGGATGCTTACCACGTACGAAAACGATGCATTTCATATCCATCATCTCGGCAGTTCTTACAACCTGTGGGTTAACAAGACCTGAAAGGAGAACGGCTTGTTCCTTTACGTATGCAAGCACGTCACTCATCATATCACTGCCACAGGCAGTAAATACTTCGTTTTCGAGGAACTCTTCTCCGCAAATAAGCTCAGCATCAAGAATATTTTTTATCTCATTTATTTTCATAAAGTTACCTCCCGGTAATTATATATACAATTATATTAACATATTAGAATTAAAAATGCTATATCAAACTTAGTCCAACAACACGCTTTTTTTGATATTTAGAAATAAATTGTATAGAAAAATCCTTCTCTGTTTTGTGCAATACGGAAAAATGTTAAAAAATTGTCAAAAAAGGCAAAAAAGTCATTTTTAAGTATAGACAAGCAAGGAAAAACTGTGCTATAATTTACGATGTATGTGGCATATATTAATGTATTATAGTTACATATCAGGCTTTGACCTATAGTAAATGTTTTTGCAGAAATGCAAAATAGCATATTTTGAATGGAGGAAATCTGAATGGTCAAGAAAATCAGTTCAATACCTTTTAACGGTACTCCTGAACAAAAAGCACAGCTTGATGCAGTTATCGCCGAATGCAAACACGATAAAAGCTATCTTATGCACGTTATGCAAGAGGCACAGGGTATCTACGGCTATCTCCCAAGAGAAGTGCAGGTAATGATTGCAGAGGGTATGGACGTACCGCTCGAAAAGGTTTACGGTGTTGCAACCTTCTATGCACAGTTCTCACTTTCACCAAAGGGCGAATACGATATCTCTGTTTGTCTTGGTACTGCATGTTATGTTAAAGGTGCACAGCAGCTTGTAGACAAAATTTCCGAGATACTCGGCATTGCTCCCGGTGAGTGTACAGCAGACGGCAAGTTCTCTCTCGAAGAGTGTCGTTGCATCGGTGCTTGTGGTCTTGCTCCTGTTTTCACAGTTAACGGTGAGGTTTACGGTAAGATTACAGCAGATGATGTACCGGGTATCCTTGCAAAATATATGGATAAATAAGCTTTATGCGTGAATTATCACTTAACGTTCTCGACATTGCCCAAAATTCTATCGCTGCAGGTGCTTCACTTACAACGATAGTCGTTAAAGAGGATACCGTTAAGAAAGAGCTTCTTGTAGGTATTTACGATAACGGCAAGGGTATGACCGAGGAGCAGGTCAAAAACGTTCAGGACCCGTTTTTTACAACGCGTACAACACGTAAGGTAGGGATGGGCATACCGCTTTTTAAAATGGCGGCAGAGCAAACCGGCGGCAGCTTCACAATAACCTCTCAGGTTGGTGTAGGCACAAGGGTAGAGGCTCTTTTTAAAACTGACAGTATCGACTTTACTCCTATAGGTGATATGGAGTCAACAATATCAACAATTGTCTCCATGAACGAGGACAAGGATTTCATCTATATCCGTTCCGTTGATAGCAAAGAGTTTGAATTTTCTTCTGCTCAAATCAAAGCTATTCTTGATGGTGTACCACTCAACGAGCCATCTGTTATGATGTGGATAGAGGGTCACCTTAAGGAGCAAACGGAAGAATTGTTTAATAATTAATGAAAGGACTAAATACTATGAAATCAATTGAAGAGTTACTTGCTATAAAAGAAAAAGCACAGGCTCAGATTGCCGCTCGTGATGCAGATGGCAATGACGGTATCAGAGTTGTTGTTGGTATGGCAACTTGCGGTATCGCAGCAGGTGCACGTCCTGTTCTCAAGGCTCTTACAGAGGAGCTTGAAAAAAGAAACGTAAAAAACGTAAGCGTTACTCAGACCGGTTGTATCGGTATGTGCCAGTATGAGCCTATTATCGAGGTTTATGCACCTGGTGAGGAAAAGGTAACTTACGTTCAAATGACAGCAGAAAAAGCAGTTAAGGTTGTTACAGATCACCTTGTTAACGGTGAGGTAGTTACAGAATATACTGTTGGCGCTGTTACCGAATAAGGAGGAAAAGAAAAATGTATCGTTCTCATGTACTTGTCTGCGGCGGTACCGGTTGTACCTCCAGCCATAGCGGCGAGATTATTGACGCATTAAACGCAAAGATTACAGAGCTTGGTCTCAATGAAGAAATTCAGGTTGTTAGAACAGGTTGCTTCGGTCTTTGTGCTTTAGGCCCAATTATGATTGTTTACCCTGAAGGCTGCTTCTACAGCGAGGTTAAGGTAGAGGATGTTGACGAAATCGTTGAAGAGCATCTTCTCAAAGGTCGTATCGTTAAAAGACTTCTTTACTCAGAGACAGTTGAGCAGGATAGGGTTAAGCCTTTAAATGAAACAAACTTCTACAAAAAGCAGCATCGTGTTGCTCTTCGTAACTGTGGTGTTATCGATCCTGAAAACATCGAAGAGTACATTGCTTACGACGGCTACAGAGCTCTTGCTAAAGCCGTTACAGAGATGACTCCTCAGGACGTTATCCAGACTGTTATTGATTCAGGTCTTCGTGGTAGAGGCGGCGGTGGATTCCCTACAGGCCGTAAGTGGAGCTTTACAGCTGCAAATCAAGCAGATCAGAAATACGTTGTATGTAATGCTGACGAAGGTGACCCGGGTGCATTTATGGACCGTTCAGTTCTTGAAGGTGACCCTCACTGTATCGTAGAAGCAATGGCTATCTGCGGTTACGCAACAGGCGCAACAGAAGGCTACGTTTACGTTCGTGCAGAGTATCCTATTGCTGTTGAACGTTTACAGAAGGCTATCGACGATGCTCGTGAGTTAGGCCTTCTTGGTAAAAATATTTTCGGCTCAGGCTTTGACTTTGATTTATTTATCCGTCTTGGTGCAGGTGCTTTCGTTTGTGGTGAGGAAACTGCTCTTATGACGTCTATTGAAGGTAACCGTGGTGAGCCACGTCCTCGTCCACCGTATCCTGCAGTTAAAGGTCTTTTCGGTAAGCCAACTACAGAAAACAACGTTGAAACCTTCGCAAATATCCCTCAGATTATTCTCCACGGTGCTGAATTCTTCAACACAATGGGTACGGAGAGAAGTAAGGGTACAAAGGTTTTCGCTCTCGGTGGTAAAATCAACAACACAGGTCTTGTTGAGGTTCCAATGGGTACAAAGCTTCGCGAAATCATTGAAGATATCGGTGGCGGTATTCCAAACGGCAAAAAGTTCAAGGCTGCACAGTCAGGTGGTCCTTCAGGCGGATGTCTTCCTGCAAGCCTTCTTGATATTGAAATCGACTACGATAACCTTGTAGCAAAAGGCGCAATGATGGGCTCAGGCGGTCTCATCGTTATGGACGAAGATGACTGTATGGTTGACATTGCAAAGTTCTTCCTTAAGTTTACAGTTGATGAGTCTTGCGGTAAATGTACACCTTGCCGTGTTGGTACAAGAAGACTTCTTGAAATCCTTGAAAAGATTACAAGTGGTAAGGGCACAATGGAAGACCTTGACAGAATGGAAAGTCTTTGCCATTACATTAAAGACAATTCACTTTGCGGTCTTGGTCAGACAGCTCCTAACCCTGTTCTTTCAACGTATCAGTTCTTCAAGGATGAGTACGTTGCTCACGTTAAGGACAAGAAATGTCCTGCAGGCGTATGTAAGGATCTTCTTACCTTCTCTGTTGACGCAGATAAGTGTATCGGCTGTGGCATTTGTGCAAAGAATTGTCCTGTTGACGCTATTACAAGAACAGATTACGTTGCTCCCGGTCACAAGCTTGCATCATTTGCAATCGACACAGAAAAGTGTGTTAAGTGTGGCGTTTGTATGGGTAACTGTAAGTTTAAAGCAATTAGTAAATAAGGAGGAACTAAATCATGGTAAATATTAAAATTAACGGCTTTGATTATCAGGTTCCTGCCGGTTCCACAATTCTCGAAGCTGCACATCAGGTAGGTATTGAGATTCCTACTCTCTGCTATCTTAAAGAAATCAACGCAATCGGTGCTTGCCGTATTTGTGTTGTTGAGGTTAAAGGTGCTCGTAGCCTTGTTGCTGCTTGTGTATTCCCTGTTAACGAGGGTATGGAAATTTACACAAACTCACCAAAGGTTATCGAAGCAAGAAAAACTACTCTCGAGCTTATCCTTTCTACTCACAAGAAGGAGTGTCTCTCTTGTGTAAGAAGCGGTAACTGTGAATTACAGAAGCTTTGTAAGGATTACGGCATCGAGGACGAAAATGCTTTCGCAGGCGAATTCATCAATTATTCTATTGATGACAGCGCATCACATATGTATCGCGACAACGAAAAATGTATTCTTTGCCGTCGCTGTGTTGCAGTTTGTGACAAGATTCAGGGTGTATCTGTAATCGGCGCAAACGCTCGTGGCTTTGATACACACATCGGCTCACCGTTTGAGTACAAATTAGGTGACGTTGCTTGTATCTCTTGCGGTCAGTGTATTACTGCTTGTCCTACAGGCGCTCTTTCAGAAAGAGACGATACACAAAAGGTTCTTGACGCTATAAACGATCCTGATAAGCACGTTATCGTTCAGACTGCTCCTGCAGTTCGTGTTGGCCTCGGTGAAGAGTTTGGCTACGAAATGGGCTCGGTTGTAACAGGCAAAATGGTTGCTGCTCTCAAGATGCTCGGCTTCGACCGTGTATTTGACACAAACTTTGCTGCTGACCTTACAATTATGGAAGAGGCAACAGAGTTCCTTGACAGATTTAATAAGAAGGAGAATCTTCCTCTTATTACGTCTTGTTCACCGGGTTGGGTTAAGTACTGTGAGCACTATTATCCTGAGTTTATTCCAAATCTTTCATCCTGTAAATCTCCTCAGGGTATGTTTGGCTCAGTAGCAAAAACCTTCTATGCTCAGAAAATGGGCATCGATCCTTCAAAGATTTTCGTTGTATCTGTTATGCCTTGTACTGCTAAGAAGTTTGAGGCAGAAAGAGTTGATCACAGTGCAGTTAAAGGCCTTGCTGATATTGATGCTTCAATTACAGTAAGAGAGCTTGCAAGAATGATCAAAAAAGCAGGTATCAACTTTAAGAATATTCCTGATATGGAATTTGATGCTCCGTTTGGTCTCGGTTCAGGTGCAGGTACAATCTTCGGTGCAACAGGTGGCGTTATGGAAGCTGCTCTTCGTACTGCATACGAGGTTGTTACAGGCAACGAGCTTAACGATCTTGCAACCTTTAAGGCTGTTCGTGGCGTTGAAGGTGTTAAGGAAGCATCCTATGACCTTAACGGTGTAACAGTAAACGTTGCAGTTGCTTCAGGTCTCGCAAACGCTAAAAAGGTACTTGATATGGTTAAGTCAGGTGAAAAGAATTACGATTTCATCGAAATTATGGCTTGTCCCGGTGGTTGTGTAAACGGTGGCGGTCAGCCAATCGTTCATGCATCTGTTCGTAACTTTGAGGACGTCAGAGCTCTTCGTGCAGCAGGTCTTTACAAGGATGACGAGAATCTTCCAATAAGAAAGTCCCACAAGAATCCTGACATCACAGCAATTTACGAAGAATTCTTTGGTGAACCCGGTAGCCATAAGGCTCACGAGATTCTTCACACAGGCTATACCGAAAGAGTAAAATATTAATTTACTATAAATTACCCGTGTGTCCGCAAGGATGCACGGGTATATTTATTGCAAAATTCTTAAAAAAGGGTAGGATAGTAAAATAATTTTCATAAAATCAAAAAAATAATTTTCATAAAATCAAAAAAACGTCTTGACATTCACAGAACTTTGAATTATACTATATACTCAATTATAATGGATTAATATCTGTTATTATGTTTTCGCGTAAGTAGAAAACAGAAGAAATATGCACAAAATATATGGTTAATTATTTCTTTTTTTGGCCGTTTTTGTCGGTAAAAAAAGAATTTAAATAAGAACGGAGTGATGTGTTTTATGGCAAACGTAAAGCCCGTAAGACTCGGCAAGAATACCAGAATGAGTTTTGCAGGAATCAATGAAGTTATGCAGATGCCTAACCTTATTGAAATCCAGAAGAATTCATACAAATGGTTTCTTGATGTAGGTCTTAGAGAAGTTTTCCGCGATATTGACGAATTCACGGATTTCTCGGGTAACCTTGTCCTTAGCTTTATTGATTATCGTATGGACGAGAAGCCGAAGTATACTGTTCAGGAATGTAAGGAGAGAGATGCTACCTACTCTGCTCCATTACGTGTTCTTGCAAGGCTTCGCAACAAAGAAACAGGCGAAATCAAAGAAAGCGAAGTTTACATGGGTGACTTCCCAATTATGACTGATAGCGGTACCTTCGTTATCAATGGTGCAGAGCGTGTAATTATCTCTCAGCTTGTTCGTTCTCCAGGTGTTTACTATGGATTCACTTACAACAAGAGTGGTAAGAAACTCTTCACGTCCACTGTTATCCCTAACAGAGGTGCATGGTTGGAATACGAAACAGATCAAAAGGACATTTTTAACGTAAGAATTGATAAGAACAGGAAGCTTCCTATCACTACGTTTATTCGTGCTCTTGGTCTTTCTTCCGATTATGAAATCACAGAGTTTTTCGGTGATGACGATCGTATCAAGGCAACACTTGAGAAGGATACAACAAAGAATACAGATGAGGCATTGCTTGAGGTTTACAGAAAGCTTCGTCCCGGCGAGCCACCAACACTTGAGTCAGCAAAAACTCATATCAATAATCTTTTCTTTGATCCACACAGATACGACATTTCAAGAGTTGGTAGATACAAATATAATAAGAAGCTTTCTCTCGTTGACCGTATTGAAGGTAACGTTGCGGCAGAGGACGTTTTCAACCCGTTCACAGGCGAGTTAATCGTAGAAGCAGGTGAAAAGATTACCTCTGAATTAGCAAACGTTATCGATCGTGCCGGTGTTAAGGACGTAACTGTTAACGTTGAAGGTAAAAACGTTAAGGTTATTTCTAACAATATGGTTAATCCTCTTGACTTCATTGAAGGTGTTACTGAGGATGAGCTTGAAGCAATCGCTATTAACGAAAAGGTTCGCTTCACAGTTCTTAAAGAAATTATTGAGGAATACGGCGACGATAAGGATGCTCTTCTTCAGGAAATGGCAAATCGTTGCGACGATCTTATTCCTAAACATATTATAATAGATGATATTTTCGCATCTATTAACTACCTTAACTGTCTTGGTAATGAGCTTGGCAATATTGATGATATTGACCATCTTGGCAACCGTCGTATCCGTTGCGTTGGTGAGCTTCTTCAGAACCAGTTCAGAATCGGATTTACAAGAATGGAGAGACCTGTTCGCGAGAAGATGACTCTTCAGGCTCAGGAGCCGGAAAAGGCAACTCCTGCATCAATTATCAATATAAGACCTGTAATGGCTGCAATCAAAGAGTTCTTCGGTTCATCTCCACTTTCACAGTTTATGGACCAAACCAATCCTCTTGCAGAGCTTACACACAAGCGTCGTCTTTCAGCTCTCGGTCCCGGTGGTCTTTCTCGTGACCGTGCAGGCTTCGAGGTTCGAGACGTTCACTATTCTCACTACGGCAGAATGTGTCCTATCGAAACACCTGAAGGTCCTAACATTGGTCTTATCTCATATCTTTCAACGTTTGCAAGAATTAATAAGTATGGCTTCGTTGAAGCACCATTCCGTAAAATAGACAAGAAAACAGGTAAGGTTCTCGATGAGGTTGAGTATATGACTGCAGACGTTGAGGACAACTACTGCGTAGCACAGGCTAACGAGCCTCTCGACGAAAACAACTTCTTTAAGAATGACCGTGTAACAGTTCGTTATCGCGACGAGTTCCGTGAGGTTCCTGTTTCTCAGGCAGATTATATGGACGTATCTCCTAAGATGGTATTCTCAGTTGCTACCTCCATGATTCCTTTCCTTGAAAACGATGACGCTAACCGTGCTCTCATGGGCTCTAACATGCAGCGTCAGGCAGTTCCGCTTCTTAAAACAGATTCACCAATCGTTGGTACGGGTATGGAATACAAGGCTGCAGTTGATAGTGGCGTTGTTGTTCTCTGTAAACGTGACGGTGTAGTTCAAAAGGTAAGTGCTAAAAAGGTAGAGGTTCTTACCAACAGTGGTGAGGTTGGTACCTACGAGCTTATTAAGTTTATGCGCTCCAACCAGGGTACTTGCATAAACCAGCGTCCAATCGTTGAAGTTGGCGAGAAGCTTCAGGCAGGTGACGTTATTGCAGACGGTCCTGCAACTGCACAGGGCGAGATTTCCCTTGGTAAAAACGCTCTCGTTGGCTTTATGACCTGGGAAGGCTACAACTACGAGGACGCCGTTCTTCTTAACGAGAAAATGGTTCGTGATGACGTTTACACCTCTGTTCATATTGAAGAGTACGAGGTAGAGGCTCGCGATACAAAGCTCGGTCCTGAAGAAATCACAAGAGATATTCCAAACGTTGGTGAGGATGCTCTTGCAAATCTTGACGAGGACGGTATCATTCGCGTTGGTGCTGAGGTTCACTCAGGTGATATCCTTGTTGGTAAGGTTACACCAAAGGGCGAAACAGAGTCCACACCTGAGGAGAGACTTCTTCGTGCTATCTTCGGTGAAAAAGCAAGAGAGGTTCGTGACTCTTCACTCAGAGTTCCTCACGGTGAATACGGTGTTGTTGTTCAGGTTGAGGTATTTACAAGACAGAATAGCGATGAATTAACACCCGGTGTTAATAAGGTTGTTCGCTGTTATATTGCACAAAAGAGAAAAATCAGCGTCGGCGATAAGATGGCTGGTCGTCACGGTAATAAGGGCGTTGTTTCTCGTATTCTTCCACAGGAGGATATGCCATTCCTTCCTGACGGTACTCCACTTGACATTGTTCTTAACCCATTGGGCGTTCCTTCACGTATGAACATCGGTCAGGTTCTTGAGGTTCATCTTGGTTATGCAGCAAGAGCATTGGGCTATAAGGTTATGACACCTGTTTTCGACGGTGCTCACGAATCAGATATCCGTGATATGCTCGCAGAGGCTAACCTTTCAACAGACGGTAAAACATGGCTTACAGACGGTCGTACAGGTAGAAAGTTCGACAATCCTGTTACCGTTGGTATAATGTATTACCTTAAGCTTCATCATCTCGTTGATGATAAAATCCATGCTCGTTCCACAGGTCCATATTCACTTGTTACTCAGCAGCCTCTCGGTGGTAAAGCACAGTTTGGTGGTCAGCGTTTCGGTGAAATGGAAGTTTGGGCACTTGAAGCATACGGTGCAGCATACACTCTTCAGGAAATTCTTACAGTTAAGTCAGACGACGTTGTTGGTCGTGTTAAGACTTACGAGTCTATCGTTAAGGGCTACAACATTCCGAAACCGGGCGTTCCTGAATCATTCAAGGTTCTTATTAAAGAGCTTCAGTCTCTTGGTCTTGACGTTCGTGTACTTGATAAGGACAATAACGAAATTGACCTTAAGCAGAGCTTTGATGATGAGGTAATGCTTCCTGTTGTTGATAACACAGAATATGCTGATGTTATGAATAACGTTAACGATGCAGAGGATGCAGACGGCTACAGAATCACAGATGAGGAATCAGATGATGATTATATGATGGCTGTGGCTGCACAAGACGATTTATACGACGATGAGGAAAGTTTCTGATTTATATAATCAGTTCAAATCCTACTATTGATTAGGAAGAAGGGTTATTCATATATGGCATACGATTCAGTTAATGTAACTGTTGAGGATAACAGCATAGATTTCGAATCGATTAAAATAGGACTCGCTTCTCCAGAGCTTATAAAAGAGTGGTCACACGGTGAGGTAACAAAGCCTGAGACTATTAACTACCGTACTCTTAAGCCTGAAAAAGAAGGTCTCTTCTGCGAAAAGATTTTCGGACCTACAAAGGACTGGGAATGTCATTGCGGAAAATACAAAAAGATTCGTTTTAAAGGTAAAGTCTGCGAACGCTGCGGTGTTGAAATCACCAAGGCTAAAGTAAGACGTGAGCGTATGGGTCACATTGAGCTTGCTGCTCCTGTATCACACATCTGGTACTTCAAGGGCACACCTTCAAGAATGGGACTTATGCTCGATATTTCACATCGTGATCTTGAAAAGGTTCTCTATTTTGCAAAATACATCGTTATTGATGCCGGTGATACTGATCTCAAAAAGGGTCAGATCCTTAGCGAAAAAGAGTACGAGGAAAAGGTTGAGATGTACGACAGCTCTTCATTCAGAGCTGGTATGGGCGCAGAAGCAATTCAGGAACTCCTTGCAGAAATAAATGTTGAGGAGCTTTGTGAGGAGCTTCACGAGAAATTGGAAACTGCTCAGGGTCAGAAGAAGCTTCGTTATCTTAAGAGACTTGAGGTTTGCGAAGCATTCAAAAATTCAGACAATCGTCCTGAGTGGATGATTCTCAATTCAATTCCCGTTATTCCACCGGACATTCGTCCTATGGTTCAGCTTGACGGTGGCAGATTTGCAACCTCAGACCTTAACGATTTATACAGACGTGTTATCAATAGAAATAACCGTCTCAAAAAGCTTAATGAATTAGGCGCTCCAAGAATCATTATTAACAACGAAAAGAGAATGCTCCAGGAAGCCGTTGACGCACTTATTGACAACGGCAGACGTGGCAGACCTGTTACAGGTCCTAACAACCGTGCACTCAAATCCCTTTCCGATATGCTTAAGGGTAAGCAGGGCCGTTTCCGTCAGAATCTTCTTGGTAAGCGTGTTGACTATTCAGGTCGTTCAGTTATCGTTGTTGGTCCTGAGCTTAAGCTTTATCAGTGTGGTCTTCCAAAAGAGATGGCACTTGAGCTCTTCAAGCCTTTTGTAATGAAGAGACTTTGTGAGCTCGGCAAAGCAAACAATATTAAATCAGCAAGAAAAATGGTAGAACGTGCAAGTGTTGACGTTTGGGATGCTCTTGAGATTGTTATCAAGGATCATCCTGTTATGCTTAACCGTGCTCCTACTCTTCACAGACTTGGTATTCAGGCATTTGAGCCTGTACTTGTTGAAGGTAGAGCGATTAAGCTTCATCCACTTGTATGTACAGCCTTCAACGCCGACTTCGACGGTGACCAGATGGCTGTTCACGTTCCTCTTTCTGCAGAGGCACAGGCAGAGGCAAGATTCCTTATGCTTGCTGCAGGAAACCTTCTTAAGCCTTCAGACGGTAAGCCTGTTGTTGTTCCTACACAGGATATGATCCTCGGTTCATACTATCTTACTCTCGTTAAGGAAGATGAAATCGGTAACGGCAAGGTATTCCGTAACGTTGACGAAGCTATGATGGCATACGATGAGGGCGATCTCGGTCTTCACGCTCCAATCAAGATTCGTATGACAAAAGAGGTTGACGGTAAGGTTTATTCACAGCTTCTTGACACTACTCTCGGTAAGGTTCTCTTCAATGCTCCTGTTCCGCAGGATCTTGGCTTCGTAGACAGAACAAAGCCTGAGAATATGTTTACACTTGAGATTAACGATCTTGTTAACAAAAAGGTTCTCGGTAGAATCATTGAACGCTGTATCAGAGTTCACGGTACTGCAGAATCTGCCGTTGTTCTTGATAATATCAAGGCACAGGGCTACAAGTATTCAACACGAAGCGGTATTACAGTTGCTGTTTGTGACGCAACAATCCCTGAGAAAAAAGCTCAGTTCCTTGCAGAAACAGAAAGCTACATCGATACTATTGAAGAAGATTATCAGATGGGTCTTCTCAGTGATCAGGACCGTTCACGTGCAAAGATCAAAGCTTGGGAGCTTTGTACAAAGAACGTTTCTGCAGAGCTTCGTAACGCAATGGATCCATACAACCCAATCTATATGATGCTTGATTCCGGTGCCCGTGGTTCCGATTCACAGCTTCGTCAGCTTGCAGGTATGCGTGGTCTTATTGCCAATACAGCAGGTAAAACAATCGAAATTCCAATCAGAGCTAACTACCGTGAAGGTCTTAATATCATTGAGTACTTCATTTCATCTCGTGGTGCTCGTAAAGGTCTTGCCGATACAGCGCTTCGTACTGCTGACTCCGGTTATCTTACACGTCGTCTTGTTGACGTTTCACAAGAGGTTATTATTCGTGAAGAGGATTGCCATTGTCACGACGGTCTTGAGGTTTATGATATTAAAGACGGTAAGGACATCATTGAGCCACTCAGTGAGCGTCTTACAGGCCGTTATCTTATTGAGAACTTCTGTGATGAAAACGGCGAGATTATTTGTGATACAAACACAATGATTGACGATAAGCTTGCAAAGAAAATTGCAGATATCGTTAACGCTCGTGAGAATCCTGAAGACAGAAAAATCAAAATCCGTTCACTTCTCACTTGTGAATGTGAGCACGGTGTATGTATTAAGTGTTATGGTTCAAACCTTGCAACAGCAGGTCCTGTTACAGTAGGTGAGGCAGTTGGTATTATTGCTGCTCAGTCTATCGGTGAGCCCGGTACACAGCTTACCATGAGAACGTTCCATACCGGTGGTGTTGCTTCTCAGGCCGATATTACACAGGGTCTTCCTCGTGTTGAAGAGCTCTTCGAGGGCAGAAAGCCAAAAACACTTGCTATTCTCAACTCGGCTGCAGGTAGAGTTTCATTTGAAGAAACAAACAATAATAAATACGTTGTTGTTACAAGCGATGAGGACGGTAAGAGCAAGAAGTATCTCATTCCGTTCGATTCAAGACTTTGTCAGGAGATCCAGGACGGTGCACACATCGAAAAGGGTCAGCATCTTACAGAAGGTGTTGTTAATCCACACGACGTACTTGCAGTTCTTGGTGTTGACGCACTCCACAATTATCTTATTAAGGAAGTTCAGATGACGTATCGTCTTCAGGGTGTTGATATCAACGATAAGCACATTGAGGTTATTGTTCGTCAGATGATGCGTAAGGTTAAGGTTGATAAGCAAGGCTCAACAAATCTTCTTCCTGATACTACAATCGAAAAGAGTGAGCTTAACGCTGCAAACGCTGCTGCAAAGGCACGTTGCGAGGCAGAGGGTACAGAGTTTGAACCTGCAGAGGCTTCTCCTGTTCTTCTCGGTATCACAAAGGCTTCTCTCGCTACAGATTCCTTCCTTTCAGCCGCATCCTTCCAGGAAACAACAAAGGTTCTTACCGATGCTGCTATTAAGTGCAAGGTGGATCCTCTCCTTGGTCTTAAGGAAAACGTTATTATCGGTAAGCTTCTTCCATCCGGTACAGGTATGAAGTGCTATAGCGACGTTGAGGTTAAAGCAACTGCTATTCCCGAAAATGCATTTAACACAATAGAAATTCCTATGGAATAATTAACTTGACTCCGTTTCTGCAAGGGAACGGAGTTTTGTTTCTTAAAAATCGTCTGTTTTACCAAACTTTTTCAAAAAACTTTGGTAAAAGTGTTGACAAAGGGCTTGTATTTGTGGTAAATTAGACTTCGGTGCGTTAGGGGGTAGTATGCCCTTTTGAAGCATTCGCATTTAATTAACGGAGGTGAAAATACTTGCCAACATTTAACCAGCTCGTTCGTAGCGGAAGACAAAGTCTCGAAAAGAAGTCTAAGGCTCCTGCTTTGGGTAAGGGTCTCAACTCTAAGAAGAATGTTTTAACAAACAACAATTCTCCTCAGAAGCGTGGTGTTTGCACAGTTGTTAAGACTGACACACCTAAGAAACCTAACTCAGCGCTCAGAAAACTCGCCAGAGTTCGTCTCACAAACGGTATCGAAGTTTCAGCTTATATTCCGGGTGTGGGTCACAATCTTCAGGAGCATAGCGTGGTTCTTATCCGTGGTGGTCGTGTAAAGGACCTTCCCGGTGTACGTTACCACATCGTTAGAGGTACCTTGGATGCTCAAGGTGTTGCTAACAGGATGCAGAGCCGTTCAAAATACGGTGCAAAGCGTCCAAAAGCTGCTAAAAAATAATTTAGCAATTGTACTTTATTCAAGGACAAATCTTCTTGCAGGCTGAATTTAATTCAACCAATGGTAAGTATTTAACTTTATTTATATAGAGTTGTAACCATTGGCGCCACGGGAAAGATAGTCACTCGAGTACCTATGATATCATTAATATGAAGGAGGGAAGCGAAGTGCCAAGAAGAGGCCAGATTGCAAAACGTGATGTTTTGCCAGATCCGCTTTACAACTCTAAGCTTGTAACAAGGCTTATTAACAATGTAATGTTAGATGGTAAGAAGGGTGTCGCACAGAGAATTGTTTACGACGCTTTCGATATCATCAAAGAACAGACAGGCAAAGAACCACTTGAGGTTTTCGAAGCAGCAATGGAAAATGTTATGCCTGTTCTCGAAGTAAAAGCACGTCGTATCGGTGGTGCAACATACCAGGTTCCGATCGATGTTCGTCCTGAGAGACGTGAAACTCTCGGTCTTCGTTGGATTGCAACTTATTCTCGTGCTCGTTCAGAAAGAACAGCAAAGGAAAGACTTGCAAACGAGATTCTTGATGCTACAAACTCAATGGGTGCAGCATTCAAGAAGAAAGAAGATATGCACAAAAATGCAGAAGCAAACAAAGCTTTCGCACATTTCAGATGGTAATTATCTGGAAATCTTAATTATATTCGGAGGATATTATGCCAAGACAGGTATCTTTAGAGCAGACCAGAAATATCGGTATTATGGCTCACATTGACGCAGGTAAAACAACCACTACTGAGCGTATCCTTTTCTACACTGGTGTTAATCACAAGTTAGGTGAAACTCACGACGGTGCTGCAACAATGGACTGGATGGCTCAGGAGCAGGAAAGAGGTATTACAATTACTTCTGCTGCTACTACTTGCTTCTGGAACGGCAATAGAATCAACATTATCGACACTCCAGGTCACGTTGACTTCACAGTTGAGGTTGAACGTTCATTAAGAGTTCTCGACGGTTCTGTTACAGTTCTTTGTGCAAAGGGTGGCGTTGAGCCACAGTCAGAAACTGTTTGGAGACAGGCTGATAAATATAAGGTTCCGCGTATGATATACATCAACAAGATGGATATTTTAGGCGCAGACTTCTACAATGTTCTTAACATGGTAAAGGATCGTCTTAAATGTAACGCAGTTCCGATTCAGCTTCCAATCGGTTCAGAGTCAACCTTCAAAGGAATTATCGACCTTGTTGAAATGAACGCAGTCGTTTATTATGACGATATGGGTAAGGACATCAGAGTTGAAGAAATTCCTGCTGATATGATGGAACTTGCAGAAAAGTATCGTGCAGAGCTTATCGAGCACGTTGCTGAGCAGGATGACGAGCTTATGATGAAATACTTCGATGGTGAGGAGCTCACAATTGAAGAAATCAAAACTTGCATCAGAAAAGCAACAATTGCTAACGAAATGGTTCCGATCGTATGCGGTACTTCATATAAGAACAAAGGTGTTCAGAAGCTTCTCGATGCTGTTGTAGACTATATGCCTGCACCAACAGACGTTGAAGCTATCAAGGGTATCAACCCTGACACAGAGGAAGAGGAAGTTCGTATCTCTTCCGACAGTGAGCCATTTGCAGCTCTTGCTTTCAAGATTGCAACTGACCCATTCGTAGGTAAGCTCTGCTACTTCAGAGTTTACTCAGGTAAAATCGAAACAGGTACGTCTGTTTACAACTCAGTAAAAGACGATAACGAGCGTATCGGTAGAATCCTTCAGATGCACGCAAATGACCGTAAGGACATTGATTGCTGCTATGCAGGTGATATCGCTGCTGCTGTTGGTATCAAGAGAACAACAACAGGTGACACTCTTTGCGACAAGAATCATCCTGTTATCCTTGAATCAATGGAATTCCCTGATCCTGTTATCCGTGTTGCTATTGAGCCAAAGACCAAAGCCGGTCAGGAAAAGATGGGTATTGCTCTTGCAAAGCTTGCAGAGGAAGATCCAACCTTCAAATGCTACACAGATGAAGAAACAGGCCAGACAATTATTGCTGGTATGGGTGAGCTTCACCTTGAAATCATCGTAGACAGACTTCTTCGTGAATTCAGAGTTGAAGCTAACGTAGGTAAGCCACAGGTTGCTTACAGAGAAACAATTACTACAAATGCTGAGGCAGACACTAAGTTTGCTCGTCAGTCAGGTGGTCACGGTCAGTACGGTCACGTTAAGATTCGTATCGAGCCTAACGAAGGCAAGGGCTACGAATTCGTTAACGCTATCGTGGGCGGTGCTATTCCTAAGGAGTTCATCGGTCCTGCTGAAGCAGGTATCAAGGGCTCAATGCTTTCAGGTGTTCTTGCAGGCTACAACGTTGTTGACGTTAAGGTTACACTTTACGATGGTTCATACCACGAGGTTGACTCTTCAGAAATGGCGTTCAAAACTGCAGGCTCAATGGCTTTCAAAGAGGCTATGCGTAAAGCATCTCCTGTTCTCATGGAGCCAATTATGAAGGTTACAGTTGTTGTTCCTACAGAGTATATCGGTGACGTTCTCGGCGACCTTACTTCTCGTCGTGGCCTTCCACAAGGTCAGGAAGACAGAAACGGTGCTGCAGAAATCGTTGCACACGTTCCACTTTCAGAAATGTTCGGTTACGCTACAGACCTTCGTTCAAAAACACAGGGTCGTGGTCAGTACGTTATGGAGCCTTGTAACTATCAGGCAGTTCCAAGAAACATTGCTGAAAAGATTATGGACGAACGTTCAAAATAATTAAAATTTGTTGTTAACGTATTTAACCAACAATTTTTAAAAAACTATTGAAATAACACGAATTATTTGTTAAGATAATATCGTGCAATTATGCTAAAAAACCTATTAAGGAGGAAATTTCCAATGGCAAAACAGAAATTCGAAAGAACCAAACCACACGTTAACATTGGTACAATCGGCCACGTTGACCACGGTAAAACAACTCTTACAGCTGCTATCACAAAGACACTTTCTCTTAAGGGCTACGCTCAGTTTGAAGATTATGCAAACATCGATAAGGCTCCAGAAGAGAGAGAGCGTGGTATTACAATCAACACAGCTCACGTTGAGTACGAGACAGATGCTCGTCACTACGCTCACGTTGACTGCCCAGGCCATGCTGACTACATCAAGAACATGATCACAGGTGCTGCTCAGATGGACGGTGCTATCCTTGTTATCGCTGCTACTGATGGTCCTATGGCTCAGACAAAAGAGCACCTTCTTCTTGCTCGTCAGGTTGGCGTTCCTTACATCGTTGTATTCCTTAACAAGTGCGACCTCGTTGATGACGAAGAGCTTGTTGAGCTTGTTGAAATGGAAGTTCGTGAGACTCTTTCTGAGTATGACTTCCCAGGCGATGACACACCAATCATCAAGGGTTCTGCATTCCAGGCTCTTGACTCAGCTTCAAACGATATCAACGATCCTGTTTACGCTCCAATCGTAGAGCTTATGGATGCTGTTGATAGCTATATCCCAACTCCAGACCGTAAGGCAGACCTTGATTTCCTTATGCCTGTTGAAGACGTATTCACAATCACAGGTCGTGGTACTGTTGCTACAGGTAGAGTTGAGCGTGGTCAGCTTAAGGTTGGCGACGAGCTTGAAATCGTTGGTCTTAAAGAAGAAAGCAGCAAGACTGTTTGTACAGGTGTTGAAATGTTCCACAAGCTTCTCGACTATGCTGAGGCTGGTGACAACATCGGTGCTCTCCTTCGTGGTGTTGACCGTAAGGGTATTGAAAGAGGTCAGGTTCTTTGTAAGCCAGGCTCAATCAAGCCTCACACAAAGTTCAAAGGACAGGTTTACGTTCTTTCTAAAGATGAAGGTGGCCGTCATACACCATTCTTCAACAACTACAGACCACAGTTCTTCTTCAGAACAACAGACGTTACAGGTACAATCTTCCTTCCAGAAGGCACAGAAATGTGTATGCCTGGCGACAACGTTGAAATGACTGTTGAACTCATCACACCAATCGCTATCGAAAAGGGTCTCCGTTTCGCTATCCGTGAAGGTGGTAGAACAGTTGGTTCAGGTGCTGTTACAGACATCATTGAATAATTATAATTAATTATTAAAAATCACCGATGGGTTTCCCATCGGTGTATTTTTTTATTGACTTATTATGTAATAAATAGTAAAATATCTTCATAATATTTATTATTTAGGAGGCAGTTATGGCAGAATTCTTTTTAAATGATTTTATAGTTAACTTTGACGTTGCTATATACGAATTCATCGACGGAATTATGAGTCCTGCATTAAACGTTATTATGACGTTTATTACTCATCTTGGCGATACACCGGGTATTATTTGGTGGGTAATCGCAATCCCGTTATTAATCCCAAAGAAAACAAGGAAGCTCGGCATTCTTGTTATTGCAGGTCTTGCAGTTTCAACCGTTATCAATAACCTAATTTTAAAAGAGCTTATTGACAGACCAAGACCGTACGATATTGATCCTCAGGTTTGGTTAGATGCAGGCTACAAGTACGAGTGGCCAAATCTTATCAAAAAGAGTGGCTCAGCATCTTTCCCATCAGGTCACACGTCAACCTCTATCGGTGCAGCATTTGCATTGTTGTTAGGCTGCAAGAAGAAATGGTTAGGGCTTGGTATCCCTGCATTCATCCTTTCACTTCTTATAGGCTTCTCAAGAATTTACGTTCACGTTCATTATCCGTCAGACGTTGTTGTTGGCGCTTTGGTTGGTATAATAAGTGGTGTACTGGCTTGGCTTCTTATTGCTAAGGTTATCGTTCCTAAGGTTGTTCCGAAAATCGAGGCAAAGCTTGGCAAAACAATTATTCAATAAAAGCAAAGGACCTGTTCAACTGAACAGGTCTTATTTGTAGATGGAAGGAAGGTTAATATATGTATCCTCATCTTTACGTTACGCCAAAGGTTTACAGCGGTGATAATTGCGTACTCAATAACGCAAACGTTTTTGCAGATTTTGGCAAAAGGTGTCTCATTATCACAAGTAAAAGCGGAGCTATCAAAAGTGGCGCCTTGGACGACGTTTGCAAGGCTTTACAACAAAATGAGATAGAATATGCCGTGTTTGACAAAATCACCGAGAATCCTCTTGTATCCACCGTAATAGAGGCAGGAAAAGTAGCAAGGGAAACGGAAGCAGATTTTATAATCGGTATCGGTGGAGGCTCACCGCTTGATGCTTCAAAGGCAGTGGCAATTTGTGCTATGAATCCCGATTATGATATAGACGGACTGTATAACCGCAAAAATCCATCAAAGGCACTTCCCGTTATTCTTGTTGGCACAACAAGTGGTACAGGTAGCGAGGTAACGGGAGTTTCAGTCTTAACTAACGATAACACAATGCAAAAGAAGAGTATAGGTGGGCCGGATTGCTACGGTACAGTTTCCTTTTGCGATGCAAAATATACTCATTCCATGAGCTATAACGTTACGGTTTCAACTGCTCTTGATGCCTTTGCTCATGCTGTGGAAGGCTTCTTTTCAAAAAAATGTACGGAGATACCGTCTTTTTTTGCACAAAAGGCAATACCTCTTTTATTCAGTAATTTACTCAAGCTTAATAAAACGAAGGAGCTTCCTGATACAAAGGGCAGGGAAGAGCTTTATCTCGGCTCTGTTTATGCAGGGCTTGAATTAAACGTTTGTGGCGCTTGTTTTCCACATACCGTAGGCTACGTGTTAACAGAAGAGTTTAACGTACCTCACGGCAAAGCCTGTACGGCTTTTATGCCTCTGTTTTTGCAGAATGCAAAGAAATATGATGCAGATCGCTTTAATCATTTCCTTCGTCTTGCAGGAGCAGATGAGGAAACTGTTATTAACACAATAAAAGAGCTTACAGACGTTAAAATAAACGCTTCAGACGAAGATGTACGCCTTTGGTGTGCCCGTTGGACAGACGGCAACAAAAACTTTGACAATAGTCCCGGAGGCTTCGATTATAAACAAGCAGAGGAAGCCATTAAGGCTTTAAAATAAAAAATGAGATTGTAAAGTGAATTGCTTTACAATCTCTTTTCTTATTTAACTTTTTTACTTAAAACAATGGCAAGCATAATCGCCGTAGTACCTGCAACTAATTTACCAACAATAACTGCCACAATGTGCTCAGCGTTATACGATAGGGTAAATGCCAGGTGGTCACCGAAAACGAAGGCGGCAGAAACTGCAAAGGCGAGGTTTATAATTCTGCCTTTTCTGTTCATTCTGTCTGCACTTTCGAGTGTGGCAATGGAGTTTGCAAGTGTTGCAATCAAACCCATAACAGATACGTCGTCAAGCTCAAATTTTTTGCCTAAAGCAGACAATGGCTTCTTCAAAAGCTTAGAAATAATAGCAATAAGAGGGAACGTACCTGCAAGGGTAATGCATATTGTAAAAACAATTTCTGCACTTTCCATAAGTGGCGCAGTATTTTTTATAAGCTCCTTGCCCGTAAGAGTCTGAAAAATACCGAGAGCAAGACCAAAGGTAATAAGTATTGTAATAAGCTTTCCAAAGACGGAAAAAATTTTAATGGTCGCCTTCGGAAGCTTCAGAAGACCGATTATAATTATAACGGAAATTACAATGGCAGGTAAAAGATTTAAAATTACCGTAACAGGTGCAATTCCCATAACGAGACCTGATATAAAGCAGCCTACGGGAATGGTGCTTATACCACACAAAAGACCTAAAAGAACGTCGTTGTGGTTTTCCTTCTTTGTAGACCTTAAGGCAACGGGTATTGTAAATGAAATTGTTGCACCAAGCATAGAGGCAACACAAAGACCGTGGAAAGCACCTAATAACGGGTCTGTTGCAACAGAGTCTGCAAGTGCGGCACCACCCATATCATTTGCAATAAGTATACCTGCTATTGCGCTTGCATCAAAGCCACAAAGCTTTGCAACAGGCGATATAATCGGTATTAATAAGTCTGCCAATACAGGAGCAATTGTCATCATACCAAGCATAGAAAGGGAAAGTGGACCTAATGTCATTAAGCCTTTTTCAAATTCATCACCTAATTTGAGACGGTTGCCCAAAATTTTATCTAAAGCACCTATTACGGCAAAAACTGCCATAACGGTAGCAAGTGTCTGTGCCAAATTATCACTCCAAATAAATTCCTCCCAAAAAGGAGGAATCATTTATTATTTTTTCTTTTTTACCTTGTTTAAAATGTCATTCATTTCAAGGATTTGTTCCTTAGTGAATCTTCCGCCAAGCATAGCCAAAGCACGTTTTACAGTGAAGCCCTTTGCCATACCGTAAACGTTTTTGAGCATAGCGGCGTTAAGCTTGAAGCCGGCAATTTCCATTCCACCGCCGTTTTTACTTTCGCCTTCGGATTTTTTACCTGACGGCATCAAAACCTTTTTCATTTTCAAAAGAATTTTAACACCGGCAATTTTACCCTTGAAGGTAGCCGTAATATCACCAATCGTATCGTTAATAGAGCAATAGCCCTCAGGCATATTAATTTCAAACCAGTTAATAACGTCGCCTTCCTCTTTCATAATGTAATCAGGGTTCATTTCGTCAACCTTTCTGATTACACCACTGTCGCAAAGCTCTCCTGCCTTAACCTCAAGTGTAGTTTCACCTTCGTTTTTAACGTCGAAGTAGAAGAAGGGGTATTTGCCTTTAGCTTGCTTGCCGAGGCTGACACCGTTTGCAAAAAGCTCAACCTCGTTACAGTTTGAGTATACCGTTACCTTTGTAACGTCCTCAACTCTGTCAACGTATCTTTTACCGCAAAGGTGTACCATAGGCTTATCTGAGAGCCAAGCCTGGTATGCATAGAAGGAATCCTTTTTGTATTGACGGTCAAAGGTCACGAGACCTTTGTGATTCATACCGTTTTCGCCGCCTTCAGCACGTGCGTCTGCAGCAAAGTCAAACATATTCCACACGTGAGTTGCCCAAAGGTAAGGACGGTCTGCGATTTGCTTTATAAGCTCCTCGTGGTAGTAGCTCTGGTATTCCTCTGTGTAGTCACCTTGGGTTGGGTTAGAGGTGTGCCAGTTAAGAGCCTCGCAACCGTATTCACTTATACCGATTGCTTTGTTAGGATATTTCTTGTGGAAATCATCAAACCACTTTCCGTTCATATCTGTTGTGCCGCCGTACCAACCAAAGTAGTGGTTATAGGATACAATATCCGTCATATGCACAACTTCTTCGTCAATACTGCACATTGTAACTGCAGCAAGTGTTGTGAGCCTCGTTTTATCCATTTCGTGTACAAGGTCGTTAAGAATCTTGTGGTTATTGAGAAGGGATGCATCTGCTGCACCGGCAATTGTAATTTCGTTAGAAAGGCCCCACGTTACAATGGACGGATGGTTATAGTTTTGTGTAACAAGCTCCTTCATCTGAGAAACTGTATTATCAAGTCCGTTTGGCATATGCCTTGAAATATACGGAATCTCTGCCCAGATAACAAGACCTTTTTCATCACAAAGGTCATAAAATTCCTGAGCGTGTTGATAGTGTGCAAGACGGATTGTGTTTGCGCCCATTTCAACAATAAGCTCAATATCTCTTTTGTGATCCTCGCAGGAAAGGGCGTTACCTTTTTTGGGGTAATCCTGGTGACGTGATACGCCACGCAAGGAGTACTCTTTACCGTTAAGGATGAAGCCCTTCTGAGGGTCTACCTTAAAGCTGCGGCATCCGAAACGAGTGCAGATTTCATCAATTTCTTCTCCGTTTTTTGAGAGAGTTGCTTCACAGCAGTAAAGGTGAGGATCCTTCAAGCCGTTCCAAAGATGAGCGTCTTTTATTGTCATAACGGCTTTTGTGTTATCAGCGTTTGCCGTTGCTTCGCAAATAACCTCTTCACCGTCATAGATTTTATAGATAACAGAGGCGCCGTCAGGATTTTTAACAAATGCCTCTACAGTAATTTCTGCATCTGCGCCGTTAATAACAGGTGTTACCGTAATACCTGGTCCACCGTAGTATTCAAGATCAAAATGCGTTTTTGATACGTTTATAAGCTTAACAGAACGGTAAATACCGCCATAGAACGTAAAGTCTGCATTCTGAGGGTAAACAGTATCGTTGGAGCTATTATCTGCCGCAACGCAAAGAAGGTTAGTATCCTTAATATCATTATTATCAATAAGGACTCTGAAACGAGAGTAGCCACCGTGGTGAATGGCAACGGCTTTACCGTTCCAAAAAATTTCTGCCGAGGAGTTAACTGCATCAAATTCGATGAAATTCTCTTCGCCCGAAAGCTCTTCTTTTGCTATTTCCTTCACGTAATAACAGGTCTGACGGGCATAATCGGAGCCGCCGTCCTGACCGTCCTCACCATTCCAGGTGTGTGGTAAATCAAGCTTTTTCCAGTCTGTCGGCAAAGCTTCCGGTACGGCTTTTGCATCCATAGAAAAAAGCCAACCTGCATTAATGTTTGTAATCTTTCTCATTTAATAACCTCTTTCCCTATGTTTTTACGTAGTTGTGGGGTTGAAACGATGTAAATTCATCTGGCTGAATTAACGTAATCAGCTATTTTTACAGTGATTTCAGACTAATTTATTTCACTTTATATTATAGTATAAGGCTATAAATAAAGCAAGAAGATACTTGGGTAAAATATACCAAATAAAATGCAAATATTTGTCTAATTTTACGTTTATGTTATTGAAAAATAATACTTAAAATGATATTATATTATTGTAAAGAGAATTGATTTTTTATGTATAAAAAAAGGGGATGAGAAAGTGGTAAAAAGTTTATTCAACAGAGGCGTTGCATTCCTTCTTTTTGTTTGCATAATGTCATCGGTAATAGTTTTTGCTCATGCAGAGGAAACCAATTTAAAGGGTAACGGTGGACTTACCGTTATAAATACAAAGGACTGCTTTTTGCTCGAATGGGATGAGGTAGAAGGCGCAACAGGATACGTTATAAGTAAATACAATCCCAAAACAGACAAGTGGTCTGATTTACCTGTGACTACTGAGCTTTCGTATCAGGATAAATATATTTACAACGGCTACGATTACGAGTACGTTATCAGCTACGTTGATGAAAACGGCTTTATAATAAAATTTGCCCAGGGCGTAAAAATCAAATGCCTCAAGGCTCCTGACGTTAAGCTTAATTGTACCTCTAACAGAATTACAATTACCTGGGTAAGACTTGCATCTGCAGACGGCTACAGAATATATCGCAAAAAAGAAGGGGACAAAAAGTGGACCTTCTTGCGTTACGTTAAAGGCTACAATACAAGAACAACAACCGATTACGACGTTAAACCGGGAGAAAAATATATTTATACCGTAAGGCAGTACAGAGACGGCAAGCTTGGTAGCTTCAAGGTGGACGGGGCATCTACCGTTTTTCAAAAAGCACCAACGGTAAAATCTAAATATTCTGCAAACGGCGTGGTGCTTAATTGGACAAAGCTAAGCGGCAATAACACGTATTATGTGGACACACGCTCCGATAAGGATACCTCTTGGGTAAAAATTGCTACTGTTAATAACAAAAATACGTATACAGTGCCACATAATAAGGTGGATTTCGGCTACGTGAATTGCTATAGAATCAGAGTCAAGGGCACCAATATGATTTCTTATTATGCCGATATAAACGGCATCAATCCCAATAAGCCAATGGTAGCTCTAACTTATGATGACGGCCCTTATACTAGCGTTACAAACAAAATTGTTAATACACTGAAAAAGAATGATGCAAGGGCAACCTTTTTCGTTGTAGGCAACAGAGTTAATACTTACAAAAGTGCCTTGAAAAATGCATATAACGCAGGCTGCGAAATAGGAAACCATTCATACGATCATTATATTTTAACAAACTATAATGCCAAAACAATAAAGTCACAGATAGATAAAACAAATACAGCCGTAAAGAAAATTACAGGCGAGGCTCCAACTCTTGTCAGAGCACCCGGTGGCAGTATAAATTCAAGTGTTAAGACAAACGTGAAATATCCGCTTATACAATGGTCTGTTGACACAAGGGACTGGGAAAGCAGAGATTCAAAAGCTGTAGTCAAGTCTATAAAAACAGACGTTAAAGACGGCTCAATTATTTTGATGCACGATTTGTACGATTCTACTGCCACTGCAACTGCCACAATTGTTCCTTGGCTCAAGGCAGAAGGCTACCAAATGGTAACAGTTACGGAATTGCTTCAGATAAAAGGCTATAGCCTTAAGGCAGGCAACGTATATTATAACGGTTATTAATCTAAAAAATAAAAATTAATCTTGATTTTGCAATGCGTATAGAGTATAATTCTATATGCATTGCAATTCCTTAAAGTATTCTCGTATTTCCAAATAAAAGCACCACCTGTGCTTTAATAACGAGATGTGGCTCAATTTGGGGACGTTTCCGAGCGCTGCCGGTGGCAGATGCAGCGAGGAAAAAGGAGTGGCGCAATAAGGAGTATCGCGAAGTGAATAACGAGCGAGACGACTATATTGCAACAGGAAGAGCGCTACGTTCGGGACGTAGATTTTTTCGCAAGAAAAAACGTCCAATTTAAAATTTAATATCAATTTCGAGATGTGGCTCAATTTGGGGACGTTTCCGAGCGCTGCCGGTGGCAGATGCAGC
>X40_Bactrian_Camel__coassemble_33_pt1 | contig 28652 bp, 30 predicted proteins | sample X40_Bactrian_Camel__metabat2_low_PE_002 | metagenome-assembled genome bin X40_Bactrian_Camel | reverse complement strand
TGCTTAAAGGTCAGGATTGCTTCGTGTTTGCTGCAGGTATCGACGAAAGCGTTGAGTTCCCTGCACCTGTATACGATGCGTATTATAAATACAATATTCAACCTCTTGAGAGAATTCTTCCTATTTGTAAAGAGGTTGGTGTTAAAAAAGCAGTTATTCTCGGCTCATATTTTGCATATCTTGCAAAAGAAAAGCCTGAAATGAAGCTTACAGAGAAGCATCCGTACATCAGAAGCCGTATTGACCAGGAGAACGTTGCATTTTCCTTCGCAGACGAGAATTTCGACGTTTCAGTTCTTGAGCTTCCGTATATTTTCGGTACTCAGCCGGGCAGAAAGCCTGTTTGGGTTATCCTTATTGAACAGATCAAAAGAATGGATAAGCTTCCATTCACAATGTATCCGGGTGGAGGTACGGCAATGCTTACCGTTCGTCAGGTTGGTGAGGTAATCGTTGGTGCCGCAGAAAAATCAACAGGTGCAACGGCATGGCCTATTTCTATGTATAATCTTACCTGGAAGGAATTCCTTAAGATTGTTTACGATGCACGTGGTATGGGCAACAACAGAAAAGTTATCTCCGTTGCTCCATGGATGATGCGTATGGGACTCGGTGGTGTTAAAAAGGAATATGCCGAAAAGGGTATCGAAAGTGGTATCGACGTAGATGGTCTTGCAGATATTATGGGTATCAATCTCTTTATCCCCGATCGTTTTGCAAAGGAACTTGGCGCTACCGATGACGATATTGAGGCAGCTATTTTTGATTCCATTAAGGTTTCACAGGCAGTATTCGACGGAACAGTTGAGTTGTTAGGAATGAAGGGCGAGTAAAATGAGTGACAAAATCAGTTTAGTAACAGGTGCTACCGGTCATATTGGTTACGCTCTTTTAAAGGAGCTTGCAGACAGTGGTGAAAAGGTAAGGATTCTTATCAGAAAAGACAGTAAGCAGTTCGACGGTATCGAGTGCGAAAAGGTTTACGGCGACGTTACGGATATAGATCAGCTTCGTGCAGCCTTTGAAGGTGTAGACGTTGTTTATCATCTTGCAGGTATTATCGATATTAATGCCGATCAGGAGGATATGATCTGGAACGTTAACGTTGGCGGAACAAAGAACGTTGTTCAGGCTTGCGAGGAAAAAGGTGTTCGTCGCCTTGTTTACGCTTCATCAGTTGATGCTTTTGAGCCTCTTCCGGATAATCAGGTTATGAGGGAAATAGATAATTTCCCTGTTGATAATCTCGAGGGCACTTACGCAAAAACAAAGGCTACTGCAACACAGTTTGTTCTTGATGAGGTAAGAGCAGGTAAAATAGACGCAGTTGTTACTCATCCGGGTGCTTGTATCGGCCCTTACGATTTCAAAAAATCAAACGTTGGCGAAATGGTAAGGATGTTTGTAAACGGTATTTTCCCTGTTACACTTTCCTTCGGTGCGTATAATTTCGTAGATATTCGCGACGTTGCTCACGGTATGCATATGGCTGCAAAGCAAGGTGGTAAAGGTGAGTGCTACATTCTTTGTGGCGAAATGATTTCTGTTGCAGATTTCATTGCCGCTACTGCAAAGGCTTGTGGCAAAAAAGCACCAAAGATTCCTCTTTCATACGGCTTTGCTAAGGCTGTTGCTCCTGCAGCAGAGGTTTTCTATAAAATCGCAAAGAAAACACCGCTTTTCACAAGGTATTCAATTCGTAAGCTTATGTCAAATTGCAATTTCTCAATTGAAAAAGCAGAAAAGGAATTGGATTATCATCCAATGTCGGTTGAAAAATCCGTTCAGGATATGGTAGACTGGATAAAAGAATACGAAAAATAATAAAAATAACAAAAATAAACAGGCTCTGCCTGTTTATTTTTTTTGCTTTTCGTGTTACAATTGAGGTAACTTTTGTCTTGAGGTGATTGAAATGAAAAAAGCGTTAAAAATTATTGGTGTGATTTTCGGCGTTTTAATTGTTGTTTTGCTTGTGGCTTCAATTGTAACAGGGGTAATATCTTATCCCTTCAGCCTTATGTCCTTTAAAGAAGACAATAAATTTACTATTGAAAATAATGCAGAGGATTTTTATATAAAGGATGAAAAAGGCTTGGATAAGGACTGGTTTAATTATTTTGGTGTTAAATACTCAACAGATTCCTATATGAAGGGTACTATTGTTTACGGAGACGGCTTCAATAAGGTAACTGAAGAATTTTTCCTTGAGCCCGGTGAGGATAAGCTTTTTTATTCATTTATAAACGGCTTCCTCGATAATAAAAAGGCAAGAATTATTTACAGTGTAGAATTTGATCCTTGTGAGGGTTACGATAGTAGCTTTGTTCTTCACGGCTTTGATACTTTTAACAGAGACGTGCCAGACAGAGAGATTTTCATCGAAACAGATACTCATAAGCTTGGTATAGATTTACGGTGGGGTGGCGCTCTCAGCTACCTTGAGGATCTAAATTCCTCTGTAGAGGCAGTAATTGTAGACGGCAAAACAAAGGTTGACTCCAACGCTTCTGAAAGGTACAAAACAGAGGCAGTCAGCACAAACGTTAATCTTATTAACAGAAACGATACGGGTAGACTTGTTCAGCAGTCATATTACGGTACAATAGAATACGATCACGGCGTGTATAATGATACAGATTGGAGATATAATCCTGTTCAGGGTGGTAATCAGTTTAACGACGCAAGTAAAATCGTTGATTTAAGAATTACAGATTCTTCAATTTACGTAAAATGTCGTCCTCTTGATTGGGCAAAGGAAAAGGAATATATTACACCGTCATATATGGAAGCAACCTATTCCGTAAAGGATGGAGTTGTTCACGCAAATTGCAGATTCGTTGACTTTTCAGGCTATCCGTCTGCTAATGCAGAGCAGGAAATTCCTGCATTTTATTGCATAGAGCCGTTAAATAATTTCGTTTATTACGGTGGTGATGAGCCCTGGACAGATGCACCTCTCACAAATAAGTACGATCTTATTTTCTGGCCTGATGCAGGTTACCCTAAATTTGAGAATCCGGAGCATTGGGCTGCATTTACAGGTGAGTTTGAGGACAGCTTCGGAATCGGTGTTTACGTTCCCGATGAAACACTCTTCCTTTCAGGCGTTTTCACTCGTGGAGAAACGTCTACAGAGGATCCTTCTACTGAAGGTCCAACGTCATACATAGCAGTCGTAAGGCAAAGAGAATTCACAAGCTTTGAGCCTTATGAGTACACCTTCTGTCTTGCAACAGGTACTGCAGAAGAAATTCGCAATCAGTTCAAAACTATAGACAATTAAGGCGATTTTTATGAAAAAGAAAATAATTATTTCTCTTGTTGCCGTGTTACTTGTAGGTGCCGTTGTAACACTTGCAATTTTACCAAAGGGTATATACTACGGCAAAGCATCTGCAGATTTTACAATAGATCTTTCTCAAAAAAATGGCGTTGCTACTAACGTTATGAGCAACAATAATATCTGGCATATGGGTGAAAGCTTCTTTGATCCTCAAATAAACGAAGAAAATAATGTTTTTGAGTTTGTTGAATACGTTCAGTTTATGCAGTGCTCCGGTGGCACAGAGGACAGAGATTTGTTTAAGGATCCAATGAATTTTGACGTTCTTGACGATTACGATTTTGAGCCACTTATTAAAAACTGTGCAGGTATTCTCAAGCTTGGCGCAAAGCCTCATCTTAAATTAGGTGGTGTGCCTCTTAAATATACTCAGGATTATCTTATGGGTGGCTTTGATATGAACGTTTATCCACCTGATGATTACGACGTTTATTACGATTATATATACGCACTCGCAACTGCACTTGTTGACGAGTTCGGCACAGACGAGGTTCTTTCCTGGCGCTTTGGTGTAATGACGGAGTACGAAAACTGGGATTGGTTCAGAACAAAGAGCGAGGAGCCGGATGATGCCGCAACGGAGTACTGCAAGCTTTACGATTATACCGTTCAGGCACTTATTGATGCCATAGGTGAAGAGGTTTTCGTTGGCGCTCATTCTATGACCGTTACAGAGGGACACTGGGACGAGGAGCTTTTCATTAAGCACGTAGCCCAAGGCAAAAACTACGCTAACGGAAAAACGGGTACAAGAATTTGCTTCCTTTCCGTTTCGTTCTACGATTATTCACCTGAAGAGTACACAACCGGCTACACCTTGCCGGAAACCGTAGATTACGTTCGTTCCAAGGCAGAGAGCTATGGTCTTAAAGGTTTGATTTACGGTGTGGACGAGGGTAGACTCCTTAACGGTCTTAATAGCGGTAAGGACGATATTCAGCTTTTTTCAAGAACTGTCGGTTACACTTATCAGGCAGCATACGACGCAAGGCTTTGGAAACAGTGTCTTGACAATAATATTGACTATTTCTCTTCTTGGTCCCATCTTTCAAACGGAATAGTTGACGGTTATCCAACAATAACATATCACGTTGCAAAAAACATTGCCGAGTTTGAAGGCTCAGAAATCGTTTCAACAACCGCTAAAACGAGACCAACGGAATTCAAGGTTGAAATGGATGCCATATCAGTATACGATGAGGATAGCAAAACTCTTCGCGTAATGGCGTATAACTATAAAAATGATTTAGAGTACAATGAAGAAGCTGAGTTTAATTTCAGCGTAGATTTATCAGAGTACGGCTTCAAGAAGGCTCACGTGAAAGTTAGCAAGGTCGATGACGATTGCAATTTCTTTGACGAGTGGCAGGAGGACAGAGTGAAGCACGGCATTACAGACGATGCATTTTCCTGGTCACCTGATGATCCGTGTCTTGATAATCCTACTACACTTGCAGATGAAGAAGCACGAGAGATATACAACACAGAGCTTAGAGATAAGTATATTGAATGCTCAAAGCTTACACCTGTAGAAAAGAATGTAAATATTGAAGACGGTATTTTAAAACTTACAGATTCCGTTCAGGGAAATTCTGCCATTTTTTATGAAATTACCTTTGAATAAATCATAAAAAAACTAATCCTCTCATATAGTTCTATAGAACTCTATGGGAGGATTATTATGTATAATGATTATGAAGAAAGAGCAATAAAATTAGGCAGATATATTGCAGAAAGTAAGCAAACAGTCCGTAATGCCGCCAAGAAATTCGGGGTATCAAAGTCAACTGTACATACAGACGTAACAGTCCGTCTGAGCCGTATTGATCCATCACTTTTCGGTGAGGTGCGTAAGGTGCTTGATACTAACAAGGAGGAGCGTCATATACGAGGCGGTATTGCTACAAAAGAAAAATACAAAAGCTTCAGATAGTTGACAAATTACGCTCAAAGGGTTATATTTTATTTATAACTTATAGAGAGGCGTTAAAATGAAAAAAATTATTTTATTTGTATTAATAATAACTGTAGTGTTCGTTTTTTCTGCGTGTAATGATAAGGACTCTACGTCAGACGTACCGTCAACAACCTTAAATACACTTGACGTAGGCTCAGGAGAGGTTACTTACGATGAGTCGGTAATCAAGGACCTTTTGTCAGTTTATGATTTGGGCTTGTCTTCAAGTATTTACAGTTATACCTTTAAGATGACAACGGAAACACAGATGGAAAAGGAAGGTATAAGAGCAGAGGCATATCTTGGCGATGCACAGACTCCTGAGGCAGTGTTCTTCATTGTAGGTACTCAGTGCTACATTTATAATGATAAAACAGATAGCTACGATTTCCTTACCTTAGACGGCGTTATATCTTTATCTCCGTCAACCGAGGCACCTACAGGAAAAGAGGATGACACAACGCCGACTGAAACCACAACGTCGGTAGACGATTACAACAAAAGCACTATTCAGTCACGCTACAAAGATTATGATTTATCAGTTGTAAATCTTACAAAGGATATTTCCGAGTACGATTTTCAGGTGACAGGTGACTTTGACGTTGCTTCAAACGGTGTTACCGTATATAAAATATACGTTCTTGATAACGGCACCTACGTAGATGCAATTTTCGGTGTAGGTACGGATGGTAAGGATTATTACTACGATTCACTTAAGGACGACTTTTTAGAACTTTCATAAAATAACAATCTCAAAAAGAGAGCTGTAAACCCTTTGTTTTACAGCTCTCTTTTATATTATATTTAATCCCTCAAGAAGAATTTTAAGGCCTAAAATGATAAGTATTATACCACCGGTAAGCTCTGCCTTTGACTTATATTTCACACCAAATATATTACCGATCCTAACACCAATTGCCGATAAGGTGCAGGTGATAATTCCGATGAGAATAAAGGCTATGTATACAAGGTAGCTTGCTTTAAACTCCGTAAATGCAAAGCTTACACCAATTGCCAGGGCATCTATGCTTGTTGCAATTGCCATTATAAGCATTGATTTAAAGCCTAAGGAATCATTGCAGGAGTCACATTCCTTGCTAAGTGCTTCTTTGATCATATTTGCACCTATAAGAGCTAACAGTATAAATGCTATCCAATGGTCAATTGCAGTTATTTTGTCAGCAAAGGTATTGCCCAAAAGGTATCCGATAAGTGGCATAACGCCCTGAAATATACCAAACCATAAGCCAACCGTCAAACAGCTTTTAAGGTTAATTTTTTTAATAGCAAGACCTTTACATAAGGCTACTGCAAAAGCGTCCATGGAAAGGCTAACTGCAAGAATTATTATTTCAAATATACCCAAGTCATCAACTCCTATTGGCATATTATATCATCGGATAAATATATGTCAATATTCTGCTTTATAATATATTTGATTTATATTTTGTTTTATGTTATCATATTTTTCGCAAATAGCTACGGAGGTGTTTTTGTGAAAAAATCAACGGCTATCACTTTAACCTTACTTTCAACTGCTGCCGCAGTAGGTGCAGCAAAGTACAAAAAGCTTGAAAAAATGGATATGATAGAGCGGTGCAACGCCTGTTCAAAAAAGTTTGTCGGTGCCATCGAGAAGCTTCATTCAGGGATGCCCGAGCCTCCGGTAGATGAGTTTGATACTAACGTTGAAGAAGATCTCTCAAAGAGAAAATATTTAACCAAAAAGGCAAAAAATGCCTTCTGGAGATTGGGATACTCTCAAAAAAGTATTATTCCTGAGGATATTTCCTCCAAGAAATATTGCATAGCCGGTAATACGAGGCTTCCTGCCAATTTTGCTCAAGGTGTTCTTGATGACGTAAGAGTGCGTACTATTGCTCTTGATGATAACAGTGGCAGAGGCACGGTTGTTTTTTGCTCTGTTGACTGTATCGGTATATCGAATAAAAATATCAGAAAAATCAGAGCCTTACTTGCAGAATTTTCTGCCGAAAATAATATTTCATACGTAAATATAAGCTCGACACATACTCATTCCTCTATAGATACAATGGGAATATGGGGCGAGATAATTGCCGTTATGTCCAATAACCGTAAGGTGCTCAAAAACGGCGAAGGCGAATTGCTTGATTCTTGCGATAATGAATATATGCAATTCCTTTTCGGTGTAATAGCAGAGTCCGTTAAAGAGGCAGTTTCCACTATGGAAAAGGGTAAGCTTTACGAAAGTTATATGGGTAGCGCCTCTATGAATAACCTGAGTGACGAGGATACCCTAAAGGCAAAGGGACTTTACGGCTACGTTTGGGACAGACGAGAGCCATACGATTGCTCAACCCAATTGCTCAAGCTTCGTTTTGTTCCTGAGGATAAATCAAAAAAAGAGACTATTCTTCTCAATTTCGGTGCTCATCCCTATATCAATTCAATGAAGCAAAAGGGCAAGGGTAACGGTGACCTTGTTTCAGGTGATTTCGTTTATAATCTTGGAGATTATTTAGAGAGAAATAATTATAACTTTATTTATTTCAACGGTGCAGTTGCCGCCGTTTATCCGTCAAGATTATATTCTGACAGGCTTGATCTTCAAGGTCAGGCAAGAGCCGTTGGTGAAGAAATCGGCAGAATAAGTCTTGCTATGAATATGACAAAAGAGGAAATAGCTAAGAATCCTTCGGTTAATCCGGGCGCGTATGACGTAAGCGCAGGTATATTTGCCGAAAACGAAAAAAGTAATTATTCAAAATGGGTAGAAGCAAAAGGCGATGAGGTTATAGAGGAAACAGAGCTGAAGCCCATACTTAACCTTATTGTTAAAAAAACGGATTTACAAGTAGATAATCCTATTTTTTACGCAGTGGCAAAATACAGAATCGGCTCTTATACTATTTTACCGGGGAAGGACGGCAGATATACGTCCTTTACTGAGGTGGGACTTGTGGAGCTTGGCGGTAAAAGAAAAATTGCACTTGTGCCCGGCGAGATGGAGCCTGCCGTGTTAAGTGGCTCTCAGGCAGTAAGGGCAGAGGAATCTTTTTTGCGTACAGAGTTCTCCTCTGTTGCGTTAAACGCTTCTGCCAAGGACGAAAATCTTACGGTATTTGGTCTTACAAACGATGCAATAGGCTACATAATTCCCGATAACGATTTTTCTATGATGTTCCTTGGTACAGGGAAAACTATGAAAAAGCTTTTCGGTAATCACTATCTTGAAATTTTCTCCTTCGGCAAAAATACTGCCGTAAGTATAGCAAATTCTTTTAAAAATATATGTAATAAAGCTGAAGAAAGCAACGGGAATAAGAAAAATGAAAATTAACAAAGCAACAATAAAAAAGATAATAATTATAGCTGCAGCAGTTGTTGTTTTATTTACCGTTGTCAGCGTTACTGCTCTTTCTTGCTTCGTTACGGAAAAATTTTTTGATAAGGAAAGTTTTGTTGAGGTTATAGATCGCAGTTCGCTTTCTATGATACACGAGAGTGGCGAAAAGGCGCACGAATGGTTTTCTGCTGACGAGAAGCCGATAGAGTACCAAGCAGGAAGCTTCGAGGGCAAATCCATTGAAATAAAAAATAAAACCACGTCTCACAGCTACGTTATTATATTACGTTCCTTAATGACTGAGCCTGAGGATTTTTCTCAGCAGGCATATCATTTTTATAATTTAGGCTTTAATATTTATATTCCCGAATATTTACCCGATGAGGTAACAATGGGTATTACCGAGAAGGACGCGCTAAAGCAAATGATTGATTACGTCGTTAATAACGACGAGGATGCAGTTATTTATATCTACGGTATGGGCATCGGTGCCACAACAACTCTTCTGTATCTGGGCGAGGACGTTCCTCAAAACGTTAAAGGCGTAATTGCAGACAGTGCGTATTGTCGCGTTGATGAGGTGTTTAAAGAGAATATAAAAGAGGTGTACAATCTGCCCGAATTTCCCTTTGTGGCAATTTCATCTTTATATACCGATATAACAAGAGGATGGAGCTATTCGGACGTAGACGTAATTTCCTGTGTAGAAAAAACACAGATACCCGTTCTATATATTCACGGCACAGAGGATAGCGTTGTTCCCGTAAATCAGAGTAACGATCTTTTTGAAGCTACCTTGTCCGAAGGTACAAAGCAGATTACAATTTACGGCGCAGACCATTGTCGCACCTTGAACACTGACCACAAAAAGTATTGGCGTGAGGTGGATGAATTTATAGTAACCTGCTATGAATAAAAATTTTTATTAAAACTCACCAAACCTATTGACAAATATCTATTACTTTGTTATAATGCACTCCTGTAAAGTAAAAGTTCTTTACAGGAGATGTTTCTTGAAAGGGGTATTATTGTGGCAAAAAATCTTGACGTAGTATTGCTTTGCGATTACTATGGCGAAATGCTTACTGAAAATCAGCGCAAGTTCATAGATTATTACTATAATGATGACCTTTCTCTTTCAGAAATAGCTCAAAATGAGGGTATCACAAGGCAAGGTGTAAGGGATGCGGTCAAACGTGCCGAAACACAGCTTTTTGATATGGAAAAGAAGTTAGGCTTTGCTGAGCGTTCACGTAAGGTGAACGACGCTCTTGATGCCATCATTGAAAGCACAGAGGTAATTAACAATTACAATATGAACGTATCACTTTCACGAGAGGTTAACGATGCAATTGTTCAAATCAAATCCATCGTTGATTCCTTGAACGAATAAAGGAGGGTGCACCGTGGCTTTTGAAGGACTTTCAGACAGATTAGACAATGCCTTTAAGAAGTTAAAAAGCAAGGGTAGCCTTACCGAATCCGACGTTAGAGATGCCATGAGAGAAGTTCGTCTAGCACTTCTCGAAGCGGACGTTAACTATAAGGTAGCCAAGGATTTCACCAATTCCGTTACAGAACGTGCTATTGGTGCCAGAGTTATGGAGAGTCTTACTCCTGCTCAGATGGTTATCAAAATAGTTAACGAGGAGCTTACTGCTCTTATGGGTGGCACACAAGCTCGTCTTGCATCTGCATCACATCCACCAACAGTAGTTATGATGTGTGGTCTTCAGGGTTCAGGTAAAACAACTCATAGTGCAAAAATCGCACTTAAATTAAAAGAACAAGGTCACAGACCGTTACTTGTTGCTTGCGATATTTACCGTCCTGCCGCTATTAAGCAGTTGCAGGTTGTAGGTGAACAGATTGACGTTCCCGTTTTTGAAATGGGCACGGAAAATCCTGTTAAAATCGCAACTGAAGCAATTAAGCTTGCAAAGGACAACGGCTATGACTACGTTTTCCTTGATACTGCAGGTCGTTTGCATATTGACGAACAACTTATGCAGGAGCTTAAGGATATTAAGGCGTCTGTTAAACCTCACGAGATTCTTCTCGTTATTGATTCCATGTTAGGTCAGGATGCGGTAACAGTTGCGTCAAGCTTTAACGATGCTCTCGGCATTGACGGTCTTGTTCTCACAAAGCTTGATGGTGACACTCGTGGTGGTGCCGCACTTTCTGCAAGAGCAGTTACAGGTAAGCCTATCAAGTTCATCGGTATTGGTGAAAAGCTTAAAGATCTTGACGTGTTCCATCCCGACAGAATGGCAAGTCGTATTCTCGGTATGGGTGACGTGCTGTCTCTTATCGAAAAGGCAGAAACTGCTCTCGATGAGAGGAAAGCAGAGGAGCTTGAGAAAAAACTTCGTCAAAACAAGCTTGATCTTAACGATATGCTTATGCAGTTCGAAGAAATGCGTAAGATGGGACCTATGAAGGACATTATTGCAATGATTCCCGGTCTTAACAAAAAGGCTAAGGACGTAGACGTTGACGATAGGCAGATTGATTACACAATGGCAATTATCCGTTCAATGACAATGAAGGAACGCGAGAATCCTGATATAATCAACCCATCAAGAAAGCGTCGTATTGCAGCAGGCTGCGGTATGCAGGTTGAAGACGTCAATAGGCTTCTCAATCAGTACCGTTCAATGCAAAAGCTTTACAAACAGCTTAATGGCAAGGGCTCTAAAAAAATGATGAAGCGTATGCAACGTATGGGCATGGGCGGTTCAATGCCCGGTGGTATGCCGGGTGGCATGGGTGGATTCCCAATGTAAGTCTTTAAACACACAGTGTTTAACATAAATTAATTTATTATTATATTTCTTTTCGGAGGTAATTAAAATGGCAGTAAAAATTCGTCTTCGCCGTATGGGCGCAAAGAAAGCACCTTTCTATCGTGTAGTTGTAGCAGATTCTCGTTACCCACGTGATGGTCGTTTCATTGAAGAAGTTGGTTACTACAATCCTGTAAGCAATCCTGCAGAGGTTAAGATCGATGCAGAAAAGGTTACAAAGTGGATTGAAAACGGTGCTCAGCCAACAGACACAGTTCGTGATCTTCTCAAGAAGCAGAACATCATTAAGTAATTAGGTGACTGCAATGAAAGAATTACTCGAAACAGTGGCAAGGGGTCTTGTTGAGGCTCCCGACTCAGTTGAGGTAACTGTTGATGAACCTAATGAAGAGGGTGTAATCGTTTATCACCTTCACGTTGGTCCAGACGATATGGGTAGAGTTATCGGCAAGCAAGGTAGAATTGCAAAGGCTATCCGTACAGTTATACGAGCAGCAGCAATTCGCAAGGATGTTAAGGTTCAAGTTGACATCGACTGATTAACAAAAACAAAGTGGCCTTTTCTGAGATTTTTCCGGGAAAGGTCATTTTAACTTTGAGATGATTTTATGATTAAAGAATTTCTTGAAATAGGTCAGGTTGGCGCAACTCACGGTGTGAGGGGCGAATTTCGTCTTAATCCGTGGTGCGACGGGCCTGAGTTTGTTAAAAAATTCAAAACCTTTTATAAGGATGATAAGGGCTCAGATTCCGTCAAGGTTCTTTCCTGTCGTCCTCACGGTAACGTCTGCGTTATAAAGCTTGATGGTATAGATACTATTGATCAGGCAAAAGCATTACGTGACACTATATTTTATATTAAAAGAAGTGACGTAAATTTACCTGAGGGCAAATGGTTTGTCAGTGAGCTTATAGGTTGTCAGGTTTTAGATGCAGACGATAATAGTATATGCTACGGAACTCTTAAGGATGTGGAGGCAGTTGTCGCAAACGATATTTGGTATGTAGACACACCAAAGGGTGAGGTTATTATACCTGCAATTAAGGATGTTGTTATTCGTTGTGACGTGGCAGAAAATAAAGTTTATATTCGTGCAATGAGGGGGTTGTTTGACGATGAGGATTGATATTCTTACTCTTTTCCCTGAAATGTGCGAGGCAGTTATGGGTGAAAGTATAATCGGCAGAGCTCGTAAAAACGGCAAGGTGGAGATGAATTTTCATCAAATTCGTGATTTTGCAATAAATAAGCATAATCAAGTAGATGACACTCCGTACGGTGGTGGTGCAGGTATGCTTATGATGGCGCAGCCTATATATGATTGTTACACTAAAGTTTGCAACGAAATTCAGTCAAAGCCTCACTTTATTTATATGTCTCCTTGTGGCAAGACTCTTACTCAGCAAAGAGTAAAGGAGCTTGCTCAGATGCCCAATATTGCCATTCTCTGTGGCAGATATGAGGGTGTTGATCAAAGAGTTATAGATGAAATTGTAGACGAGGAAATTTCTGTTGGTGATTACGTTGTAACAGGTGGTGAGCTTCCTGCAATGATACTTGCCGATGCGGTTTCCCGTATGCTTCCCGGTGTACTTTCTGAGCCTGAGGGCTTTATGGGCGAGAGCCACTATTCATCTTTGTTGGAGTATCCTCAGTACACAAAGCCACCAATATGGCACGACGTAGCCGTGCCTGAGGTTCTGTCATCGGGCCACCACGCAAACATAAAAAAATGGCAAAGAGAGCAATCTCTTCAAAGGACTCTGGAGCGCAGACCTGAGCTTCTTGATAAAGCAGAATTAACAAAAAAAGATAAAGAGTTTATAGATAGCATTAAAAATAAATAAATGATTATTGCCTTTAGTTATTATAAATAATATCTTTCTACAATTGTTGTTATTTTGCACAAATACACATTATTTTTTTTGCAAAGGTTTAGTATTCCATCCGAATTATTGATTTTGCACAAAAAGGTTGTCGATTTTTCGTTGACTAAAAATAAAAAACTGATATAATATATTAAGTGACAAAAGCAATTTGTTGCGCATTTATTCGATTAAAACAAACTATAATTAAATGTGGGAGAAATATTATGTACGTTAAAGATGTTACTGTTCAAAATCAGGTTGGCCTTCATGCACGTCCTGCAACCTTCTTTATTCAGAAAGCAAACGAATTCAAATCTTCTATCTGGCTTGAGAAGGAAGAAAGAAGAGTAAACGCAAAGAGTCTTCTTGGTGTTCTTTCACTTGGCATTATGGGCGGAGCAGAAATTCGCATCATTGCCGGTGGCGTTGATGAGGAGCAGGCAGTTAATGCTCTTGTTGCTCTTGTAGACAGCGGCTTCGCAGAATAATCAATATAGTTTATTTGTAAGTGGTAAGGTTAGCCTTGCCACTTATTTTTTTGTGTGATATAATTTGTTTACACGTAAACGAAAGAAGGTGAGTATATGGACGAAAGATTACGGCGCTTAAAGGACAAGGCAAACAAATTACCCTTGACGCCCGGTGTTTATATAATGAAAAACAAAGAGGGTAAAATCATTTATATAGGCAAAGCGAAGGCGCTCAAAAACCGTGTTAGTCAGTATTTCGGCTCTCAGGAAAAGCATCTGACAAAGGTAAGGAAAATGGTAGAAAACGTAAACGATTTTGACTATATACTTACCGATAGTGAATTTGAGGCACTTGTTCTTGAATGCAGCCTGATAAAGCAAAATATGCCCAAATATAACATTCTTCTTAAGGATGACAAGGGCTTCAGCTATATCAAGGTTACAAAGGGCTGGAAAAATATTTACCCCGTACTACAAAAGGATGACAGGAATGCAGATTATCTCGGGCCGTATACTGCAGGCTTTTCCGTAACAAAGGCAGTTGAACAGGCAAAAAAGATATTTAAATTGCCGACCTGCTCCAAGTCTTTTCCACGTGATATAGGCAAGGAAAGACCTTGTCTTAATTACCATTTGGGACTTTGTTGTGCGCCATGCTCAGGTAAGCTTTCGTTAGATGATTATTTAAAAAACGTTAACGGTGCCCTCGATTTTCTTAAATACGGCAGTAAGGAAACCGTAAAAAAGCTTACTGCTCAAATGACGGAGCTATCGGATAATCTTGAATACGAAAAAGCTGCAAAGCTCCGTGACGTAATCAGGAGCATCGAGAAGGTCAGCAGCAGCCAGAAGGTTGTGTCCTCAACCTACAAGGAGCAAGACGTTTTTGCACTATCCGTAATGGACTCAAGGGCTTGCTTTTCCGTTTTACGCTTTAGCGACAACGCTCTTTTTGACAGTGAGCATTTTTTTGTTGATGAAATCGACAACGAGGAAATTATGCGTAGCGAGTTGCTTATTTCTTACTATTCCATGAACAGAAAAGTTCCGCCTCGCATTGAGCTTGACGGTGAGCTTGAGGATAAAGAAAACGTTATCCGTTTCCTTAGTGAGAAACGTAATTCAAACGTTAATATAGTTATTCCTCAAAAGGGCACAGAGGCACGTCTTGTTGAGATGTGCAAGGCAAATGCCATGCAGAAGCTTTCGGAAAAGTATCTCGGTAAGGACAAAAGCAAGGAGGCTCTTGAGGAGCTTGCTTTGATGTTAGGCTTGGATAGTATTCCGGAGTATATTGAGGCGTACGATATTTCTCATACAGGTGGTAGCGACAACGTTGCAGGTATGGTTGTTTTTAAGAACGGTAAGCCGTTAAAAAGTGCCTACAGACGTTTTGCCGTAAAAGGCTTTGTAGGGCAGGATGATTATCGTTCTATGGCAGAGATTCTCGGCAGACGCTTCGACGAGTACGAAAAATGCAAAGCAAACGGTGAATCGGAGGGCTTCGGCAGGTTGCCTGATTTAATTCTTCTTGATGGTGGTAAGGGGCAGGTCAACGCCGTTTTACCTGTACTCAAGAAATATGATATAAATATCCATCTTTTTGGTATGGTTAAGGATAACAAACACAGAACTGCCGCCATATCAACAGGTGGTGGCAGAATAGATTTCAATTCTCGCAAAAAAGCATTTACACTCGTTACCAATATTCAGGATGAGGTGCACAGGTACGCTGTAGCATACCACCGAAAAAAGCACACCAAAGCCACGTTGAATGCCTCTCTTACGCAGATAAAAGGTGTTGGCGAAAAAAAGGCAAAGGCTCTTATTCTTAGGTTTAAAACGTTAGAAGCAATAAGTAATGCTACTAAGGAGGAGCTTACGTCAGTGCCGGGAATTACGTCGGAAATTGCAGATGAAATTGTCAATTTTTTGCATATAAAGTAATTTCTTTGTAGTTATTGACAAAATCCGAAAAAAAGATTAACATAAATTTATATAAAATATATTGTGGAGGAATGTTTTATGTATTGTGAAAATTGTGGCAGTCAGATCAAAGATGGCTTAAGCTATTGCCCATCGTGTGGTAGTAGAGTTGTCGGTAACGCAGATTTAACAGTGGGCGCAGTTCCTGTAGCCGATGCAGTTCCTGTGGCTGATGCAGCTCCTGTGGCTGATGCAGCTCCTGTGGCTGATGCAGCTCCTGTAACCGATGCATCTCTTGCAAACGACGCTTTTAATTCTGCTCCTGACTATGTTCAGCAGAATCCGATAATTGAGCCGAAGAAGAAATCTAAGCTTCCTAAGATTTTGATCCCTGTCGTAGCAGTTATTGTTGTTATTGCAATTGTTGTAGGTATCGCACTTAGCACACTTGTAAAATCACCGTTAGTTAAAATCGCAACAGCCTTAGAAAAAACCTTATTCGAAACTCAAAGTCTTGCTTTTGAGTTTGAAATGAGAGATGATGACTGGAAAGAAACTATCACCGGTGAGATTTACCTCGGCAAAGGCGTAGACGAATCTGTATTCTATGCAGAAAGTGACGGCGACGCAATAGGTATCTATGATGGCAATTACTACGATTCATTTTTCGGAAAAGAATCATTGAGTGATGCATTTGACGAATTTGATGAAATAGCTGATGATGAGTTCGGTATAGAAATCAACAGTAAAGAAATTTTAGACGATATCATCGAAAATAAAATCCAGCTTAACAAGTTAATTGAATACGCAGAAAGCGAAGAAATGAAGGAATTTCTTGAAGAAATCGCTGATATGGTGGGCTTTGATTTAGAAGCAGATGCTGAAAAAACAGAAGAAATCACAAAGATTGTAACAGATTTCTTTACAAAGGGCGTTACAGAGGATGCAGTTTTATTTGAAGAGTCAGAGTCAAAGGGCGTAACCACTATCGCTTATGAGATCGATCTTTATGAGCTTGTTGTTTGCTTCGCAGAGTATATTAAGGAAGATGATAACGCTCAGGAGCTTCTCGACGAAATGGATTTTGACGAGGATATCTTCGAAGATCTTGCCGAAATCCTCGAAGACGAAGATACAAAGTTTGATGGTGAGATTTATATTGAGGACGGTCGCATCTCAGGTTTCCTTCTTGACTTAGGATACGGTGAGGTTGAACTTACAATCACAGACGTAAACAACGTAGAAATCGATGAGTCTAAGTTTGCTGATATAGAAGAAGCAGCTGAAGAGTGGGAAGAAGAATACAATTCCTACTATGATGATTATTATTATGATGATTATTATTACGATGATGATTATTATTATGATGATTATTACGATGATGATTATTATTATGATGATTACGACTACGACTACTACTATTAATAATTTTTAATCCTTTCCCCGAAGGTTTCTCGTGAGCCTTCGGGGCTTCTTTTTTGCCATAAACCTTGACAAAAATCGTATAAAATGTAATAATAAAATGAATTTATATGTAATGATATAATGAGTGGAGGTGTTCCTTGTGCGAGTGATAACCGGTACGGCAAGAGGCCGTAAGCTTCAGACTCTTGAAGGCGATAGTGTCAGACCAACTACCGATATGGTAAAGGAAGCAATGTTCAGCATTGTTCACTTTGATGTTGAGGATGCACGTGTGCTTGATATGTTTTGTGGCTGTGGTCAGCTTGGTATTGAGGCACTCAGCAGAGGTGCACAGTCTGCAGTTTTTACAGATATTTCCCGTCAGTCTATGCAGGTCACCGAAAAGAATCTTGAAGCAACAGGCTTCCGCAATAAAGCAAAAACAGTCATAGCCAACTCTCTTGAGTATCTTGACAGAACGTCAGAGCTTTTCGATATTGCTTTTCTTGACCCGCCATATAATGCAGGAATTATGGAGGATGCTATTGAGCGTGTTCGTCTTCATATGGCAGATGGCGGCATAATCGTTTGCGAAACGTCTGCGGATGAGGTTTTATCTGAGGAGATAGAGGGCTTCAAATCAAAGCGTTATAAATACGGCAAAATAGCGCTCACGGTATACAGGAAGGTTGATTAATATGGGTAAAACAGTTGTTTGTCCGGGTAGCTTTGATCCGTTGACAATCGGTCACCTTGATATTATAAAAAGATCTGCAAAGATTTTCGATAACGTAATCGTTGTGGTAATGCGTAATCTCAGCAAGGACGTTGGTAGCTTCACCACAGAGGAAAGAGTAGATTTCATCAAAAGATGCACCAAGGACTTGCCAAACGTCAGCGTTGACACCTATCAAGGCTTGCTTGCAGAGTACGTCAAGGAAAAGGGCGCCTCTGCAGTTGTAAAGGGCTTAAGAGCCATTTCAGATTACGATGATGAATTCCGTCAGGCACTCACAAATCAGAAGCTCAATTCAGATATGGAAACTATTTTTATGGTTTCCAATTCGGAGCATATGTTTTTAAGCTCCAGCGTAGTTAAAGAAGTTTGCAAATTAGGCGGCGACGTTACAGAGTTTGTTCCTGCAGAAATTTGTGACGATATAGTAAAAAGACTCAGCAGAAAATAATTATTTGAAAGGACAATATATTATGAGCAACATTGAAACATCACTTGAAGGTATCGACAGACTTATTGCAGAAGCAAAGGCTATGCCTTTTTCTTCAAAGCTTCTTATCGATGAAGAGGAGCTTGCAAGACTTGTTGAGGACATTCGTCTTAATATGCCTGTAGAAATTACTCAGGCAAAAAAGATCGCTCAGGAAAGACGCGATATTCTTAACGATGCAGAATCTCAGGCAGAGGAGATCATTTTAAAAGCTCGTCAGAGAGCAGATGCAATGATCGAGGAACATCAGATTACCAAAGAGGCTAAAGGTGCTGCAGACGGCATTCTTCAGCAGGCAAGAGATGAGGCAGCTGCAGTTCGTTCAGAGGCTAAAACGTCTGCTCGTGAAATTATGGATAAGGCAGAAAAATGGTCTGATGATATCCGTAAAAACGCAAGCTCATACGTTGAAGCAATTATCAGAGATACAGACGAAACTCTTACAAAGAACGTTAACGATATAAGGAAGCTTCGTCAGAGTGTTAGAGATGCTTTGACTCAGAGTGGCGTCTCCTCAAGACCAAGCTTCGAAGACTAATTATTATTGATTAAGGTGAACGATTCATAATGGAAAAAGAAAAGTTATGTCTGCGTTGTATGAGAAAAATCGGCAATAACACGTCTTGTCCTTATTGCCGTGACGAAATTAATAAGCCACAGGAAAATCCATATCTTCCGTTGAAAACGGTTGTCGGCAATCGCTACCTTGTAGGAAAGGTCATAAGGACTAATTCTGCAGGGGTAGATTATAATGCCTTCGATATGCAGTTAAAGAAGCCTGTTACACTTCACGAGCTTTTCCCACAAGGGATACTTGCGCGAGGAGACGGCAACTATTGTCTCGTAAACGTAGGCAAAGCATCGGAGTTTGTTGATGCCAAGGAGTCGTTTTTGAAGCTTTGGCGTAAGCTTTCCGTTATAAAGGGATACACGGCTCTTGTGAACGTTGCAAGTATTTTTGAGGATTTGGGTACCGTTTACGCAGTTAGCGATTTCCTTGGCGAAGGTAAAAGCCTCAGAGATTATTTGCTCGAAAAAGAGCAGGGCTACGTTTCCTGGGAAGAAGCAAGAGTATTACTTATGCCCGTTGTTTCTGCCTTAGGTGAGCTTCATGCAGCAGATATTGTTCACGGTGCTATTTCGCCAACTAATCTTATTATCGATAGTAGAGGTAAGGTTAAGATTACAGGCTTCAGCATTCCTGAAACAAGAATCAAAAAAGGTAATATGGAGGCAGAGTTGTTCGACGGTTATGCAGCCGTTGAGCAGTACGGAATGAGTAGTGGCTTGTGTAGCGGTACGGATATTTACGGCTTTGCTGCCGTTCTTTACCGTACGCTTATCGGTAGCACTCCTATGAATGCATCAGACAGGCTTACAAACGATAAGCTTATGATTCCGGGTAAATTTGCAGAGCAATTACCTGCTTATGTTATAAATGCGCTTGTTAACGCGTTGCAGATTCTTCCTGAGGACAGAACGCCTTCCGTTGAACTGTTACGCAACGAGCTTTCGGCATCTCCTGCTGCTGCAGGAACTGCGGCAGAGGCATATTCTTCAATTTATCGCGAGGCAAAGGCTAATTATTATAACGAGGAAGATATCGTCGATGATTATCAGTCTGAGCCTGAGGTGTATCAGGAGCCACCGAAACAGCGCTTAAAAACAAGCTCTGTTATAGTGTTAATACTCAGCATCCTTTTCTTTATCGGAATTGTTGTTGCAGTAATAATAGGCTTTGTGAAGGATGGCGGCACAGACTCAGGCAGAGGAAACGATACTACCGCAAGTGTAAATGAAACTGTTCCTGCCGTCACTCAAAAGGAAACTACAGAGGAAGATAGGTACACCTCTATCGTTGTTCCCGATTTCAAGGGCGACACGTACGAAGAAATCAAGAATAACGAGGAATATAAAGGCGTACTGACCTTCAAGACAGATTATGTCGACAGTGCTGAAAAAAGAGGCACAATTATCTCTCAGTCAATTAATCCGGGCAAAAAGGTAGATTCCATAGATCCTAAAATAATCGTTGTTAAAATAAGCAACGGCTTAGAGGTTCCAAGTGTAGAGAATTTAACGTTCCAGGATGCAGTTCAGAAGCTTAAGGATGAGGGCTTTAAAAACATAAAGGGCGAGATTAGTGGTATTGCAACGGACGAAACAAAATCCAATATCGTCTATGCCATTGCATACTATGAGGACAATGAAACGGGTGAATGGTTAGAGATTCCAAGCGATAACCGTCTTTCCGCCGACGATAGCATCGTTCTTTATTACTACGGTGAATTTGTTGATGAAACAGAGCAAACAACAGAGCAAGAATCAACAACTTCAGCAGAACAGACATTTACAGGAACCGTAACGGTAACGGAATAGTCCGAGCCGTAGTAAATTTCACAATATTTAAAAAAACTCTTGACAAAATCAAGCGTTACTGTTATTATATCTTAGCAATAAAGCAGAACTGTTCCGTTCTCACCAAGCGAGAGTATTGTTTGGTTAATAAGTTTTTAGTTTACGCATATATGCGTTAATTGGGCTTGAACGGAATAATTCCGTTCAAGCTTTTAATTTTTTCTGGAGGTGCTTAGGTATCAGCAAGGAAACACAAATCAATGAGGAAATCAGAGATAAAGAAGTCAGAGTTATTTCTGCAACAGGTGAGCAGGTAGGCATTATGTCTGCAAAAGAGGCTCTCTCTATGGCAGAGAAAAGTAATCTCGACCTTGTAAAGATTGCTCCTGGTGCAAATCCACCGGTTTGTAAGATTATGGACTACGGTAAATACCGTTTCGAACAAGCCAAGCGTGAGAAGGAAGCCAAGAAAAATCAAAAGGTTATGGATATCAAAGAGGTCCGTTTATCATTGAATATTGACACAGGTGACTTTAACACAAAGGTTAATCATGCTTTACGTTTCCTGAAATCAGGAGACAAGGTAAAGGTTTCAATCCGTTTCAGAGGCAGAGAGATGGCTCATACTGAAAATGGTACTGTTATTATGCAACGCTTCGCAGAGGCTTGTGCAGAAAACGGCTCCGTTGAAAAGGCTGCAAAGCTTGAAGGCCGTCAGATGCTTATGTTTCTTGTTCCCAAGGCATCAAAGTAAAAGAATATTTTAAGGAGGATTTTATCATGCCTAAGATTAAAACACACTCAGGCGCTAAAAAGCGTTTCAAAATGTCCAAAAACGGCAAGCCAATCCGTGCACATGCCAATAAGTCTCACATCCTTACAAAGAAGACAACAAAGCGTAAAAGAGGTCTTCGTCAGACAGGTGTTGCAGACGTTACAAATCAGAAGCAGATTAAGCGTCTCATTCCTTACAAATAATTAAAGAAACAGGAGGTAACTTATAATGGCACGTATTAAAGGTGCGATGATGACTCGCAAAAGAAGAAATAAAGTTCTTAAACTCGCTAAGGGTTATTATGGCTCAAAGAGCAAGCTCTTCAAAACAGCTAAACAGGCTGTTATGAAAAGCGGTAACTATGCATATATCGGCAGAAAACAGAAAAAGAGAGATTTCCGTCGTCTTTGGATTACAAGAATCTCTGCTGCTTGCAAAATGAACGATATCAACTATTCAACGTTTATCAACGGTCTCAAGAAGGCAGGTATCGAGCTTAACAGAAAGATGCTTTCTGAAATTGCTATTTCCGATCCTGAAGGCTTCAAGGCTCTTGTTGAAAAGGCAAAAGCAGCTCTTTAATAGTATCTATGTACGCCCGGCCGTATTCGGTCGGGCGTAAGATGTTTTATCGGGTGCTTTAAAATTTGTGATTTTCGGAAGGAATAAAGGTGATTTATTACGGAAAAGATTACAAGTAAAGCTAACGAAAAAATTAAATTTGCAGTCAAGCTAAGAGAAAAAGAAAGCTTTCGTAAAAGAGAAAATTTATTCTTTATCGAAGGTGCCAGGCTCTCTTCAGACGCTGCCTTAAGTGGTGTGCAAATTAAGGATTTTTTTGTTACGGAACAAGCATTGTCAAAATATTCAGAATATGTTCGTTCAGTGGAAGAGTCTGCTGAGCGAGGCTTTGTTGTGTCTGAAGAAATTGCCGAAAAGCTTAGCGACACCAAGAATAATCAAGGTGTTTTCTGTGTGTGCAAAATGCTTGACAAAAACACAAATATAGGTAAAATAAAATATAATGGGAAATATATAGCCTTGGAAGATGTGTCAAACCCGTCTAACTTCGGTGCAGTTGTCCGTACTGCAGAAGCTGTCGGGCTTGACGGCGTTATTGTAAGTGGTGGTTGTGATATATATAACCCCAAGTCCTTAAGAGCCTCAATGGGATCTCTTTTCAGGCTTCAGGTTATTCAGGTGGAATCGTTGCCTGAATATATTGCAGAGCTTCGCAATAATCAAATGAAGGTTTATGCAGGAGTGCCTGACAGTAATGCTCCTAAAATTACTCAGGCAGATATGTCAAACGGTGTTGTTTGCATAATCGGTAACGAGGGCAACGGTATCACAGAGGGAACCATTGCTGCCGCTACAAGTCCTGTTACCATTCCCATGAAGGGCAGAGCAGAATCTCTTAACGCTGCCGCTGCCGCATCAATTATGATTTGGGAAATGATGAGATGAAGGCTTCACCTGTAGAGTTTTGGATATGGCTTCAAACTGCATTGGGCGCCGGTGCGCGTACCGATGAGCTTCTTGCGTATTTCGAGAGCCCTGAAGCTTTGTATCTTGCAGGGTCAAAGGAGTGGCGACTTTCAGGCCTTTTGACAGAGAAAAAGATTCAAGCCCTCAAAAGCTCAACACCGTCTCAGACAGGTGCAGTTATAAACGAATGCCGTAAACGTGGCTACGAGATTATCACACCTGATAACCATATTTTTCCCAACAGACTCAAGAATCTTACAAATATGCCCCTTGTTCTGTATTCCACAGGTGACAGTAGCGTCCTAAACGACGTAATTTCCCTTGGTATCGTAGGTACAAGGAACGCAAGTGACTACGGCATACAAATTGCCCAAAAGCTTTCCTTCAGACTTGCACAGTCAGGTGCTACCATAGTCAGTGGTGGTGCTTTAGGTGTAGATAGTGAGGCACATGCAGGAGCAATGCTTGCAAAGGGCAGAACACTTGCCTTTTTAGGTTGTGGTCTTTCCTGTGATTATCTTCGCGATAACGCTCCTCTTCGCAGAGCTATCACAAGGTACGGAGCTCTCGTGTCAGAGTATCAACCCTTTATTCAACCATCAAAAGCAACCTTCCCCATAAGAAACAGACTTATTTCAGGTGTCGGACTTGGTGTAATTGTTATAGAAGCAGGTGTAAAAAGTGGTTCGCTTATTACTGCAGACAGAGCAATTGAGCAGGGCAAGGATGTTTTTGCCGTCCCCGGTGACATAATAAGGTCATCCTTCGACGGTACAAATCACCTCATAAAAAACGGTGCAAAGCCAATTTTTTCGGCTATGGACGTTTTATCGGAGTATGAGTTTGCATACGGTGATTTAATTAATTTCGAGGCTGCCCGTCAACCCTTAAGTGACGTTGAGTACGTCAATTACAGGAAGCCTAAGGCAACAAAGGTCAAATCGGTAAAAGCAGAGCCTGTACCTCAGTCAGAGGACGAAGAGCCAAAGGCAGTTGTACGTGCAGATATTTCGTCCTCGGCATCAGAGGATGCACAGCTTATATATAGCGTGTTAAGTGAAACGCCAATGCATATAGATGATATTGTGCGTAACACAAATTTAAAAATGAATATTGTCCTTTCGTCGTTAACGGAGCTTGAGTTATTAGGCGTATGTGAATTGACGAGTGGTAAAAAATATAAAATAATATAGTAGATTATCTATTTTGAAAGGATGAATCGAATGTCAAGACTTGTTATAGTTGAGTCTCCTGCAAAGGCAAAGACAATCAAAAAATATTTAGGAAGCGAGTACGACGTTGTTGCATCAATGGGACACGTAAGGGATTTACCTGCAGCAAAGCTCAGCGTAGACGTTAAAAACGATTTCGCACCTAAGTATGCAGTTATAAAAGGCAAAGAAAAGCTTGTTAAAGAGCTTAAGGATAAAGTAGCAAAAAGCGAAGCAGTTTTTCTCGCAACTGACCCTGACCGTGAAGGAGAAGCAATTTCATGGCACCTCGCAACCTTGCTTGAGCTTGATCTCAACAGCAAAAACAGGGTGAAGTTCAACGAAATTAACGAAACAAGCGTTAAAAAGGGTATTAGCAATCCTGAGGTTGTTGATATGGGTCTTGTTGATGCTCAGCAGGCTCGCCGCATTCTTGATAGACTTGTGGGCTACAGAATCAGTCCGTTCATTTCTCAAAAAATCAGAAGAGGTCTTTCTGCAGGTCGTGTACAGAGTGTTGCCGTAAGACTTATCGTTGACCGTGAGGAAGAAATCAACAGGTTTATTCCTGAAGAATATTGGTCAATTGATGCTAAATTCTCTTCCGGCAGAAAAACTTTCCTTGCATCTCTCGCAGCAGATGAAAACGGCAAGGTTAAAATAGAAAACAAGGCTCAGTCAGATGCTTATCTCAATCGCCTTGACGATGCAGAGTACGTTGCAGATTCAGTAAAAAAAGGCACTCGCAAAAAGCAGCCTTCACCACCATTCATTACTTCTTCAATGCAACAGGATGCATCTCGCAAATTGAATTTCCAGGCACAAAAAACAATGAAGCTTGCCCAGGAACTTTACGAAGGTATTGAAATCGACGGCTTCGGTATGACAGGTCTTATCACCTATATGAGAACTGACTCTCTTCGTATTTCAGAAGAGGCAAGAGCAGCTGCCAACGCATTTATCACAAAAACTTACGGCGAAAAGTATCTTCCAGAAAAGCCAAGATACTTCAAAACAAGAGCAAACGCACAGGACGGTCACGAAGCTATCAGACCAACAAACGTGGCAATTACTCCTGCTATTGCAAAGAAGAGCCTCACAAACGACCAGTATAAGCTTTATAATCTTATCTGGTGCCGTTACGTCGCTTCTCTTATGGCTCCATGTGTGCAGGATACCGTTAAAATAGAGATTAAAGCAACCAAGAGTGGTGTGCCCGGTTTCCTTATGTTCTCTGCAAGTGGCTACGCAATTAAGTTCGATGGCTTTACTGCTCTTTATGAGGATGCTATCGACGATGGTGACGAAAGTGCAATTCCTGACGTTAAAGCAGGTGAGGTGCTTAAGCTTAAGGATCTTAAGGGTAATCAGCATTTCACTCAGCCACCGTCACATTATACAGAGGCTTCACTTATCAAAACTCTTGAGGAAACAGGTGTTGGCCGTCCAAGTACCTACGCTTCTATCGTTAGCACCATTATCAAACGTGAATATGTAAAGAGAGACGGTAAGCTTCTTAAAGCAACTGAGCTTGGTTGTGCTACAACTGCTCTTCTTAAGGAGAAGTTCCAAAAAATTGTTAACACGAAATTCACTGCATCTATGGAATCAAAGCTTGATGAAATTGACAGTGGCTCAATAAACTATATCCAGATGCTTCAGGAATTTTATAACGAGCTGGAATCATCTCTCAGCAAAGCCAAGGCAGAGATGCAAGGTCAAAAAATTCAGCTTCAGGAAGATATCACTGACGTTAAATGCGAAAAATGTGGTAGAAATATGGTCGTTAAAACAGGCCGTTTCGGCAAATTCCTTGCATGTCCGGGCTACCCTGAATGCAAAACAACAATGCCTCTCGTGGAGGAAACAAACGCAGTTTGTCCCGATTGCGGTGGCAAGGTTATCGGTAAAAAATCAAAAAGAGGTTATCAGTTCTACGGATGCAGCAATTATCCCGAATGTAACTTTATGACGTGGGATAAGCCAACAGGTGATAATTGTCCGAAATGTGGCAAATCACTTTTCAAGGGCAAAGGTGGATTAATCACTTGTCCTGACTCAAAGTGTGGCTATTCCTTCAAGGCACCTCGTAAGAACGCTAAAAAGACAGATGACGAATAATAAAACGGCTACAGTTATAGGTGGAGGACTTGCAGGCGTTGAGGCTGCAAAGCAGTTAAGCAAAAAAGGCATTAAGGTCACTCTTTACGAGATGAAGCCACAAAAGTATTCACCTGCTCACAAAAGCAGTAACTTTGCAGAGCTCGTTTGCTCCAACTCCTTAAAGGCAGAGCGTTTAGGCTCTGCGGCAGGGCTTCTTAAAGAAGAAATGCGTATATTTGGCTCAGTTTGTCTTGAAGCAGCAGACGTTGCAAAAGTACCTGCAGGTGGCGCTCTCGCAGTAGACAGAGACGTTTTTTCTGCAGAAATCACAAAGGCAATTGAATCCGATGAAAATATAACGGTAGTAAGGCAAGAGGTAACCTCTATTCCTGAAGACGACGTTGTTATTATTGCTGCAGGTCCACTTATGAGTGATGCCTTGGCAGAAAAGGTCGGTGAGCTATGTGGCAAAGGCTTCTTGTCATTTTATGACGCTGCTGCACCTATCGTCACTGCAGACAGTATAGATATGGACAATGCCTTCACTCAGTCACGCTACGACCGTGGTGGAGCAGATGATTACATCAATTGCCCTATGGATAAAGCGCAATACGAGGCTTTTTACGAAGAGCTTGTCAATGCAGAAAGTGCTCAGCTTCATTCCTTCGATAAAAAGAAGGACGTGTATGAGGGCTGTATGCCAATAGAGGTACTTGCCTCTCGTGGCAAGGATGCAATGCGTTACGGGCCCTTAAAGCCTGTCGGACTCACTAATCCCAAAACAGGTCACAGACCGTGGGCAAATCTTCAACTTCGCAAGGAAAATAAAGACGGTACAATGTATAACCTTGTAGGTTTTCAGACAAATCTTAAATTTCCGGAGCAAAAACGAGTGTTTTCCATGTTCCCTGCGCTTAAAAATGCAGAGTTTGTGCGCTACGGAGTAATGCACAGAAACACTTTTCTTAACTCACCGGGGCTTTTGTCTTACGATTTCAGCCTCAAAAAAATGCCTCACATATATTTTGCAGGGCAAATTTCCGGTGTTGAGGGTTATATGGAATCTGCCTCGTCAGGCATTCTTGCAGGCTACAACGCAGCCAGAAGGCTTGAGGGCAAGGAACCGATTTTACTTTCAAAAATTACAATGATGGGCGCTTTATCGCAATATATATCAGATGAAAGCGTCAAAAATTTTCAACCAATGGGCGCCGCTTTCGGCATAATAGAGCCCTTGGAGGAAAAAATCAGAGATAAAAAAGAACGCTACGAAGCGTTAGCAAATCGTAGCATTGAATATTTTAAAACCTTGGAGATGTGAATTAGATTTTATGGACAATGTAGAATCATTTGAACAAGCTATAGGCTACACCTTTAAGAACAAGGATATTATCAGGACTGCTCTTACTCATTCTTCTTACGCTAATGAAAATAAGCTTCCTCGTGATAATGAGCGTCTTGAGTTTTTAGGCGACTCTGTTCTCGGCTTTGTAACTGCAGAATATCTTTTTTCAGAGTACAAAACTCGTCCTGAGGGCGAGCTTACAAAACTCAGAGCTGCAGTAGTGTGTGAAAAATCATTGTTTAAATTCGGTGAAAAGCTTTCTCTTGGTGATTATATCTATATGGGCAAGGGCGAGGAAAATTCTGGTGGCAGGAACAGACCATCAATAGTTTCCGATGCATTTGAGGCAGTAATTGCCGCAATGTATATAGACGGTGGCATTGAGGTTGTAAAGCCGTATATTCTTTCCTTTATCCAGGAAGCAGTAAAAAGGGAAGCAAATTTCAAAGATAACAAATCTCTTCTTCAGGAAGAAATTCAAAAAAACAAGGGCAATACAATTTCCTACGAGCCGTTAGGAGAAAGTGGTCCCGACCACGAAAAGGTTTTTAAGTTTGCCGTTAAGATTAATGGTGAAACTGTAGGTATAGGCGAGGGCAGAAGCAAAAAAGAAGCAGAACAGGCTGCTGCAGGCGTTGCCCTTGCAACACTTGATATATGAAGCACGCAAATATATCTCTTTTTGTGCCTCATATGGGGTGCCCTCATCAATGCTCATTTTGTAACCAAAAAACAATTTCGGGCTCAGTAAAGGCGCTTACACCTGAAGAGGTTACAAAAACGCTTGAATCTACCATAGGTAAAGTTAATCCTCAAAATACGGAGGTTGCCTTTTTTGGTGGAAGTTTTACGGCAATTGAGAGGAATTATATGCTCTCTCTTCTTGACGCTGCAAAGCCGTTTATAGATAACGGAAGCTTTTGCGGAATAAGAGTTTCTACAAGACCGGATGCAATAGATGAAGATGTGCTTGATATTCTCTAAAAATACGGAGTAACCTCTATTGAGTTAGGTGCTCAAAGTACGGATGAACAGG
>X40_Bactrian_Camel__coassemble_32_pt1 | contig 28685 bp, 20 predicted proteins | sample X40_Bactrian_Camel__metabat2_low_PE_002 | metagenome-assembled genome bin X40_Bactrian_Camel | reverse complement strand
ACCTACTGAGTTAACAAGGCTGAGAATATCAGGTGTTTCGAGGAAGCGGATTTCTTTGTAATCAGAGAAAGCACTTGCAACGCCTTTACTGTCGATAACCTTTACTGAATACTGATAAACTGTGTTGCCCTTTGCCGTTTTATCGAGATAATCAGCTTTTGTGGTTGTGGCAATAAGTGACCATGTTGTTTGTGACGGAAGCTTGCGGTAAACGTAATACTCTGCTGCGCCACTTACTGCAGACCATTCAAGCTGAACGCCGTTAATGGCATTGCCACAGGAGGAAATTGCAGGTGCAGGCAAAGGAATATCCTCTCTCTGAAGCACTGTTTTACATACTGTACATTCCTTGTACCTTATGCGTTTTGAATTATCAATTATCCAGTCGGATGAGGTGTGGCCTTTAGCAGCTACAATTGTTTGTTTCTCGATAATCGCATTACATACAGAACAATGGCTACCCTCTGTTTTACCTGTTTTTGTACAGGTTGCAGCTATTGCAGAGTCTTTGACTATAGTGTGGCCTGTTGCTGAAATCTCTGCAGTTTCAACAGTATCACCGCAAACTGTACATTCTTTGTGCTGAAGGCCATCTGTTGTACATGTTGCAGGGGTATCAACAATCCAATTAGAAGGTGTGTGTTGATTTGTGGCGGTTATTGTTTCTGAAACGGTGTGACCACAAGAAAAACACGTTTTATATCTTATCCCTTCTGATGCACAGTTTGGGTGTGTACTATAACTCCAAGAACCATAGTTGTGTTCTGTTTTTTCAATAGTGTGGCCTGGGGTAATAACAGTGCCACAGTCTGAACACACGTAGTCTCCGGAATACCCTTCTTCGGAACAGGAAGGTGTCTTAACGTTAGATAGCTCAGTGGTTGTTTCGTGGTTACAAGTTACCGTAACCGTACAAGTGGCTGTGGCAGAACCTGATGTGACGGTTAAAACAGCTGTGCCAACACCAGCTGCTTTAATTTGACCACAACCAAACTTATCAAACGAAACGATGTTGTCGTCGCTTGATGTAAAAACAAGGCTATCAGTTGTAACGCTTGGGTTCTGTGTTGCTGTAATAACACCCTCTTCTCCTAACAAAAGGGATAGATTCTCGTGGTTAAGAGAAAGCGATGTGGTTGGGATATCCTGTGCTTCCAACAAAACCACGTTATTGTTCATATTATAAACATAGTACGAGTAGTTTTCTTCAAAGTCCTGCATTACAGACTCTTTAACAATAATTTTTGAGCCGGTATAAAGGTTCCTGAAGGTGCTGTCACCCATATCCGTTGGATAACTGTCGTGCTGCATAACAATATTAATGGGATGATTAAAGGAGACAACAGAAGTGTTGAAAAAGCTTCTTACATAAAAGTTCTGAACTGAAGCAGGTACAACAATAGTTTCAAGGTATTGAGGAGAAGAAAAGGCGTCGCTTAAAATAACCATCGTATCATTAGGAATAATATACGTGGTTTCTGTTCTGCCCGACGGGTATTTTTCAAGTCGGTTGTTGTTGATTTTTTTGGTAACGAGGTCGTTTGTGATATAGTGGTTGGTGTTTGAGAAAAGAACGCCATTTTTCACAAAATATCCTTCTCCGCAAATTTGCCCTTCGGTGTCTATAAAGTCGTTGCCGTGCCCATTAAGGTCGCCGTTAATGGTAAAGTTGACAAGATTGTTACAGCAATCAAACGCTCCGGGGACAATGTTGATTGAGTTGGGTGATAGGTCAACTGACTCAAGAGCAGTACATCCGTAAAATGCTCCGTCTTCTATTTCTACAACAGACTCCGGCAACCAAACCTTTGTTGTGTTTGATTTGTTGCGAAAGGCGTTAGTGGAAAGCCGGGTTACAGGCAAGCCGTTGTATTTGTCCGGAACAAACACTTCGCCCGAAAGAGACGATAGACTTGCAGAAACAGCATAAGACTCCCCGTCGTCGTTAAGTTCAAATGTGAAATAGTCTGTGCTTGTGGCTGTTCCTGCGCTTGTCATCGGCACAAGAAAACCGCTGAAATCAAGCTCACCGAGCCCTACTGATACAGAGCCTAAAATGAGAGTGATTGCAAGAACAAAAGAAAGACTGCTTTTTAATACTGTTTTCACGTTTGACCCCTCCATTAGCTTATTTGAAATAGATTATACGTCTACTGAATCTATCATCTCTTTAATAATATATCTTTAAAATCCTTATGTCAAGAAATACATCCTGCTCATCCCTATTTTATAGCATTAAAAAATATATAATATATACTATAAAGCGTTGAGAGGTGACACAATGGATTATATTGATTTTTTCCGTAAAAGGCTAACCTCGTTAAGAGTTCAAAAGGGCGTCTCTGCAAGGGATATGAGCCTTTCCTTAGGGTAAAGCGAAAGCTACATAAACAAAATAGAAAACAGCAGAACCTTACCTTCCTTTACAGGCTTTATTTACATCTGCGAATATTTCGGCATAACACCGGCTGAATTTTTCAAGCGCGAGGCTTCATCCCCTTGGATAAGTCACGAATTTTTAGAAAAATTGCAGCTGCTCTCACCTGAACAGGCAGAGCATCTGCTATTTATTATGGATGATATAATTAACGCAAAAAAATAATCGCTGACCAAAGTAGTCGGCGATTATTTTTATATTTTTAAGCATCTGATTTTTTGCTCTTAAGCAGTTTAAGTAAAACCATTATCAAAATAAAGGTGGGGAGCATCAGTGCAATATCTGTGAGAGCGCCACTACTCCAAAGGGATTGCAAGCCGCCCTCTGTAAACAAGGTGCCGTAGTCTATTGCAAGGATATTCTGATTAGTTTTGCCACCCATAAAGAAGTAACAAAGGGCGCACACAATAATATATATGGGCAGAGTCCTTTGTGCAAGGTTTTGCGGTGACTCCTCAAAAGGTGTGGAAAGCGCCTTTTCCCTCATATTTTTTGTAATTAGCTTTCTTACAAAAAGGAAATAGCAAAGCACACTCAGAATAACCGTCACAATTATTTCCACAGTATCGTCTTCAATAAATGCTCTCGGCGCTCTGAGGCCTATTGCTCTTGAAAGCACAACACCGAATGAAAAAAGCACCGTAAACACTTCATTATAGAATATTCTGAAGCGGTCATTTTTTATCATAGAGCAATATTCAAAGTCCTCTTCACTATCTGTAAATTTACGTGGAAGAAGCACAATAACAAGGCATATAAGCAGACCGTAAATGAAGCCTGTAAAGTATTCCCAAAGCTCCCAACTGTTTATTGCTACGTATTGGGGAAGCTCAATATTTTTAAACACAAATCTTTCCTCTGTGCTTATTGCCCTGAAAAGCGATGCAACAGAGATGCCTATAGCACAGGAGAAATTGCTGAGACTCGAAAATACTGCGTTAAATTTATCCTTAAGCACAACACCGACTGCAACGGAGGAAACCAGGGCGCCAACTGCACTTGAAATTACCTTTATGCTTTGGAAATAGTTCCTGCAATACGGTATACGCTTTGCCCAAGCTGCAGAGCCGAAATTTGTAACAAACGCCTTCCAGGGTGACGTATCGTGCCCTGCATCTATGAGTCCCTCTGCACAGCACTCAACTGCCTGAGGATTAATAACCTCAAAAATATAATGTGACAGGGTAAAATTGCAAATGAGCACCGTAACGTAATACACGCCCACAAAAATTACGTAATCCTTAAATTCATATTTTTTCTTTGAAAAAAAGGAGCCTATAACAATACTGAAAAGTGGCATCCAGCCAAAGCCTAAAAGGAGCATTATTGCCCATCCACTATAGGTGCTTATTTCCGTAACACGTTCAACTGCTTCGCCTGTAAAAAGCTCTGAGCTTTTAAGCACACCACTTATCTGAGCGTTGAGCGTACCCCAACCACCTGCAGTAATTGCGGCAAAGGCTGCAGCCAACGGCATAAGCTCATAATTCATTTTTTGCCTTTTTCCGTAGAATGCGTAAATAAACAGAGCAATCACGAAGCCAACTGCAAACATACCCCATTTTGCACCAAAGCCGTGTTGACCTCTGACGTGCCACATAAAGCCCATAAGCAATGCACCTAAAATTACAAAGCCTGTTTTTTGGACTGCTGAAAGATTACACCTTGCTTTTTCCATATCATCACCTTCTGAAGTAATTATATTATTCATTTTATATATCGTCAAGACGGATATTTTTATATAAGTAATTGCATTTTAAAATAAAACTGTTACAATAGAATATATGTTTTTTGAAAGAAGGCGTTTTTGTGATTACTAAACAGGAATGGAAAAATATCAGAGGCTCCAAGCCTCAGCCTGACCAGATTATGTTATCCATCAAGGGCGATGCTGCAAGCTGCATTGCTATTCGTTGGAGAACGGATTTAACTGTAACGGACGGTTACGTGCTTTACAGAGAAAAAGGTGCAGACAATTGGCAAAAAACCTCTGCGGAATATATCACCTTTAATACCGATATGGACGACAGTAATTTCTTTTTTGCTCACCTTACAAATCTCAAATCAAACACAGAATACGAGTACACCTGTGGTAACGGTACCTTCCGCAGTGAAGCCTTCTGCTTTAAAACTGCAGAGGAAAATTGCGAAAAGTTTTCATTCCTCTGCATTTCCGACATTCAGGCAGGTGACGCAGAGCCACCTGCAGACTATACTCCATTAAACGGTATCCTCAAAAAAATACTTGCAGAGCATCCCGAGTGTAAATTTATCCTCACTGCAGGAGATAACACAAACTGTGGCCAGACAGATATTCAGTGGACAGGTCTTTTCCAAGGTCTTGAGGGTATTATTGAGTCCACTCCGATTATGTTCTGTATGGGTAACCACGATGATATGGGCTTCAGCAGTTATTTTACAAAGGAAGATAAATATTATTCCGAGCACGCAACGTATTTTACAAATCAGCTTTGGGGCTGCTACGAGCATAACGGTCCAAAGGATTGGCTTGTTGCAAACTACGCCTTTGACTACGGCAACGCCCATTTCTGTATGACGGGTACCAGTGGCTACGAGGAAATGAACCAATGGCTTATTGACCAAGCAAATGAAAGCAATAAAAAGTGGAAATTTGCAACACATCATTTCCCTGTTTGCTATTCAAGTCCCGATATGGAGTGCGAGGACACGTATCCCACCATGCGTGAAGGTATGGAAAAATATGACATTGTGCTTTCGGGCCACGAGCATTCCTTTGCCCGTTCCTATCCTCGCAGAAACGATGGTCTTTATAATAATCCGTCAGAGGGCACAATCCACTATAACTTAGGCTCAAGCCACAGAAACGGTCCCGGCTGCAGAGTTGTTCCAAAGGTATGGAACGCAAAAACCTACTGCCACGAGGAAGATATTTCCATGTATTCCATTATTGATATTGACGGTGACAAGGCTACTCTTACTGCATATATTGAGGGCGACCAAATCATTGACCATTGCGTTATTGATAAAAAGGCAGACACAATTACACCTATTGACCCTGCGCCTGTTTACAACAGAACAAGAATCAAATTCAAGGGCTACGATTTAGGCCTCTGCTCAGAGCTTACTCTTCCACAAAAGGTTGACGGCACAATGTATATTTGCATTGGTACGCTTGTCAGCTTCATCGGTGGCAACGTAGAAAGAACAAAGGGTAAAATCAAGGTAGGTGTATACGGCAGAACTGCAGAATTTACGGAAAATTCTACAACTGTTGTTACAAGCAACGGCTCCTATGATATGGCAAAGCCTTGCCTCAGACTTAACCAAGGTCAGCTCTTTGTTCCTATGGATGACTTTGGAAAAGAGCTTCGTATGCACTGCTTCCATTTTGAAAGAAACGGCTTTATAACCGTAGAAACAGAGTCACAGGACAGACCATTACCATTCCAGCCATAAATATGAAATTTACATATAAAACAACTATTTTCTCTTGCTTTGCAGGATACGTTGTTCAGGCAATTATAAATAACTTTTTACCCTTGTTATTTATAACCTTCAATAACACCTACAACATTCCTTTAAGCAAAATTACACTCCTTGTTACAATAAATTTTGGCGTTCAGCTTACTGTAGATTTACTTGCAACAAGGTTTGTGGATAAAATCGGCTACAGAGCATCTATCCTCATAGCGCACCTTTGCTCTGCTCTTGGACTTTTGCTTCTACCTATTTTACCCCACGTTATGGATGCCTTTGCAGGTATACTCGTTTGCGTAATAATTTATGCAATCGGTGGTGGCATTATTGAGGTGCTTATCAGTCCCATTATGGAGGGCTGCCCTACAGACAATAAGGAAAAGGCAATGAGCCTCTTGCACTCCTTCTATTGTTGGGGACACGTTGGTGTTGTGCTCCTTTCCACAATCTTCTTTAAGCTTTTCGGCATAGAAAACTGGAAAATTCTGTGTATTGTATGGGCAATTATCCCCATACTCAACGGTATTTTATTTACAAAAACGCCTATTGCACACCTTATTTCTGAAGAAGGAAAAGGTATGACCGTCAAGGAGCTTTTCAAAAACAAGATTTTTTGGGTGCTTATGATTATGATGATTTGCTCCGGTGCCAGCGAACAGGCAGTCAGCCAATGGGCATCTGCCTTTGCAGAACAGGGCTTGGGCATCTCTAAGGCTGCAGGTGACCTTGCAGGGCCAATGACCTTTGCAATACTTATGGGCTCTGCACGAGCACTTTACGGAAAATATGGCGAGAAAATTAACCTTAATAAATTTATGATTATAAGCAGTACCTTATGTATTGCCTCGTATCTGCTCATATCCTTAAGCGCCTCACCTGTTCTGAGTCTTATAGGCTGTGGCATTTGCGGTATATCTGTTGGCATTATGTGGCCCGGCACCTTCAGTACTGCGGCAGCCTCTCTTCGTAAAGGTGGCACGGCAATGTTTGCTTTGCTTGCCCTTGGTGGTGACCTTGGTTGCTCAGGCGGACCGTCCCTTGTCGGTGCAATAACCGACGTTGCAAACGGTAATATGAAAGCAGGTATACTTACTGCAATATTATTCCCTGTTGTTCTTACCATTTGTTTAATTATGGGAATGTTAAAAAAGCGCAGAGCGTATAAAACAAACTAAAGCAAACGATAAAATATAAATAAACGGTAGTAAGCTCTGAGCTGCTTACTACCGTTTTTAATTACTTATTATTACTATTACAGTTACCGTTACAATTGCCACCGCATTGCTTTGCATAAGGGCAGCCTATACAGGTTTCGCCACGTTTTTTGGCTTTATATAAATACGTGCTGACGGCACCTATAATACACAGTACAATTAATATAATAACAACGTTTTCCATAAATTATTTTTCAACTCTTGAAGCTTTTTTAAGCTGCTTAAGAGCATATTCCTCTTTGATTTTTTTGTTTGCTTTTATAATAAGAGCAGTAATAACACCAACAAAAACAAGCACTATTGCAAGGCCACCAATTGCAGCCGGAACGTCCAATAACTCAGGAGCAGTAATAAGAGTACCTATTGTGTAAATAACGTATGCAACAGTATAGCCAACACCGAGCTGAAGGCCGATACCTGCAAAAAGCCATTTTTTGCTCTTCATCTCTGCGTTCATAGCACCAATTGCTGCAAAGCAAGGTGGAGAATAAAGGTTAAACATAAGATACGCAAGAGCTGCTACCGGAGTAATTGCCATTACACCTGCTGCCATACCACCTGCTCCTTCTACAAGAGCAAGCTCTTCCGTATTAATAAGATTATCGAGTCCCACAAAGCACACTGCAAGTGTACCAACAACGTTTTCCTTTGCAATAAAGCCTGTAATGGCTGCCGCTGCAAGCTGCCAGGAAAGTACACCAACAACGGGGAAAAGAACGTATGCAAAGGGCTTTGCAATACTTGCAAGAATTGAAGCGTCTGCACTTTCTGCAACAGTAAGACTCCAGCTAAATGACTGCATAATCTGAACAACTGTGTTGCAAAGAAGGATAATTGTTGCAGCCTTTACAATATATGCCCAACCACGACTGCACATTGATTTAAATGCACCCTTGAGAGAAGGCACCTTGTACTCAGGAAGCTCAATAATAAAGAAGGATTTTTTTGCCTTGTAGCCTGTAATTTTATTTACAAGGAGTGCGCCCACAAAAATAAGCACTATGCCAAGGAAATAAACGAGGGCACTTACCCAACCTGCATTATCAAAGAATGCACCTGCAAAAAGTGAAATAACAGGAATCTTTGCACCACAGGGCATAAACGGTGCAAGCATTGCAGTCGCTCTTCTTTCACGCTCGTTACGGATTGTTCGGCTTGCCATAATACCCGGCACTGCACAACCTACCGTAATAACGAAGGGAATAACCGATCTGCCCGAAAGACCAACCTTTTTAAAAATAGGATCAAGCACAACTGCCACACGTGACATATAGCCACAATCCTCAAGAATGGCAATAAGGAAATAAAGTATCATAACAAGTGGAAGGAAGCCTACAACGGCAATCACACCACCGATAACTCCGTCTACAAGCAGAGCATACAGGAAGGAATCTGCATTGGAGAAGAAGCCTCCTACCCAACCCTGAAAAGTTTCAAGTATACTGACAAGGCCGGGAATTACTTTGCCGTTAGAAAATTCGTAACCTTCTGCTATCCACGTACCCAGCGTTGTTTGAGATATGTAGAATACCATAAACATAACAACGGCAAAAATCGGAATACCAAGCCATTTATTTGTTAAAACTGCATCTATTTTGTCCCCAACGTTCTTTTCTTTAGTGAGAACCTTACGTGTTTCAACCTCTTTAACGATTTTATTAACAAACTCAAAACGCTTACGGTCAGCCTCAACAACTGCCTTCTTGTTTGTTAAATCAATATCTCCTTGAGAGTAAGGAGCCTTCTGACTCTTACCTGCTCTGAAAACTGCCGCCTCTACAACTGTCTTGAGACCGTCTGCAGAAAGAGAAACTGTTTCATATACGGGACAGGAAAGTAAATCTGAAAGCCTTTCCGTATCAATTTCAGTCTTTTTCTTTTTATTAATATCACTTTTATTAAGTGCCACAACAACAGGTATGCCTAACTCAAGAAGCTGTGTTGTAAAGAAAAGGCTACGGCTGAGATTTGTTGCGTCAACAATATTAATAATAACGTCGGGATTTTCCTCTTTAACGTAGGAGCTTGTTATACTCTCCTCACTTGTAAAGGGTGACATTGAGTACGCACCCGGAAGGTCAACTGCAATAAGCTCCTCCCCTGAATAATACGCCTTTTTAATAGCGTGTTCCTTTTTGTCTACCGTAACACCTGCCCAGTTACCAACCTTTTCGTTACTGCCTGTAAGGGCATTGTACATTGTTGTTTTACCTGAGTTCGGGTTACCTGTTAATGCAATTCTCATCATATACTCCTTTATTATTTTATTGAGTTAGCGGCGGCTAACTCCCCCTCAAAAAATAATCAGCATTGCTGCTGATATTCAAACTATTATGGCACCTGCCAGCTCGTTATCAATGTTATATCTGCCATCTTTAATGGATACGATGCAGCCGCCTTTCAAATGGGAAACTACTGTAATTGCCTCACCGCTATAGCAACCGAGAGAGAAAAGGAAAGCATCTAACTCCTCGTCATCTGTTTCAATCTCTTTAATTATGTATTCCTGACCTTCTGTTGCCTGAGTTAAGTACATTTCCTACCCACCATTACTGCGTATCACAATTAGCCACGGCTAACTTAATGGTACAAATATTAGTTAGCCTCCGCTAACCGATAGTTATTATATACCCCTATTATAAATTTGTCAACACTATTTTCTAAAATTTTACAAGATTTGTTAATATTGATTTTTACGGGCATATATGCTATTATGTATTTATAGTAAATGCACACAAAAATTATGCATTGGGAGAAAAGAAATGGCATTAAATGAATCAGGCGAGATGTACCTCGAATCTATATACGTCTTATGTAACAAAAGCAACTCTGTCCGTTCAATTGACGTTGCAGAATATATGAACTATTCAAAGCCAAGCGTCAGCAGAGCCGTTGGTCTGCTTAAGGAGAAGGGCTTGATTTCCGTAGACAAGGAAGGCTACATTTCCTTAACTGACGAAGGCAAAAAAATTGCAGGTAACGTTTTTGAACGTCACACAATAATTACGCAGATGCTTATTAAATTAGGCGTTGACGAAGAGGTTGCTGCAGACGATGCTTGCAGAATAGAGCACGTTATAAGTCCACAATCCTTTCAAGCAATGAAAAGCTTTTTAGCAAACAAATAAAACATATTTCACCACCTGAAAGAATATATTTTAGAAATATATTCACAGGTGGTGTTTTTTTGAGCGTATCCTCTTTAAGTGTTACAAGCATTATACTTACTCTTTGCGTTATATACGTAAACGGCTTAACAGATGCGCCAAACTCCGTAGCCACCTGTATAAGCACACGTGCCCTGAAGCCGTCCTTGGCTCTTCCGCTTTCTGCGATTTTCAATTTCCTCGGAGTAACTGTTACCTGCAAGGTAAATAATTCTGTACTTAATACAATTATTAATATGGTAGCCCTGAGTGACGACACCCACGAAAATACCGTCACTTTGTGTGCCACACTTTTTACTATAGTTTTATGGGCAACGGTTGCCTGGTATTTTGGTATACCGACAAGTGAAAGCCACGCACTTATTGCCTCACTGAGTGGCAGCGCAATTGCACTAAAGGGTAACCTTAGCGGTATAAATCCTCAGGAATGGACAAAAGCAATATACGGTCTTTTTTTGTCCTGTGGTATTGGCTTAACAGGTGGCTTGCTTGTGTGCAAGGCAGTGCTTTTTGTATTCAAAAACCGTAATCGTCAAAAAGCAAATAATATATTTACCCTTTGGCAAATTATTGCCTCTGCTCTTTTGAGCTTTATGCACGGAGCACAAGACGGTCAGAAATTTATTGCACTTATTGTTATGTGCCTTAGCAATTCACCCATAAAAAGCGATATTAATAATTACGTTGTAATAATATGCTCCGTTTTTATGGCTTTGGGTACGTTGACAGGCGGAAAAAGAATTATAAAAAGCGTTGGTGCCGATATGCTTAAGGTAGAAAAGTTTCAAGGCTTTTCTGCAGACCTTGCAGCCTCTGTCTCCTTACTCATAAGCACCTTTTTAGGCTACCCTGTTTCCACAACACACGCAAAAACAACTGCCGTTATGGGCACAGGCCTTGCAAAAAACAAAAGCAGAATAAATTTTGACAAAATAAAGGAAATTGCACTTGCCTGGCTTCTTACGTTCCCCGGCTGCAGTATATTGGGATTTATTATTACTAAGATATTTTTAAAAATTTTTTAAAAAACTCGTCGGCTTGTTTTACAAACCGACGAGTGAATTATTATATGACTTATTCAATAATATCAAAGAATCTGCCGAGCCAGTAAATAAACAGGTAAGACATTCCACTACCGCTTCTGTGATGGTCGTTGGTATCAATCTTAAACGGATTAATTCCCAAAGTCGCAAAAGGTCTTTCGTCCCATTGGAAAGGCTTACTGAGCTGAGGACTGCCACACCAGTAAACTGCCTCGTCATTCATTTCGTAATCCTTACGCTTACTGTTAATCATTTTGCGATTCTGTATTTCATAAGGATAATCCTGAAGATTCTTGAGACACGTATCCACGTCACAAGGAGCGCCTGTAAATGCCTTGTATACAAAAGCGTAGTACGGATTATTTTCTATTTTCTCATACTCAAAATGAGAAGCAAGACCCATTAAAAGATACTGCCTTATGGCAGGATCCTTTTCCAATCTTAAAATGCTTATTGCGTTAAGCATTGCAAGATTATCGTCAATATGGCAGGTGTGACCGTCTGCTTTTTTATGGAAGGCGGCATTAATAAGGAAATGGTGATCCTTAATAAGAGAATTATATTTTTCCATATACTTCTCGTCACCTGACATATGGTAGGAAACCTTAAGGAAATTAAGCATTTCGAGAGAGTTTACGCCTTTTTCCCATGCCCACATACTATCTGAATTAAGGGCATTCTCGTTCCAACAAGCCCAAGAGGTCGGCTCACCGTCAATATCTACAAGGTAGCCGTTGTTTTCAAGAATGTGGTCTGTAATATTGCAAACTGCTTCTCTGATTTCTGCCTTTTCCTCTTCTGTTGCACACAAATCGTAGTAAAGACAGAAGCCGAAATAGTGACCTGTCATTTCGTCACTTGAGGTTTCACCGAGCCATTCGTAAGTGCCATCGGAGGAACGGTGCCACTCTTCACCGATAATACCTGTTTTATCGATGCCGTCACCCCAATTTTCTTCATCAGGGAAACGGACTGCACGTGCAGTAAAGCCCTTTATCTCAGGTGCTCTTGTAAGGAAAAGCATTGCATCCTTTGAACGCCTTGCAGCCTTAAGCACCTCTTCGTCCTTTGTGATTGAGTAGCACATTGCAAGTGCAGCTATGTAAGTTTGTGTCCACAAGCCGTCGTTATCTGTAACGTGTGAGCAATCTGTACCGTCAAACTTGCCTACCCAAGTAATATAGCCCTGCTTACGAGGAAAATATTTTTCCGTTTCTTTAAAGAAATAATCTGCCTTGTCCTCAAGAGTCATTTCTTTTTCGTATATCTTAACGATTCCGCCCTGTGAAACCGTATAAAGATTATTGTTGCAATACGTAACTGCAGTAACGTCCGTACTATAGGCATACCTTGTTGCAGGTAAATATTTCTTAATGCCGTTTTTAATAATAACTGCACCTGCATCTGTACCTAAAAGGAAGCTGCCGTCTGCACAAACGCAGATAGAAAGCACACTTTCCTTTGGCAGAGCGCTGATAAGCTCACTTGAATACCAACCGTTTTTATAATCGTAAATAAACAAGCCTTCCTTGGCACCAACAAGAAGATAACCGTTATCGTCAAAAGCGATACATTGAATGCTGATTTCAGGCATTGTTGTGTGATCAGGGAAAATGCAACGCCAGGTTCTGCGCTTACCCTCCATACGTTGAACGCATCTTGTATCTGCAACACAAAGTCTGTTGCCCTTTACTGCAAGATGTAAGCCCTTTTGCTCAAGGAAGCCCAAATTAAAGAATTTGCTTTCGTCCTCTGTCTCAACGTAAGCAGAAGCATAGGTCAAAACGTAAAGCTTTCCGTCAAACTTAATATCGGAAACAATATCGTTAAATTCATAGAGAAGCTCCGTGCCATTGTCCTTAAGCACGTAAACGCTTTTTTCGTGTGCGAGCAGAACCCTGCCCTTTCCGTCGCAAAAAACGAGAGAATAAACTCTTTCGTCATTAAAATCCTGCCAAACGCCGTCCTTTAATCTTTTAAGACCGTCATCTGTACAAGCGTAAATCTCGTTATCGTCCTTAAGGCAGATAGAGTTTATTTTGCAGTCAAGTGGAAAGCTTTCCGTCATCCTCTGATTGTATAAGCCTGTTTTTATTGCACCCATAATATACCTCTTTTATAAAAAGCCGAAACTGAGTTTCGGCTTAATTTTTAATATTTCATTTTTTTGTTTATTTCCTTCATTACCTCAGGAGTAATTTTAACAATCTCTCTGTCATAGGTAAGAAGACCATTGCACTCGTCCTCAACGTCGGAAACCTCTGTATAAATAAGTGCGGAAAGTCCCTTTTCCTTAACACATTTCAAAAGGCGATCCTCGTAAAGATGTCTTACTGCCTCATCATACTTCTCTTGAGTATAATATTTACGGTAGCCGAAGAACTTCTTTTCGTTGAAGGAGTGACCATCTATCTTATAAGAATAACCACCAAACTCTGTAAGAGCGATTGGTCTGTTATCGTCCTTATCGTATTTCGGGAAGCTGAACGGTGTGAAATAGATGTGGAAGCTGTTTGCGTCACCTGCACCGTGGTCAACCCAACCACTTGCATGGTCAATAAGTCTTGTCGGATCCTTTTCGCGATAGAATTTACAAGCCTCTACACTGTCAAACTGACCCCAAGCCTCGTTGAACGGAGTCCACAAAGCAAGTGAAGGCACGTTATAAAGCAAGTCTATCATCTCTGCAGAATCGTCAAAATACTCGTCTCTGCCTGCAGGGTCCTTACGTGCGAAGTAGCCGTAATGCTCTTTCCCGTCTGAAATTTTACCAACGTGCTTGTTGTTGAAAAGCATTGAAAGGAATGGCATTGTGCCGATAGCAAGGAAATTGTACTCTCCACCACCGTTAATCATATCCTGCCAAACAATCATTCCTAAACGGTCGCAATGATAATACCAACGAAGAGGCTCAATTTTTATGTGCTTTCTCAAGGTATTGAAGCCTAAATCCTTCATTGTTTGAATATCGTAAATCAAAGCCTCGTCGCTTGGAGCAGTGTACATACCGTCACTCCAATAGCCTTGGTCAAGAAGACCGTTGAAGAAATAGGGCTCGTTGTTAAGGAAAAATCTGTTGAAGCCATCCTCATCCTTACCAACGCTGAACTTACGCATACCGAAATAGCTTTCTATCTGATCCTGACCTGCAACGATTTTAAGATCGTAAAGCCTTGGATTCTCGGGGCTCCAGCACTGGTAGCTTGTAAACTTAAGAGTGCACTTGCCGTTTTCCATTTTAGCCGCAGCCATAACCTCACCGTTATCGAGAGCAAGTGCTGCCATATCGTCATAGGAAGAGCCTGTGTAGTCGATTTCTACAGAGAGCTCATCTCTGTCAATATCAGGTGTAAGCTTAATAGCCTTTATATAATTCTGCGGAACCTCTTCGATCCATACTGTTTGCCAGATACCTGACTGTGGTGTATACCAGATACCACCACGCTTAAAGGTCTGCTTGCCTCTTGCCTGGCTACCTGTGTTTGACGGATCCTTAACGGAAAGCCTTAAATCGTTTTCACCGTCAAGCACGTATGCAGTAATGTCGAAGGTGAAAGGAAGGTAACCGCCTTTATGTTCACCTATAACAGTATTATTAAGAGTAACCGTACACTCGTAATCTACTGCACCGAAATGCAAAAGCACTCTGTGGTTTGAACGCTTGAAATTAAAATATTTTTGATAATAGAGAATATCTGTCGGCTCCACAAGCTTCTCTACACCGCTAAGAATACATTCAGGGCTGAACGGAACGGTAATTTTACCCTGGTAGCCACCAAATTTTTTATACTCGTCATAGATAGCGTAATTCCACTCACCATTAAGGTTAATGAAGCTATCGCGCTTGAGCTGTGGTCTGGGATAATCATTCAAGGGTAACTCTTTGTTAAGCTCCTTGCCCCATCTTGTATATAATCTTTCCATGTGTTAAATTCCCCTTCTTATATTATTTTGAGAATTAGTTATTAAAATAATACCATAATGAAAATATTTTTTCAATACCATAGTTTAGCAAAACGCCCTTTCAATAGTTAAACAAGACACTCATTCAAAAAACGTCACTCTGTTAACGCTCAACAGACAATTTTTAGTTCTTAACAGGATTTTTAGTTCTTAACACGCAGATTTTTAGTTCTTAACAGGCAATTTTTTGTGTTGACTATTTTTACCATAAGTGGTATAATTGTAAAAAATTATGTTTAAAGGTTGTGAAACAATGGCAGGTATAAGCAGAGTTCTTTTTGAATTTATGTCCCTTTTAATGTCATTCCTTCTTTCTGTCGGTGCAATTAACACACCGGCTACAGATGACGTTATCAAGCAAATTAACGAAGATGCTAAGCTTAAGTTCATCGTTACAGGTGATCCTCAGCTTTGCAACTATAACCCAACTCGTGAAACCAACTTCATTGCAGCTACTAAAGATATAGCTAATGCAGAAATCAGATATGATGCATTCATTATCGCAGGTGACATTGCAGAAAACGGCTTCCAGGACGAGTTTGACAGAGTTTATGCAGATATAAACACGTTACCTGCAGACAACTTTATTATGGTTTCCGGTAACCACGACATCCGTCTTCGTGAGTACGATCAGTGTAAAGACCGTTTCCTTACGTTTATGAATGCCCTCAACACAGAGGAAAAAGCAGTTGATTCTCTCAACTACGTATACGACGTAAACGGTTACAAATTTATCGTTTTAGCCTCAGACGAAGCAAGATTTGAGGATGCATTCATCAGCGATGCACAGCTTCAGTGGCTTAACCTTGCTCTTAAGGAGTACACAGCAAACGGTGACCCTGTATTCGTTCTTTGCCACTATCCTCTTGCAGAGAGCCATGGTCTTCCAAACACATGGGGCTCAGCAAATAGCACTCCTACAGAGAATCTTCCTGAATACGAGCGCAGAAACAACTACGATTACACAGGCTCTATCGGTGAACAGAACAACGACGTTTATGATATTATTTCATCATACAAGAACGTATTCTTCATCACAGGCCACCTTCACACAGGCTTCGGTTACTACACATACCAGACAATTAATGAAGAAAACAACGTTCAGGGTATTAACGTTCCTTCAGTAAGTATCGACAACAAAGACGGTACTTATAACAATCCTGCAACAGGTGTTTACGTTGAGGTTACAGAGGATCAGGTTATCTTCTATGCAAGAGACTTCGGCGAAGGCAAATACCTTACAACAGATGATTTCGCAGAGACTGTTAAGGCTTACGATATCAAGTAATTTACCCTTAAACATTTTAAACAAAACAAACCTCTCGCATATTATAATGCGGGAGGTTATTTTTATGTTTAATGACGTGCTTATATTTATACTCAGTCTATGGGGACTAATATCACTACTGCTCACCTTTATTTTCAAAATGCTTCTGTGGCGTACAGAGGAATTCATTTTCACAATCCCTTTAATTAAATGCGACAAGGATATACTAAACAAAATTTATAACGTGCGCACCTTTTGTGAGTTTTGCGGAATAGAAAAAAGGAGCACCGTAATAGTTGTAAATTACGGCGCCCCAAAATGCTTTTGCGATGAAATAAAAAAGCACTATGAAAATTATGATTTTCTTAAAATTACTGAAGCAGAAGGCTTATCAGACATTATCAAAGAGTTGCATACATAACTGCTTTTATTGTATGCATTCTGTTTTCTGCCTCACGGAAAACAACAGACTGCTCACTTTCAAATACCTCGTCTGTAACTTCCATTGAATCTCTGTTGAACTTTTCGCACATACGTTGACCGATTTCTGTCTTTTTATCGTGGTAAGATGGAAGGCAATGCATAAATATTGCGTTTTTGTTTGCGTTATCCATAAGTGCTTTGTTTACCTGATATGCAGATAAATCGTTGATTCTCTCTGCCCAAACAAGCTCAGGCTCGCCCATTGAAACCCAGATGTCTGTGTAAATAACGTCTGCGTTCTTTGTTGCTTTTATAGGATCCTCTTCAAACTTAAGCTTTGCGCCCGTTTGCTTTGCAATCTTTTTGCACTCGTCAACAAGAGCTGAATCAGGGAAATATTTTTCAGGTGCACAAGCAGTAAAGTTGAGGCCCATTTTTGCACAACCCACCATAAGAGAGTTGCCCATATTGTATCTTGCATCACCCATATAAACAAAGTTGATGCCCTCAAGCTTACCAAAGCACTCCTTTATTGTAAGGAAATCTGCAAGAATCTGTGTGGGATGGAATTCGTTAGTAAGACCGTTCCATACAGGTACGCTTGAATACTTTGCAAGCTCCTCAACAATTTCCTGACCGTGACCACGGTACTCTATGCCGTCGTACATTGAGCTAAGCACTCTTGCAGTATCTGCAATGCTTTCCTTTCTGCCTATCTGAGATGCGGCAGGATCAAGGTACGTAACACCCATACCAAGATCCCTTGCAGCAACCTCAAAGCTGCAGCGAGTACGGGTACTTGTTTTTTCAAATATAAGAGCAATATTTTTGCCCTTCAAGGTATCGTGAGGAATACCTGCCTTTTTCTTTTTCTTTAAGTCGGCGGCAAGATTTATAAGATAATCTATTTCCTCAGTTGTAAAATCTAATAATTTTAAATAATCGCGACCTTTAAGATTCATTTCTATCACCTCAAACACAAGCGTTTTTAATAATGTCTATTGCCTTTTCCAGCTCGTCGAAGGAAATATTCAACGGTGGAAGAAGACGAAGCTTCGTTTTTGCTTTTATGGGAAGAATGCCGTTGTCCTGACAACATTTAAGCACCTCGTTTACGTCCTTAACTGTTTCAATTCCGAGCATAAGTCCCATACCTGTAATACTCTTTACACCTTCACAGGAGGAAAGCTCTTTCACTATGTAATCGTGCTTCTTTTCAACCTCGCCTAAAAAGCCGTCTGTAAGACGGCTTATTATATTATAAGCACCTGCAGTTGCAACAGGGTTACCGCCAAAGGTTGAGCCGTGTGTGCCCGGTGTATAAACGTCCTTTGTTTTTTCAAAGAACATTGTTGCGCCCAACGGCAAACCGCCGCCGAGACCCTTTGCAGTTGTAACAATATCGGGGCAAATGCCGTATTTCATATAGCCGTAAAGAGCACCTGTTCTGCCGTTACCCGTCTGTACCTCGTCAACCACAAGAAGCACGTCATTTTTGTTGCAAAGCTCTGAAAGTCCTTTTACAAAGTCCTCTGAAAGAGCAACGACACCACCTTCACCCTGAACAACCTCTATCATTACTGCGGCAACCTTTTGCGTTGCTATATAAGACTCAATTGCTTCAAGGTCACCTGCGTCTGCATAAAGGAAGCCCTCTGTAAGAGGAAGAAAATCCTTATGGAAGGTATCCTGACCTGTTGCGGCAAGTGTTGTTATTGTCCTTCCGTGGAAGGAATTGTTGAGAGTTATTATTTTGTTATAATCTGCACCTTTTTTCTCCTGTGCATATTTACGGGCTGCTTTAATCGCACACTCGTTTGCCTCAGCACCTGAGTTTGAAAAAAACACGTTACAAGCACCTGTTTTCTCGCAAAGAAGCTTTGCAAGCTTAACACAAGGAGAAGTGTAATAAAGGTTTGACGTATGCTGAAGAGTAGTTAACTGCTCTGTTGTTGCCTTAACCCATTCCTCATCACCGACACCGAATATGCTTACACCGATACCTGTGCCTAAATCAATATACTCCTTGCCTTCACTATCGTAAAGCTTACTGCCCTTGCCTCTGACTATCTCAATAGGAAAACGAGCGTAAGTATTGGCAACGTATTTTGCATCTAATTCTTTAATATTCATAATTAAACACCTTTAACCATTGTACCGGCACCTTCATCTGTAAGAAGCTCAAGAAGAACTGCGTGAGGCACTCTACCGTCGAGAATCGTTACCTTATTAACACCCATTTCAATAGCATCAATACAGCACTGCACCTTTGGTATCATACCACCTGAAATAACACCTTCTGCAAAAAGCTGACGAGCTTCCTGAGTGTTAACTCTTTTTATAATTGAGTCGGGATCGTTAACGTCACGAAGGATACCGGGAATATCCGTCATTGTAATAAGACGCTCTGCCTTAAGAGAGCCTGCAATAAAGGATGCTGCCGTATCTGCGTTTATGTTATATGCGTTACCCTCGTTATCACAACCTACTGTTGAAACAACGGGAATGTAATCTTTTTCAAGAAGGTCGAGAATAGGCTGAATATTAACCTTGGTGACCTCACCGACAAAGCCTAATCTTTCGTCCTTTACCTCTGCCTCAATAAGATGGGCATCTATGCCCGAAATACCGATAGCAGAGCCACCGAATTCACCAAGAATATTGACAAGGTGCTTGTTGATTTTACCTGCAAGTACCATCTGCACAATTTCTGCAGTTTCCTTATCGGTAACACGAAGACCGTCAACAAATACACTTTCCTTGCCAACCTTTTTGAGCATCTCCGAAATCTCAGGGCCGCCACCGTGAACAAGGACAGGCTTAACACCAATAAGTGAAAGAAGAACAATGTCCTCCATAACCTGCATCTTAAGTTCCTCGCTTATCATAGCGTTGCCACCGTATTTAATAACTATAATTTTATTGTGATATTTTTGAATATAAGGAAGTGCCTGAGTAATAACCTGGGCACGTTGAAGATTTGTAAGCTCCATATATTTACCTCTCTATCAAGTTCTGTAATCACCGTTGATTTTTACGTATTCGTAGGTAAGGTCACAGCCCCAAGCAGTTGAGGACGCCTCACCTGAATTAAGCTCAATATTAATTATAATCTCTTTTTCAAGAAGAATTTCCTTGGCTATTTCCTCAGAAAAATCAATACCTGCACCGTTTACGCAAACGGGAATCGTTCCCTTTATAGACGTAAAGGAAACGTCCACCTTATTTACGTCAACCTCTGCACCACTGTAGCCGATAGCACAAAGCACTCTGCCCCAGTTAGCATCTGCACCGAACATTGCCGCCTTTGTAAGAGAAGAGCAAATTACACTTTTTGCAACGGTTTTGGCAATTTCTTCACTTGAAGCACCTGTTACCTTGCACTCAAGAAGCTTTGTTGCACCTTCACCGTCACCTGCAATCATTCTGCAAAGGTGAACTGTAACCGTATTAAGAGCCTTCATAAATGCATCGAAGCTCTCGCCCTCACAGGTAATCTCCTCGTTACAAGCCATACCGTTTGCAAGAACCGTAACCATATCGTTCGTAGAGGTATCACCGTCAACGCTTACCATATTAAAGGTATTCTGAATATCGGAGGAAAGAGCTTTTTGGAGCATTTCGGAAGAAATTGCACAGTCTGTTGTAATAAATACAAGCATAGTTGCCATATTGGGATGTATCATACCTGAGCCCTTGGCAATACCACCTATTTTGCACTCAACACCGTCTATTTCAAAGGAAACTGCAATTTCCTTAAGCACTGTGTCCGTTGTCATAATTCCCTCTGCAGCCTCTGAGCTGTTTGCACCTAAAGCTGCCTTTAAGCTATCCATCCCATTTTTAATCGGTGTAATATCTAACGGCTGACCGATAACACCTGTCGAGGCAACAACCACGTCCTCTTTATTTATGCCGAGAGTATCTGCAGTAAGCTGAGCCATCTGTTGAGCGATTTCAATACCGTTTGCGTTGCAGGTATTGGCGTTACCACTATTACAGATAACTGCCTGTGCCTTACCGTCAAGAAGATGCATTTTTGTAACTGCAAGAGGTGCACCCTTTACAAGATTAGTTGTGTAAACTGCGGCTGCATTAGCCTTTACCTCGCTAAAAATAAGAGCCAGATCTCTCTTTGTTTTGTTTTTTCTTATACCACAATGCACTCCACCTGCGCTAAAGCCCTTTGCAGCACAAATACCACCGTTAATTATTTCCATAATCATAACTCCAATTTATACGTATCATCGTTACCGAGAACGATATTAAGACATTCTACTGCAGCACCTGAGGCACCTTTGCCTAAATTATCGTAACGGGCAACGAGAAGAATTCTATCCTCATTTCCGTAAACGGAAACTATCATTGAGTCCTTACCCGAAAGAATACCTGCAGAAAGGAAGCCTTCTTCACTGTCATCACAGTATTTAACAAGTGGACCCATGTATTTCGACTTGAAAAGCTCCTTGATTTTTTCCATATCAAAGCCATTTTTCAAATCACTTTTAAATATAGGCACGGTAACCTCCATACCTGAATAGAAGTTACTTACAACAGGGCAAAAAATCGGCGTACTGCTGATGCCTGTTATTTTTACCATTTCCTTCAGATGCTTGTGGTTCTGTGTAATGCCATACTGCCTTGGGGCGCCAAGAAGCTCGTCCGGCTCCTCTTCATATTCGGCAATCATCTTTTTGCCGCCACCACTGTAGCCTGTAACGGAAAAGCAGGTAAGCTTCTCGCTTCCATCTAATGCACCTGCCTCCATAAGAGGATACACAAGAGAAATGAAGCCACTTGCATGGCATCCGGGAACGGCAATCCTTTTTGAAGCCTTAAGCTTATTTCTGAAATTGACCGATAACTCCGGGAAGCCGTACGCCCAATCCTCAAGTGTACGGTGAGCAGTTGAGGTATCAATAACTACGGTATTCTCGTTTTCTATAAGAGAAACAGATTCCCTTGCCGCATCATCAGGAAGGCACAAAAAAACAATATCTGCACTGTTCAATGCTTGCTTACGTGCATTTTTATCTTTTCTCAATTCCTCAGGCAAGGTAATAAGCTGAATATCCTGCCTGTTCATAAGACGGTCAAAAATCCTGAGTCCCGTTGTACCCTGACTGCCGTCAACAAATATTTTCGTCATAGTATTCTCACTTTTATTTATTAAGATTTTTTACTCTTTCAACCTGTGCAAGAACGTTTTGTGGTGCAGGACCACCAAGTGAAGTTCTGTCTGTAACACATTTATCAAGATTTATAGCATCAAATACGCCATCATCAAAAACGTCACAAACTGCCTTGTACTCTTCAAGAGGTAAGGTTTCAAGCGTAAGTCCCTTTTCAATACAAAGAGCAACAAGCTCACCCGTAGCCTTGTACGCATCACGGAAAGGAATACCCTTTCCAACAAGATAATCAGCACAGTCGGTAGCGTTTATGAAGCCACCTGCAGCAGCCTTACGCATATTTTGCGGAAGCGCCGTCATTGTATCAAGCATAGGAATAAATGCCGTAAGGCACATTTTAACTGTATCGAAGGCGTCAAAAATTGCTTCCTTATCCTCTTGCATATCCTTGTTATACGCAAGTGGCAAGCCCTTCATCATCGTAAGAAGCGTTGTTAAGTCACCAAATACTCTGCCTGACTTACCGCGAATAAGCTCGGTAATATCGGGATTCTTCTTTTGTGGCATAATTGATGAGCCTGTTGAAAATGCATCGTCAAGCTCTATAAACTTAAATTCCCATGAGCACCACATAACAATTTCCTCAGAGAACCTTGAAAGATGAACCATAAGAATTGATAGCGCAGCTGCAAGCTCCATACAAAAATCTCTATCTGAAACACCGTCAAGAGAGTTTTGCATAGGACCTGTAAACCCAAGAGCTTCTGCCGTCATTTCCCTATTGGTATTATAAGTTGTACCTGCAAGAGCACAAGAGCCGAGAGGACAATAGTTCATACGCTCCTTGGCATCGCTAAGCCTTTGCTTATCACGAAGAAGCATTTCTGCGTAAGCCATAAGGTGATGACCAAAGGTAATCGGCTGCGCTCTTTGAAGATGAGTGTAGCCCGGCATTACGGCATCTGCATACTGCTCTGCCTTTTTACAAAGAACGTCAACGAGCTCTGTAAGCTGACTGTAAATTTCGTCACATTCGTGGCGAAGATAAAGACGGATATCAACTGCAACCTGATCGTTACGGCTACGAGCTGTATGAAGCCTTTTACCTGCTGCGCCGATACGCGAGGTCAATTCGCCCTCAACAAAGGTGTGAATATCCTCAGCGTTAGGGTCAATAAGTAAAATTCCTTCTTCAATTTCTGTTTTTATATTATTAAGACCTTCAACAATAAGACCTAAATCCTCACTTGAAATAATGCCTTGAGCACAAAGCATAGTTGCGTGAGCAACGCTACCGTCAATATCTTCCTTGTACATACGGCTATCAAATTTTATTGATGAATTAAAATCATTGGTTTTAGGGTCAATTTCCTTTGAAAATCTACCTTTCCAGAGTTGCATAATCCTATCTCCTTATATTCTGCAGGATAAAAATTATCCATTCTAAACACAATACGACAAAGGAATGTTCCACCTTTGCCGCCGGTTATTGTTTTATGTGTGGCAGGGAAACCCTGCCACTTTAATTACAAAAATCAGTTGTTTTCTTCTCTCTGCTTGTCAAGAAGAGCCTTAACCTTAATTGAAAGACCGAAAAGGTTAATGAAGCCTGCTGAATCCTTCTGATCGTATGCGCCACCGTCATCACCGAATGATGCAACGTTTTCATCATAAAGAGAATACGGTGAGGTGATACCTGCGTTAATCATATTACCCTTGTAAAGCTTAAGCTTAACGTCACCTGTAACTGTTTCCTGAGTTTTGTCAACGAATGCGTCAAGAGCTTCTTTAAGTGGTGTGAACCAGAGACCGTTGTAAACTACCTCGGCATACTTCTGAGCAACAAGTTTTTTGTAATGCTGTGTGTCACGGTCAAGACAAATCATCTCAAGTAATTCGTGTGCTTTGTAAAGGATAGCACCACCGGGAGTCTCGTAAACACCACGGCTCTTCATACCAACGAGACGGTTTTCAACAATATCAAGAAGACCGATACCGTTTGCGCCGCCAAGCTCGTTAAGCTTTGTAACAAGCTCAACTGCGCCCATCTTTACGCCGTCAATTGCCGTAGGGATACCCTTTTCAAAATGAATTGTTACGTATGTTGGCTCGTCAGGTGCCTTTTCAGGAGAAACGCCCATTTCAAGGAAGCCTTCTTTATTGTAAAGTGGCTCGTTTGCAGGATCCTCAAGATCAAGACCTTCGTGTGAAAGGTGCCACAAGTTTTTATCTTTAGAATAGTTTGTTTCACGATTTATTTTGAGAGGAATGTTGTGAGCTTCCGCATACTCAATTTCTTCCTCACGGGATTTGATATCCCATTCACGCCATGGAGCGATGATTGCCATATGAGGAGCAAATGCCTTAAGTGTTAACTCAAAACGAACCTGGTCGTTACCCTTACCTGTACAACCGTGACAGATAGCGTCTGCACCTTCCTTGATAGCAATCTCTGCAAGGCCCTTTGCAATACAAGGACGTGCGTGAGAGGTACCGAGAAGATACTGCTCATACTCTGCACCTGCCTTAAGGCAAGGCCAGATATATTCCTCAACGTATTCTTCCTTTAAATCAAGAACGTAAAGCTTTGATGCGCCTGTTGCGATAGCCTTTTCCTCAAGACCGTCAAGCTCTGTACCCTGACCAACGTCACCGGAAACTGCAATAACCTCACAGTTATTGTAATTTTCCTTAAGCCAAGGGATGATAATTGAAGTATCAAGACCACCTGAGTAAGCAAGAACTACTTTTTTAATGTTTTTCTTATCCATAATTTATTTCCTCCAAAGTGAATTTTGAAATATTATTCATTCGATATGCATAGTTATACACCTTAACGCAAAAAATGTCAATACTTTTACGCAAATTATTTTATTTGTGCATTTTTTCTCCAAAGTGCCTTAAAACCTTATGTTTTAACCTGCTTTTTTGTGTATTTTTGTTTCTTCCGTACAAAAACTGCAATTCTAAGTATAATTGTATATACGAAAATTTATGCATAAAAAATGCATATATGCAGAAAATATACATTCCACATATATGCATTGGGTTTATTTTCAGTTATTATGCTACAACTGTAGTAAACATACTTTTGATAATGCCGAAGAGAATATCAAAAATCTTCTCAAAGTAGAAGAAGAAATTGTAGCTGAATTCTGTTCTGCCTGTTTCATGGTGACCAAGGTTAGATTCAGCATCCTGTGCTAACTCGTTAGCTGTAAGGATATAGGTTGAATACTCATCAGGCTTATTTTCATCAAGCTCAATAACTCTTGTGCCCTGAATAAGATTGCTATAGTAAGAATCATAGGTGCAACCGGGTGTCATAATCATATCAATACCGTCGCAGTCTGCAATAAAGCCGTTTAAGTGGTCGTGACCACAAACAACACCAACAACGTCGCCACCTGCTACCATTGCATCCCATTGACCGTCGTTGCCGTAGCTTGGGCAAGCCTTTTCAAAGAGGTAGCCCTCATACTTTGTAATGTCAGGAATAACAGTATACTTTGTGCCGTCCTGGAAGTTAATGGTTGCTTCGCCTAATCTGATATCTGAAGGAAGGAAAATCTTTTCGCAAGGCTCCTGAGGAATAATGTGCTGGAATACAAAAGAAGGCACAACCTCGCCGCCATTTTCAGCAGTCATTTCGTCACGAACCTTATTGTACCACTCTATCTGATCCTCACGAACCCAATCGTAGCCAAGATACTTTCCGTCTGATGCGTAAACGTAGTCGCCACAGTCAAACATCCAAAGGTTATATGCAAGAGATGAGCCATCACTTGAAAGGATAGGAAGATTGTGAGTACCTGCGCCATGGAGAGACGGATCTGCATCGTAACCGAGGAAGCCCTCATATTTTTGATACTCTGCAACGATTTCTTCTCTTGTCATACCACCGGAGGTTTCCTGGTCGTGATTACCGAGAACCATTGTGTAAGGAACACCTGCTTCAATAACGGGAGCAAGCATTTCTGCATAAGTTCTCTTGTCATCGTTATTAACGTTGTCACCTGTGAAAACTACAAGATCAGGATCTGCATATCTGATTGACTCTTCAATAAGATAAATCTGATCATCCGGTAACGGATAGCCTGTCTGAACGTCTGCAAGAACAAGAATCTTGAACTTACCGTTCTCGTCAAACTGAAGCACTGCATCACTCTTGTAGCTTGCAAAGCCTACGCTTGCAAGAGAAAAGAGCATTGAAACAGCTAAAATAACCGCTAAAAGCTTTTTCATAGATAATCCCTCTTTATTAACATATTCTGTAAATTTTATTATACACTTGTTAAATTATTTTGTCAAATTATTTACAAGCTCCTTGAAATGTGCGCCTTTTTCCTCAAAATTCTTATAGTAGTTGTAGCTTGCTGCTGCAGGTGAAAACAAACAAGCCTTGCCTTTTTGTGTAAGCCTACGGCAATTCTCAACTGCGTCAAGCATATCACTTGCACGTACCATATTTTTTGAGCAGCCCATTTTCTCTAATTCGAATTTAATATTGTGACCTGTTTCGGGTAAGCCGATAAGATTATTTATTGACGAGGCAGAAAGGAAAGCAATAAACTCCTTGTAGTCTATTCCTCTGTCCATTCCACCGAAAAGAAGAGTATCCACGTTGCCGAGAGCCTTAACGGCACCGATTACGGCAGTAGGAATGGTGGCAATGCTATCGTTATAATAAGCCACATCGTCAATTTTTCCCACGTATTCCATTCGGTGCTCAATACCACCAAAGCCCTTTATTGCCTGTCTTACGGCATCATCACTAACACCAAAAAGCCTTGCAACAGCAAGAGCGTATGCAATATCCTGCCTATTATGCTCACCCTTAAGGTGCTCTGTGGATTTCCACAGCTCGTTAACAAATTTATCCTCTTTTGCATAGGTAAAGGTAACGGGCTTACCGTTGCCGTTGACGATAATCCTTTCCCAATCCACAATACCCGTAAGGTCTTGCTCAGGGTTATAAATCACTGCATCACCCGATTTTTGAAAACGAGCTATGTTAAGCTTTGAATTCACGTAACCCTCAAAGCCTGTCTTATAATGATCAAGATGCTCCTCATAAATATTTACAAGCACGGCAACGTGAGGACTCGCCGTTGTAAATTCAAGCTGATGAGACGACATCTCAATAACTGCCACAAGGTCCTTGCCCTCGTCTGCCTTTTCAAAAACAGGCACACCGATATTACCGATAAGGCAAGTATTTATGCCACCTGAACGAAGCATTTCATAGATGAGAGTAGAGGTTGTTGTTTTGCCCTTTGACCCTGTGATACCCACGACAACAGGCTCACAAAATCTTAAAAACATATCTGTTTGGCAAGTGATTTCAGTTGTTTCGGGATACATATTATCCTCAAGAAAAGCAATGCCCGGACTCTTAAAAACAATATCAAAATCACCGAGACACTTAAGATAATCCTCGCCGTAAATCAGGGAAACGTTTTCGTCCTCAACAGACGGCTTATTCATATCACCAATAGCAATATGCTTTTGAGGTAAATGCTTTCTAATATAATTATAAGTTGATTTTCCTTCTCTGCCGAATCCGAGAACGAGAACCTTTTTATCTTTAATATACTCAATTATCCGAGACAAGTCGCACATCTCCGTTTAAATAATTTTATTTTGTTACAAAGGCAAAATTGTTTTTACCGTTTTTCTTGACGCTGTACATAGCCTGGTCTGCCTTTTCGTAAAGCTCTGCGTATGACGAGCCATCCTCGTCATACAACGCAATACCGATACTGCAGGAGAATTCCCTTTCAGGTAAATTCTCCAGCTTAATACCTCTGCATATTTTAAGCACGTCCTGAGCAGATTTCTCTGCTCTGTCACGCATTGCAGAAGAGTCTAACCCTTCGCCTCCGACGTAAATAACAAATTCCTCTCCACCGACTCTGCCTAAAGTGTTATTTGCACCGAATCTTATGGAAAGCTTACTTGTAAACTGCTTAAGGAAGCTGTCGCCCTCGTGGTGACCGTAGGTATCGTTAAGCTTTTTGAAATCGTCAATATCAAGGAAGAGAAGTGCGCCCTTATCCTTTGGATTCTCCTTAATAATCTCCGAAATTCTAAAGCTTGTGGAAACCTTGTTCAAGAAGCCTGTGAGCTGGTCTGTCTGAGCCTGGGAAACAAGCCTTGTTTTTTCCTTCTTTTCCTTATCAACGTCTGTAAGCGTACCGATAAACTTTGTTGTGTTGCCGTCATTGTCAAAAATAACGGCAAATTTGATTCTGTGCCATACGCCGTCGCCATGATTATTAATAATACGAGCATCAAAAACGTTGATTTTTTTGCCTGAAAGTGCGTTACTCAACGCTTCTATAAATGCAGGTACGTCTCTGTGGTCGATAATATCACCATAGGTCAGATTTTCAATGGCATTTTCGATACGGGTTCTTGATTTTGAGCCTCTCATATTCTTTGCAGAGCACTCAAAAACGTCTTCGACAACGTCGTAATTAAAAAGAATGTTATCTGAAATATCCTCAACTATTTCGTAACGCTCTTTTTCCTGTTCAAGCTGCATCTGAAGCTTTTTCATATCGGTAATATCCGTGAT
>X40_Bactrian_Camel__coassemble_28_pt1 | contig 29497 bp, 21 predicted proteins | sample X40_Bactrian_Camel__metabat2_low_PE_002 | metagenome-assembled genome bin X40_Bactrian_Camel | reverse complement strand
CCGCAGGGCATAATACACCCACTGTCAATGGTGTGTGCGAGCCTTCATTTCTTACTGATTCTTTATTGACGCGGGGTATTATGCCCTGCTAATCTCGGCTCTCCGACTGCGTCTCCGAGCCGTTTCTATCTGACTATCGTCCAATAGAAACGGCTCGGCTCCCAAAAAGAGAGTCATAAATCATTTCTAAAGGACAACCATCTATCATCATAGAAATGATAGTTCTGGCACCTGCTTCTTAAGTTTCATAGTTATCTTCTTCGGCTTCCTGCAGCTTGTCATTCATTACACGAATGACAACTTGCAGAGAGCCGAAAAGCTTTATTCTTGTCAAAGTTTTGACTGGGCGCAGGTGCAACTTTCTCTCGAAAAATAAGTCATACACTCTCGAAGAGACAGTCATAAATCATCCCGAAGCGAAAGTTCTGTTCTGGTATTCTGCTGTAAAATAAGGTTAGTAATTGGCTTAATCTATTCTCACTTCAATGCAAGATTAATAGATTTTCCGTGCGTGTTCTCTTAAAATTTAAGAGTGCAAACAACCTTGTATTGTTTGCTGACGCTACGCCGAGTGCAAGGCATTTCAGCCTGGCCGAGACTAAACAACTCGTTCGGCGGGGATTTTCATTTAGTTTTTATACTACGATTAAATCCCGGAAACTTCGTATGCAATTCCCATAAGGAACGGAGATTTCCCTTAATGGACGGTAGCACCACCGCTTGAGCAGTTTTATTTACCGACGGAACCCTCAAACGTCGTGGATCCTATGAATTTTCGTCAATAACTTAAGGCTGAATCCGAACCGTCGTTATGCACTTATTTTTGTTCACAGACACTGTTATAAGTGAAAACAGGTTCGCAGTCGAACAATCCTTGTTTCGTAACGGCTCTGCTATCCGCACAGCAGGCTGACGGAAGTTAAATCCATCACGCCTGTCAAATAATAATTTCCTGCTTTTTCTTGCCTCATCATTTGTAATACGGGAGTATTACTGCATTCTTCGGCTTCGACCTCTCAAAAAATTATTTATTTGCAGGTCGAAGAGTTTCTCCGTTCGCCTTTTTCAGAAGGGCGAAGCGTGAAATTCGCAGTAAGGATGTTTCCTTGCAAGAATGAACGCAAGCAAAGCGGGAAAAGGCGACGAGCGAAACCGTAATGTGTTTAACTCCCGTCAGCCTGTAATTCACACCGCCTTTGTGAAGGGCTTTGTATATCACGGCTTTTCCTACTTACCTTCTTCAGACCACTGCGTGAAAGTGGGTTCTGATTTATTGCGGGAAATCATAAACCTGGGCAACGTAATAGGTCGATTAAAAATGTGTCGCCTATCTTCCATATATCACCCTGTCCGTTGCCGTAACAGTGATAGCTCTTTAATTCCGTATTTCCTGTTATGTCGGTTATGCGGATAATCAGCCTTAGAGCATCGGCTGATAAAGTCTAACCCGACTTTAAAGGTTTTCTGCTAGTGATTTACAGCCTGTCGCAGAACTCAGACTGCTGTACTCGGCACCAAACTTTTGGCGCAACTAACTTCCTGTGTCAAATACAATCATTTTGAACCACCTTCCTTTATGCGTTTATTTTGAACCCGTCACTTACCGGAGAACAAAACATAAAAGAAGGCAAAAAGATAACAAAAAAGCACTCAACCCTCAAGGTTAAGTGCTAACTTGCAGTCCTTTTGCCTTTGCCCTATACGCAGGAGCTAAGCATAACAAACAAGCGCAATTAACCCTTTCGGAACATTGCATTTTTCGTTATCTTTTAAAAACACTCCTGCTTTATTTTAAATATAGCATAGTAAGTTTAACACGCTGATTTTAGAGTGTCAATGGGTTAAGAAGAATCCACGACTCACAGGTCGTGCAAATTTTTAAGCAGCTCGGATTCTTCTATTCCAAACACATCTGCTATATCGGCCAGCACTTCTATACTAGGCATAATTTTGTTGTTTAAAATGCGATTAATATAGCTAACGTTCTTGCCTATATTAGTACTTAGCTGTTGACACGAATAATTTCGTTCATACATAAGAGCATTTAAGTTTTTTATAAAACCTGCTCGCATCTCCTTGTGTCTTTGTTCTCTTCTTTTCTTTGCTTCTTCATCATAGTTTTTCATATTTTTAACCTCTTTTATAAAAAATTAAGAGCCGCGAACCCGCGACTCTTTGGTTAAAAATATGAAAAAGGTTATATATGACTTTCAAGAAAACATTAACAAAGGGGGAAACAATTTTAAAAGATCAATGAAAAAAGCAAAAGCGCCGCTTTTAGTAAAGTGTTATTCATCGTCATACTCATCATGTACAAACATGCTGGATAATGATTGGTGATATGAGTATTTTGTGTTTGCAAATTTTGAGAAGTCTTTTGTTTTTAACATGCACTCTGAGATTTCTTGATTAATTTCTACTATTGAAACAGAAGAAATCTCTACGTCTGAAATCATATAATGTAATTTAGATGTAAAGATGGATTTACACATTCTGCTTATTGCTTTAAATTCTTGATTTGTTAAATAATCATTTTCCAAATACCAAACTCTATTATTATAAAACAAGTCAAATGCTTCTTTAACCGAATCCATTGCCCCAGTTACATATGTTTTTCTTACCTGAGGTTTTCCATCCGCAACAAGTTGAGCATAGAGTTGAACCCATTCTAAGAAAGTATGTAGTTCACATTTGTATTTTTCATCCATAGATATGACGAAATATGAGTAACGGTCACAATAATCAGCTATGGCGGCACCAATATCTTCTATTGCAAAATTTAAAACATGCACACTTTTTTCATTCATCGCTCTGCAATGAAATATTTCTATTAACAGAGCAACTAAGACAGAAGCAAAACTTCCGCATCCTATACCACTTAAAAGAACAAACCATTTGCTATCAATTGAAAAAAATAGCGAAACAAGTATAACTACTATGCTAAGTAAGAATAAGGAAACATACAAAAGTTTGTTGACCCTATGTTTTTTCTTATTATTAACCATACTATCCCCTAAAAATAATATTATTTCTCTATCTTGTGCCTAATATCATTAAGCCATTCGCCGTTATATTTGAAATAACGGGGACCAGCAACCCCTGTGCGTTTACCTAATAATTGCTTTGCTAAACCAGTCAAATACATCTTCTTGCCATTGTATTCAACCATTCTATCATCAACAACTGTGCATGTAATTGTTGGATCGTTACCGAACTCCAAAATAGCACCAACAGGGATCTGGCATTTGGCGAAAGAAAAGTTTTCTGCTTTTTCCTGGGTTTCGGTTGCAATTTCCTCTGCAGTTTCCTCAGCAGCTTTATCATCTTCACTCATAGTAGCCAACTTTAATTTATCAGAGCAACCATGAATTTCTGCTATAGCTTCCAAAATAGAATAAGCATCCTCAGCAGACATCGCATAAAATTCTCGTACCCGTTTATGACCATTAAAATTCTCAATAGATCTGAGATTCGGGTTAAGCTTATCTATGATAGAGTGAATTTTTAAATCAGACAAACGGGAATTTACCTCATATGTAGCGTAAACACGAAAAGCAAACGGAATACATTCACTACGATTAAGTTGCTGTAAACGCTTGTCAATATCATCAGCGTATCCGATTTTTACATACTCAGGAAAAGATGGATTTGTTAATATATAGATAACACCTTGTTTTTCCAAAATCGTATCTCCTTTTATTTTTATAATGTAACTCTGAAATCCTTCCAATCGACAGCCTCTTTAAGTTCAATTCCGTTATCAAGAGCTTTGAAGTGTTGTTTTCCGCAATGGATCTTAAGGTTTTCCTTACCCTTACGCTCATAGGGGTTAAGGCTACCCTTTGTTTCGATTACAAAATACAACTTTTCTTCACCGTTCTTATTTAAGAAAACAGCCCAGTCCGGATTGTAATTACCAATCGGAGTATCAATCTTGAAGTTGTCGGGAATTTTAAAGAACATCTTTACATCAGGGTCGTTATCAAGGGCGACTGCAAACGGACGTTCAACAGTACTGCTATCATAAACAATGTAGTCATAAACACTGTGTTCAACCTTAACGGCATTGCGATCAAGGTTTGCTATTAACTCATCGGTATCAAAAATTTGTTGTGCAAAATACTCTTGACCGTCAAGTTTAATATAACTAATACCTTCAATAGCCAATGCGTGACGATTATTTCGGATGATTTCAGTAGCTTTTTCGAGGAAGGATTGTGGATTATTAAGAAAATCCTTAAGCCTTCCGCTTTGGGTCAAAATTTCTTTTACAGTCGCTGGAGTCAATAAGGTAGCATCGCTTATGGCAGTTATAATATCAGGTAATTCGCAATAGGAATCTGCAATATCTGTTGTGCGGAATTCACGTTCAACATGAGATACACCTGCATTTTCAATATGGATATCTGCCGTTTGCGAGATAAGACGTGCCTTGTGGATTGTAGGCATATTCTGTAAATCTTTAACACAGTTCTCAATCAACTCTTCAGTGTCAATATTTACTCTATACGCCGTTTTTTGCTTGATTCTTTCCCACAATGCATTAAACTCAGGAGATAACATAACACGCTTATTTAATCTAACCACAACATCTTTTGATGCATCACGCACAACAGGTTTGCGGTCTGCGGTAGATATAATGCTCTCAAATCGGCTACGTGCAGCTTCATATTTTTTAGGAAGATCAAGGGTGCCGGTTTTAAGAGCCGTTTTCATAGTATCCTTCATCTTGCCAGATCCGGTTATGTAGCCCTTCTTCTCAAAATGCTCCAATAATTCCTTTGCATCGTCATAAGTCACCGTTTTCTCAACCGTAACAGTCTCGGTATAGGTTTGGCCTATAATATCAGATGCCTGAATACTGTCGCCCTTTTCAACAAGAGTTTTTATGGTTTCCTTAGCACTCTCAAGTTCTTCTGGCAACTCATCCGTTTGCTCTGTAAGAATCTGCTTAGCTTTTTGAGTAATAACGCCGTCAGCGGTAGCAAGACCTTTTTCCACCATGCAATCTATAACCGACTGTGCAGAAGTTTCATCAAACTGCTTTTCTTCGGTTACAACATCTTCGTAAACCATACCGGAGAACAATTCAAGCTGTAATACACCGAATTTCACGCCGGTATCCTCTTCAATTTCACGTTGTAAAGTATCAGCAAACTCAGCAAAACTCTCGTTCGCCATTACGTGAAGAATGTTTATATTCTTGTCTTCAACACGTTCTCCATCCTGATTAACGCAAAGACGAAGACCGCGGCCTACTTTTTGTCGGCAGGTAAAGGTTGATTTCTGTTCAATAAGTGTACAAACCTGAAAAACATTTGGGTTATCCCAACCTTCTTTCAAGGCAGAGTGTGAGAAGATAAATCTTAACGGACACTCGAAACTAAGCAACCATTCTTTATCACGCATAATGGTGTTGTATGTACCATCATCTGCTTGAGTGTCGCCTTTGGTATCCTTAAGTTTTCCTTTTTTATCCTGTGAAAAATATCCGTTGTGCAGTTTGGTTATATCCGAGGAAAAAGATTCTCTTATAGCCGCATATTTGGGTTTTGCAATCAATTCCAGATAGCATTCCTCAAACATTTTTGCATATATACCGGGAGTACCATCTTCGTGACGGTACTTTTCAACCTTGTCGATAAAGAACAACGATAATACTTTGATACCTTTATCGGTATAACGCAACTCTTTGTCTAAGTGTGCCTCAATTGTGCGGCGAATCTGCGCACGCTTAACGATATCTTCATCAATATCACCGATAGCCTTGCCAAGAGCTACTTCTTCTGTATTACCGAATTCAATATGCTCCCAATCGGGTGTGCAGTCAATGCCCTCAATGGTATATCCTTCATATAAATCACGTTCGCCAGAAACCAAATACAAATCGTCTCCAGGCTTTACCTGAACGGTTTTTCTGGCAACGACTCCGTCTTTATTCTTAACATCTATTTCAATTTTAGCTTTGAATCCTTTTTCATTAGATACCGATAACAGCTTAACGTAAGGCTGATTAAATCCACCTGCAACCTGATTAGATGATACCGAAATTTGCTTAACAAGCCCCATTTGATATGCGTCAACAGGGGTTAAGCGGTATAACAGATTAATCTTTTCTCTGTGGGTTGCAGAGTAACGCAAAACAAATAAGGGATTAAGAGAGGCAATCGCCTTCTTAGCATTATCGGTATTATCAACGCTCTGCGGCTCATCAATAATAACAACGGGATGGGTATCCTGTATAAAACGCATAGCAGTTTCACCGTTAAGCTTATCATGCGCCTGATTAATAATATTTTCAGCCTTTCTAAAGGCGTCAATATTGATAATCATAATCTCTATACCGTTGGCAGTGGCAAACTGTCTAACGTGAGAAAGCTTAGAAGAATTGTAGATAAAATAATGGTAAGGAACATTATCATATTGCAGACCAAAATGCTCCTTTGTTACCTCAAAGGATTTATATACACCCTCACGAATCGGCACTGAGGGAACAACAATAATAAACTTCGTTAAACCATATTTGCGATTAAGTTCAAATATGGTTTTTGTATATACGTATGTTTTTCCCGTTCCGGTCTCCATCTCAATGCTGAATTGGTGAGTTTTCGCATCGTCCGTAATCGGTAAATTATTTCTCTTTTGAACCGTATGCATGTTTTCTAAAAGGGCATTGTCATCGATAACAAGACCGTTACCAAAGCCCATTTCGTTCATTCCACTCATCTGAACCTGTGCTCCGGTTTCAACAGAGAATGTGCTGTGAGCACTTTCTTGTCCGGCAAACAGATCAACAACCGCATTTACTGCATCGGTTTGAAAGTCTTGATGTTTAAATTTAAGTTTCATTATTTATCTCCAAATTTACCTTTAATTTTTGCAATCTTATTGGTAAGTGTTCGCTGTTTTGCTTCTGTAGCTTTTTTATCTAAAATTTCATCCAAAATCATGATGATACTCTCGAATAATGTATCAAAATAATCGATACATTCCTGTTCATCTAGTTCGTGAATCCCTTTACTTAAAATGGAATAAATGTTTTTGTTGGTAACCATAAATTCCGGAAGATAATCTTTTAGGCAATCAATTTTCTCAGTAAATCTCAGTTTGTTAAAATCATCTTCACTAATGGTGAGCTTTGAACTATTTTCTTTGTAATTATTAAAAAATATCCTTTCAAAAACTCTTCTTAGGTAAACAAATGCTCCTACACCTACATTATTGGAATGTAACCTTAGTGATGTTTTCAACTCGATACAATATTTACCTAACATTTTTTCATATTTAGACAAATTGGAATAAGAATACTCGTTCACGTCCGGATATTGACCGACCTTAGTTATGTAGTTCTCATCAATATTAAAGAAAACGAAAAATTCATGCTTGGTTTCACGCGAACAATGTGCGACCACACAAGAAAGTCTATTCCAATTTATAAGATCCCTGAATTTTTCTTCTTCGGATTTAATTATTTCTGGGAAAGTGTTTCCAAACCCAGCTAATATAACTCGTGTGTTGTATGCTTTAAATTCTTTCTTTAAATCCCAATATGTTTGATAATCCGAAAAATAAAATACAGAATGGTCTTTACATTTAGGACAGTAAGCATCAAAAGAATATGTTTCTTTTCCGTTTGTGATTTTGGACAATTCAGCCCTGTCTTCAACCGATATCGGTAATTTGGAATAAATACTTGCTGTAGCAAGAAATTCAGCTATTCTTGAATTAGACATTTTATCCCTCCTTATCAAACCAGTTTCAGTTCGATTTTTCTGTCGCGGAGGATATAGTGGGCGTTTGCCATTGCGGTGTCATCTGCAAACGAATCGCGGGAGATAACGATCTTTCCGGGTGCAAATTCTGCCATAGCTTCAACATCTTCGGGTTTTATATTTTCTGCAAGGCAGATAAGCAATAAGGAATCATTGCCAACGGTATAAACAATCTTACCGTTAACATCTTTTTTCTCTACAACAGTGGTAGGTTGAACACCTAATTTAAGCATAACTTCAAAGACCATATCCATATCGGTACGGTCGGTTTTCACACGGTGAACCATATTGTTCATTCTTTCAACGAACAAGCTCATCTGTTCTTCTTCAACAGGGGTAGTATCCCATGTTTTTAGGTTAGAGGAATCCAACTTTAAAACACGGAAGCCGATGTCTAGCGGAGATTTATCTGCATCGTCAAGAGTTAATTGTGCATCAGTTTCGGTCAAACTTTTTCCTGCTCGGCGAATACGCTCTTTACCTATCTCACAAATGGTTTTGTATCCTGCTTTATATGCCTCGGTGTTCTCTTCACACACTTCGGGCAACTGCACGCAAATAAATTTGCGGTTTCCACCGTCTTCTTTATTTAATTGCATAACAGCATGTGCAGTAGTAGCAGAACCGGAGAAAAAGTCGAGAACAATGTCATCTTCTTTGCATGTTCCAAGCAACAAACACTTTTTGATATAATCAACTGATTTTGGGAAATCAAAAGGTGTATTTCCAAAAAGCTGACCAATCATTTCTTTTCCGTTCTCGTGGTTCATCTCTTTTTCAAGCCATAATCCCTTGCTCTTAGTAAAAAGACTACTACCTTCAAGATAGTCCTTTCTAAACACGCTCCATTTTCCAGTGCTTGCAAGGTTTGCAACAAGTAATGAAATTTGACTCTTGGCTTTTGACAATCCCCAAGTCCAACATCCATCAACACCTTGTGAATTACGTGGATAAATCTCAACTGTATGTCTTTCTGTCTTTTCTAGAGAAACATCTAATTTTTCAGGATCGGCATAGAAAGGATAAAACATTAAAGGTCTGTTTGTTCTATTAAATACAGGGTTCCTATTTCTTAATTCTAATAATCTATATGAACCATTTTCATCAGATTTTGAATATCCTGCTATTGCTTTTTCATCTTTCGGAATTTCATATAAAGCATCTACATCTATTGCTTTAACATACACCACTATATATTCATGTGTTTTTGCGATAAATCTATCAAAAGTTCTTCCGCGCGGATTTGTTTGAACAGTTATTTGTGCCACAAAATTTTCTTCACCAAAAACTTCATCACAAATTTTTCTTAAATTTGTTATTTCATTTTCATCAATTGAAATGAAAATGACACCATCGTCACGCAAAAGGTTAGAGGCAAGGCGAAGACGCGGGTACATCATATTAAGCCAATTTGTATGGAATCTACCCATAGTTTCAGGATTGGATTTTGTGGTTTGCTGAGTAACTTCTTTGTAACGAGACATGGGATCGGCAAAATCGTCCTCATACACAAAATCATTACCGGTGTTATAAGGAGGATCAATATAAATCATTTTAACCTTACGGAAATATGCAGTTTGGAGAAGCTTTAAAACTTCGAGGTTATCACCCTCTATGTATAGGTTTTGGGTGGTGTCCCAATTCACGCTATCCTCAGGGCAAGGACGAAGTGTGCCTGTAGAACGCTTTTGGGCAAGACGAAGGCTTTCTGCCTTACCTTTCCACTCAAATTTATACTTTTCAAAGTCATTATCAATATATTCACCACAAAGAGATAGCAATTTATCAATGTCTAACTTACCCTCGGCAAAGCATTCCGGGAATACTGCTTTCAGCTTATCTATATTAGCCTGTTCTAAATTCATGCTCATTCCATCCATAATATCAGCCATTTTTCTTTTCCTCCTGTGCTTTCAAGTATAATGAAATTTCTTCTTCCTCTTTTTGGGTCAAAGAATCAAAAACATTGCCGATTTCCTGATCGGGTATCCCGTGTTCATCTAAAAAGGCTTTATGTCTTAAATTCCAATATTTTCTCCGAATCTCTCGTAAACCAAGATCTTCAATTTGTTCAATATCTTTAATATTCATACTACACCTCAAACTTTATTAAAAACTCTCTTATTGCCTTAGCTGTAATCTTCTCGGCATCAGTAATTTCTTTTATTCCGTCTTCAAGTTCTAAGTCAAGTCGCATTGTTTCAAAGAACTGATTTTCTTCTTGTTTCAAAACCGTTTGCCGAAGCATATTGATTTGCTTGTCCAACGAAAGCAGTTTCATACGGTCATCGGTAATGCCGTCTCGCTGGCCTTCAAGTTCAGATAGCTCGGCGTTCATACGGTCAATCTGCTTTGTTAGTTCCGCTTTTTTCAGTTTAATTTCGGACTCTAACTGTCGGATACGTTCTTCAGTCCCAGAAGAAAACCCATCTTGTCTTTGAGCTATAAGTGATTCCAAATCTAAAAGTCTATCAATTTTATGTGGTTTGCTACTGCTTTTCAGCCAATGCGGAGAACTATGTGTACCGCATGTGAAGGATAAAACTTCGGCTGATAGCACCTCCGTACATTCAGTAGTTGTAAGCGCTTTTTCATCTTCGGTTTCACCAATCAGTACAGGCATTTCGCATAATTGCTTTTCTTTATTAGACATTATAACATTGTAGAGTGCAACACTGCAAGGAGCCATGTTGGACCTAACGCACAGTACGCCATCATCAGAACATTCAATCTCATGAATAATTCCTCTGCCAATTATACTCGACAATGTAATACGGCCATAATGCGGCTTAAAATCGGGTGACATTCCGTATGATTTTAGACTTGTATACTTTTTGTTTCTGCTACCATCCCAATAATAAAACAATGTGGGTAATTTTTCATAGTTCGATGCAGTAACAGTTTTTGCTTCATCATCTATGATAAAGTGGCATTCAGTATGATTTTGATTGTATTGTTCAAAAAAGTATTTTACAATGCTCCAAAGGTCTGCGTTTAAATTTTCTGCCTTATCGCTGATATACTTAGACGTTAATTGCATTTTGTCTGCAATTTCTTTAGTGAAAGTCGTAAACAGCATATCCTCTGCAGAAGAAAGTGCCTGTCTATTCACAGTTTCCTTATGAGAAAGGGTTTCTTGATACTCCTTTTCGATTTGCGTTTTACTGCGAAGAGTTGATAATACCTCGCACATACCAATATCAAGATTATCAGTAAAACCGCCAATAATATTATCACTTACACCAAAGACACCGTCTGTAACAAGAACACGTTTATTAACGAGTTCTAACTTGCGAACATCGGAAAAATTATTTTTATCAATAAAAGCAATTGATAAAACATCATTTTGTTGACCGAGACGGTGGCAACGGTCAATACGCTGTTCGATTTTTAAGGTGTTATAAGGAAGATCGTAATGAATAACCACAGCGGCATCCTGAAGATTAAAACCTTTAGCACCGTTATCGGTAGAAATTAATACTTCGGCTTGTTCTTTAAATCGCTTAATGGCATCAAAACTTTTGGAGCCGTTATATACTACAACGGCATAATTTTCGTTCAGGGCTTCACAAAGCATCTTTTGTGTTTCAACACTCTCAGTAAAAACAACAGCCTTTTTAGAAGAACCCAATTTTTTATTTGCTGAGAAAACTGAATCTAAGATTTTTCTTAAAGCAATAAGTTTGCTGTCTGTGGCAATAGATTCACACAAGTGTTGTATTTCTTGCCATTCTTTTAATTCATCTATTGCATTTGGGTTATTTTGCAAACGCTTGATAATTCCTTTAACGGTTTGCAGAATTGCGGCAGTAGAAGAACTTTGCAACCCCAAAATTCTCAGAGCAAGATCATAGGAATCCATCTCTGGAAAAGCAATTTTGTTGGGCTTATTTATGTAAGTATAAAGTTTATTATATAACTCTTGTTCCGCAGGCGTTAAGGCATATTCATAGGTCAACAAAATGCGGTCGGTGATTTTTGCGTATGACCTCGCCTGAGAACGAAGTGTTCTAAAGCAAAATTTAGAGACCTTTGCTGAGAGTTCGGGATAATTTTCAGGTCTCCTTAGATACCGTTTTAAAAAATCCTGTTCATTAGGTAAAACGGTTTCGTCAATAAACCATACAAGACCATAAAGATCCATTATATTCTTTTCAATTGGGGTGCCTGTTAGTAACAATTTAAAGGCATTTTTTGATATGTTTTTAAGTGTTTTTGCCTGCTTATTGTCGGGAAGATATACACCAGACAAAACATTTGCTTCTTCAAAAACGGTTAATTCCCACTCAACTGCTTGTGACTCATTAAAATGTTCACAAGCAAAGTCATAGGTTGTTATAACGATACCATCCTGCTCAAAAGTTTTACCGTTGTTATTCCAGTCATTAGTGTTGACAATGCTAACAAAAGGAACCGTATAGTATTCGTTTAAAAGTTCAAGCCATTGGTTTAGTAAATCTGCATTAGGTATGCAAAGGAGAATCTTACGGCAACCTTCTAACCATTTTTGAACCATTACAAGCATAGCTTCATGGCTTTTTCCCATACCTGCTTCATCGCATAAAATGGCACCTTTTTGATTAGAATGTAAAGCAAAAGAGGCTGCCGCAATTTGGAATGGGTATATTTCAATTCCGGAGGATGCAAACACGGGTGCAAAATCGTTGTCTTGTATAGCTGCATCTAACATACGTGCAGTATAATACGCATGAAAAGGTGTCTGTTGCATATTCATCCTCCTTCTTAGTAATTAGATAAATCAAACAAATTTTAGTTATTCGTTAAAGTAGGTTGTTTTTCAATATCATTTATAATTTCTTCGGTCAAATCATTTAACTCTTTATCTAAGATATCGTCATGTGCCTTTTTTTCCGCTATTAAATCTTCTCTGTAATACAATTGTTTATTCAGAAAATTTGTAAAATCAGAAAAAACGCTATTTATAATTATTTGTGTGTTATTCAAAAAATCATAGTGTCTTTCAGATTCTTTTAAATCAATTTCTGATAAAAATACATTAAAGCACATAAAACCGAATGCAAGCAAAGTGATAAATACTGCCATCTTTGAAGCTATTTCAATACTCATATGCCAAAATGGTGTCATTACAAAAACAAAAATTGATATAACAAAAAGCAAATGCTCACATATGATTAAAAACTTAACACACTTTTTAGATTCATATAATGTTGGATGTTGCGATTTTTCATAACCTTTATTAGTTTGCTCTACATTCTTCTTCAAGTTGCGAATATTAACAATAGAACTATGCACCTGAACATTTTGGTTAAGTTTTTTGTCTATGAATTTAGATGTAATCTTTGCAATATATTTTAAATGATTCCTCTTAAGTAAAATCACTTTAATAATAGAAAAACTATCGCTTAAAGACATCGTTAGAGCACAGAGAGACAATCCTAATAAAATCTCATCACCAACAGATGTTATGTTAAAAGCATTTAATATTGCAATTGCAATATAACCAAAAAACATTATTAAAAATACAAATTTCGATTTACCCATTTTACGTACCTCTTTATTGTTTCAACAAATTAGTTACTATTTTTCTCCAAAACCTTAAAATAATCACTAAACCTTAAGTTAATATATTCTGCGATGAGTTCGGTCATAGGTGTTGCATCGTTATCTTTATAGAACGCATCAAATGCATCGTAGTAGCGTTTGCGGTCAGTAAATTTAACATTAATTGGTGGATAACCATTTCGTATAAGGTCAAGGTTTAAAATCAAACGACCGGTTCTTCCGTTACCATCAATAAAGGGGTGTATACCTTCGAACTCAAGATGGAAAAGAGCTATACGCTCAATGTCGGTCATCGTGTTTTTACGTTCTTCATTTGCAGAGAGAAGTTCAGTCATTCTCGGTTCAATCATATAAGGCTGCACCGGCTCAGTATAAGCTCCCATAATGCGAACAGGAATACGGCGATAAACACCTTTATCGTCAGGACGGTTCATAAGCACTAATGCATGAATGTTTTTAATAACAGTTTCACTTAAAGGAAGTTCCTGCTTGGCAACATCCTGAACATATAAAAATGCATCTCTATGACCCACTGCCTCAAGGTGGTCCTTAAGTGGCTTTTGGTCAATAGTCATACCTTCCAGAGCAAGTGCAGTTTCCTTAAGTGTTAAGGTATTACCTTCGATAGCATTGGAGTTATAGGTGAAATCAATCATAAACTCCTCGGCAAGACGTTCAACCTCACCCTGTGTCAAAGGACGCATTTCAGAAAGTCTTTCACGTTTACGCTGAATATCAAGCAGAATATTCTTTTTGTTAGTTCTACCGTCAAGTGGCTTCATCGCATTTTCGGGAATCATATAGAGATTGCCCTTGCGAATAACGCCATCGATCTTGCCATTTGCACAAAGCAAGCGCACACGGCGAGCAGAAATACCCCACTTTTCAGCGGCTTTCGATACCTTAATATAATTCATTAGAGTTGCCTCCTAATTGAAATTAAACTTATACGGATGTATTATATCACAAATTAGGAACGATAGCAATAGTTTTTAATGCTAAAAACAAAATAAATCGTTCCCATTTTGAAAATCAGGAACGATTTTTATAAAAACAATTGCAATGCAAGATGGGAGTGCCTTTTGCTTATATGTAGCATTAATAAATTTTCGTTATAAAGTATTCTTTATCCTGCATATAGGCATTTTCAATTTTTCGAAAGCTGTAAAGTTCATCTTGGTTTTTAGTTTGGATAATATCAAAGGTTACATCGATATTCCACCAAGAGTTGTCAAAATAAACTCGATTCCAAGTGTGGTGATATTGAGCGTTATCCCGCTTATCGCCATCAACTACATAGCAGGGAATGTTCTGACTCCGACATAGTGCGGCATACAGATGAGAAAAGTCATAACAGATTCCTTTTCGCATGTTTAAGGTTTTACGAACATTGAAGTATTGAACAATGGGTTCACATTCATAATCATACTCAAAATCATGGATCATCCATTTATATATTGCCTTTACTTTTTCTTCATCGGTATCACAGCCGGCGCAAATTTCGTCAGCAAGTTTAAGGGTGTTCGTATCCCACAAGGTTGACTGACCATTGGTAAGAGAAACATCATCTTGTTTGTATACGAAAATATATGCTGATAAAATTAACCACAAAATTACAGAAGATACTACCAATACATAAATTTTCGTCAATAACTTATCTTTACGAGTAGCGTTGGCAAAAGCAACAAAATACATAAAGACAACACCAAGTGATATGATTGCTAAAATGGGAAATACTCTTCGACAATAAATCGCATAAGCAATATTCATACAAGCAATGAGTATCAGCAAAATATAAATAGTTGCTCTCATTGCTTTTGAATTTAGTTTAACTGTTAAAAACAAAGTGGGTAGAGCCGATAGTAAATAGAAAACTTGTAAAGTGGGAGAGAGAACAAGAAAGTCTCTCAAGTAAAATCCCAATATTATATTATATGTAAGTGCAATGGTAAAGAAAATAAGTCTTGATATATTAGTTTTGGGTGTTTTTGTAGTCTTCATTTCAAAATCTCCTTTATGTACGAAATTTCTTTGAAACGAAGAAGTGGCAGTACAGAGTGTTTTGCTCTGTACTGCCACAAACAAAGGCTTATTTAACATCTTTTAAGAAAACAACAAACCCGAACGTTTCACCAATCGGTAAAAGGTTCGGGTTTGAATGCTTTGGTGCGAGAGACGGGACTTGAACCCGTACGGGATTACCACACGCCCCTCAAACGTGCGCGTCTGCCGATTCCGCCACTCTCGCAAGTGCTTATATAATATACCACCACAAAAGGCATTTGTCAACAACTTTTTTAAAAATTTTAAAAAAATATAATGTAGACGGATGCGTGAGTAAAAAGTGGTGGTTTTTGAGTGCAGGGTAAAGGGGATAATTTATTATAACTTATATTATTGAAGGGTTTTTCTTGACTTTACGAGTATAATGTGACATTATTTTATATATATTTTTAGTTACGAGGAAAAGATATGAAAAAAACAAGATATGAATTAGGTGTTATGGACCTATACCCCATAGTATGCAATAAAACGGAGATAGAGAACAATCCTTATCTTCAGGTTGAGCTTAAAGAGGACGTGGATCCGAAAAGGCTTCACAAGGCAGTTTCAGACGCACTTGAGTGCTTTCCACTTTTCCGCTGCACAATGAAATATGATAAAAAGTATTTTCTTGAAGAAAACGATGAGTCTTTTGAGTTAATAAACAAGGCTCCTCAGGACAGACCTCTTGAATTTGGCGATACTACAAAAGGCTTTTTGTGGCAGATGTGTTATTTTAACAAAACCATTTGCTTTGAGTGGTGCCACGCAATAACCGACGGCAAAGGCGGACGCGAATTTTTCTCTGCAGTTATGTGCAATTATTTCGGCGTATCGTCACAAAAGCCACAGGAGTTCCCTCTGGAATTAGGTCTTGAGAGCGTATACGATGAAGAGGAGAAGGGAATCCCACAAAAGAAGCAGCCCTCAGGCTTCAAGGCAGCAGATTTGCCTCACATCAGCAGAGGCTACAAAACAGATTGCCACATTTTGCGTGTGCCTATGTCTCAGGTGCTTTGTGTTGCAAAGAAAAACGATGCCTCGCCTGCATCTGTTTTGCCTCCTCTTTTTTCCATGGCGTTAAGAAAACACATTTCACCGTCTGCAAAAAACAGGAACGTAACCTGCAATATGCCTATTGACTGCAGAGGTATCGTAAATAAACCAACCATGCATAACTTTATTGTATCAAAGGTTATTACTTACACAGATAAATACGATGGGCTTGAGTTTTCTCTTGTGAGCACAATTTACCGTGCGCTTATTGACCTTGCAGTTCAGCCTGAAAATATAGTTAAAGAGGCAACCGACAAGGTAAAACTTCTTAAGCCTATTACCTCTGTCAGACCAAAGTTCTTGCTTAAGCTTCTTGCAAAGGTAATTGCAAAGGCGATGAAGCATTCCGACAGTAATTTCACCTTCACTTATTTAGGCAGGCTCAACTTTCCTCAACAGGTTATGGATGGAATTCAGGATTTTCAGTTCCGTTCCTGGACGGATTTTGGTGAGTGCAATATAGCAGCCGTAGACGTTGGGGGAACACTTGTGCTTAACGTTTGCGAAAACTACCAAAATAAAAATATAATCCCTGATTTTATTGAAATCTGTAAGGAAAACGGCATAAATCTTGAGGAGACGGAGCTTGTTGCTTTTGAACAGGCAAACTTAAGAATGAAGGCTCTTTGATTTCTTGAAAGAGATAAATAATTTAATAGTAAAAAATTTAAGGGTTCTGTAGGCTTAAGCCTACAGAACCCTTGTTTGTATTTGTTGTTTGTTTAAATTCATTGGCTTACTGAACAAGCTTCTCTTCTTTTTCGGTTTGCTCGTCGGTCTGGAATTGACGGTAGTTGATTTTGCCGATTTTTGTTGTGGGAAGAGAGTCTGTAAACTCAAGCTCTGCAGGTTGAGCGTTCTTTGCAATATTCTGCTTGCAGAATTCTGCAATTTCCTTTTCGATTTCTGCAGATCTCTGCACACCTTTTTTGAGAACGATAACTGCCTTTGGTGCTTCCTGACGCACCTTGTCCTTTACGCCAACAACAACGCTTGAGGCAACGTAACGACATTTGTTAATAACGTTTTCGAGCTCTGTTGGATAAATATTGTAGCCGTTGGAGATAATCATTCTTTTAAGACGAGAGGTAAAGTGGAGCACGCCACCTTCGTCAATAAAGCCCAGGTCACCTGTGTGAAGCCAGGTGTAGCCGTCCTTGTGCTGACGAAGAGCGTTGGCAGTTTCCTGTGGCTCGTTAAGGTAGCCCATCATTACCGTAGGAGCATTGACACATATTTCGCCAATTTCACCTGTCTTCAGCTCTTTTGTAGTTTCGGGATCGCAGATTTTTATAATATTATCAGGGTTTGCAATACCCAAATTATCCGTCTCTTCAATATGCTCGCTTGTGGCGGCAATAAAGGCAGTTGCCTCAGAAAGTCCGTAGCCTACCTGAATATGTGCGTTGGAGCCACAGTCCTTGAAATATTCAAGCACCTTTGCTCTTACGTCGTCACTTAAGTAGTCGCCACCTGAAAGAATGACCTTAACGCTACTGAGACTGTCGGGCCCCAAAGGTGGATTATTGGTCATAGCCTTAAGCATGGTCGGGATGGCAGGTAAAAGATTTGGCTTTTTCTTTTTTATTGTGTTGTTCAAATCGCCAACGCTGATTTTCGGAAGCAAAATACACTTTAAGCCAAGTGTAAGAGGCACGTGGATGCTTACACATAAGCCGAAGCCGTGGAAAATCGGCAGAGCAGAAAGGATGGAGTTGCCGGGTCTTGCCTCTTTACAAACGGCATAGCACTGTGTTGCAAGAGAGTTAAAGCAAAGGTTGGAAAGCACAATGCCCTTTGACTTACCCGTTGTGCCACCACTGTATATAATTATTGCCGGATCATCCTTTGTACGCTTTGTCATTGGGCCGTAGGCAATGCTTTGAGCAAGGAAATCCTTCCATTTAATGAAATTTGGAGGATATTTGAGATTTTTTCTGTTTTTAAGGTTATAGCCTGTCCTCAAAAGAGGCTTCATGGAGTTACTGACCTCGCACACAACAACCTTTGCCTTTACGCCTTCTACCTTAAGGGCAGAAACGTCTGTTGTGAATACTAACGAGGATTGAGTTGACTCAACGGCATTTACAATATCATCGTGGTCACTGAGTGGATGAATAACGTTACAGACGGCACCGATTTTATTTATTGCGTAAATGAGGAAAACTGCCTCAGGCATATTCGGCATACATATCGTAACGCTTTCGTCAGGCACAACGTCAAGACCAAGCAAGGCTTGTGCCACTTCTTCTATACGTTCGCTTAAATCTCTGTAGGTAAGCTCCGTATCAAAGTATTCCATAGCAACGCTTTTTGGGTATGCCCTTACGGCATCGTAAAACATATCGTATATTGAGCCTTGGTGGTACTCAAGAGTTTCGGGCATTTCGCCGTAAAATTGGAGCCATTTCTTTTCGTACTCAAGGTCGGATGCCAATTGTACAGGCTTCAATTTTTTGAGATATTCACAAGGAGTTCCCATTGCATATCACCTCGTCGGAAAAATAATCATAAAGAGAGTGTAAGAGCATATTCTCATAAAGTCAAGGCATATATTGTTAATTTTTGCCCAAAAACGAAACATTAAACACTTGTTTAACATAATAAAAGCTTTGCCGAGGGAAATTTAAAAATTTTTGACAAAGCTTTTTTAATTTAGTTTTATTTTAATTTTATGCCGAAGGCAACGTCATCGTCTTGCTGTTCAATGAGAGTAAAGCCACACTTTTTGTAAAAGCTTATGGCGTTTGCGTTTTTTGCACCAACGGTCAGCATAACGCCCTTGACACCTTTTTTTGTCAGATGGTCGCAGAGAGCTGCAATCAGCTTACCGCCAAAGCCTTTTCTGTGATAAGGTGGAGTAAGGTCAATGTGTAAATGAGCAGGGTATTGCTCCTTGTGTTTGTTTTGCAAATCCGTTGAATGCACTGCCCAGTTATAAAGGCCGTCATCTAAAGGCTTGTTAAGCTCAAGGTATTCCTCGTCAAAAATCTTTTTATAAGTATCGTAATTCTCTGCGCATATAACGTAGCCGACTGCCTTGCCGTTATCATCGTCAAGCACAAAGCAGTTGTGAGGCTCCTTATCTATATAATAATCGCAAAAGGTATGCAATACAAATTGCTGAAGAACGGGAGGATCCTCAGGGCCATCTTCACAATGAAGGCAGGTATATTGCACGTCCTTATAATCTTTTTCCTCATATTTTCTTATAAATGGCATAACGTCTCTCCTGAAATTTAGTAAATATATGATACAATAAAATTTGCTTTACTGCAACAATAATCTTTTTGTTGAAAATAATATAGGTTTATGTATAATTATAATTAGAACATAAGGTGGTGACGGTGTGAAGGTCGATAAGCTTACAAGAAAGGCGATTGAGGGACTCTCAAGGCTCATAATTTCCCTTATGCCAAAAAGTTATTTTACCACTCCTCAAGAGGCAGATAAATATATGCTGCGAGGCGACGAGCTTTTCCGTAGTAAAGCGGGAGAGTGCTTTACCTGTGGCTTTGGCAAGGCGGTGCTGACTCCCGATGATATATCGTCAGGTAAATATTTTATTGCAGGGTATAATTCAAATAATCCTGCACAAGGCGTTCTTGATGATATTTATGCCCGTGCCTTTTATATGGATGACAACACAGGCTCAGGTGGAGTTGTTGTTTGCTCAGTTGATGCGGTGGGCATCAGCAGAAGAGATATTAACGATATAAGAAAAATTGTTCTTGAAAGCGGTAAAATTGCGTCTCTCAAATCTATTTGCGTATGTGCAACACATACCCATTCCGGCATAGATACTCAAGGCCTTTGGGGCGAAAAGCTTTACAAAAGCGGCAGAAACGAAGAATTTATGACGGAGCTGAAGAGCAAAACGGCTCAGGCTATAATTTCTGCCTATGAAAACAGACAAAACGGCAAAATGTTCTACAGTGTGCTTGAAACAGAGGATTTGCAATGCGACTACAGAACTCCTGACGTTTTTGACAAAAATCTTACAAAAATCCGTTTTGAAGCAGAAAACGGCGAAGGCATCTGCCTTGTAAGCTTTGCCTGTCACGCAGAGCTTCTCGGAAGCAGACACACAAGCGTCAGCGCAGATTTCCCTGCGTATATGATAAGGGAAATTGAAGAAAACAACAAGAATATGCAAGCTCTTTTCCTTAACGGTGCAATTGGTGGAATGATTTCTGCCAAAGAGGTGAAAAAAATATACCGTCACGAAATAGACTGTGTGCAATATACTATGGATTACGGCAAAGCCTTAGGTCAGCTTGTTAACGGTATGACTCAGGAGGAAGAGCTTTTTCCTGTTATTAACGTAAAAAGTGTGCCTATAAAAATAAAGGCGTCAAATTTCGTGCTTATTCTTGCAAGGCTTCTTAAGGTTCTCAATAACGATATTTACCGCGGCAAAAAGAGGAGCGAGGCTCTTATATCATCAGAAACAGGCTATATGGAGCTTGGAAAAAGGCAGATTGGCATTTTTCTTATTCCGGGAGAGCTTTTTCCTGAATTGTGGAATGGCGAGTTTATGTCGGCAGAGGAATCTGCTACGGGGAAAGAGGCAGAGTATACCGTCCTTAAGCAGATGAACCATTGCGACCATAATTTTGTAATCGGTCTTTGTAATGATGAATTGGGTTATATTATCCCCGACAACGATTTTTTAGTAAATGAGAAATTGCCATATATAAATTCTGCAAAGGACAGGCACGGCAGAAATCATTACGAGGAAACAAACTCAACGGGCAAAGAAGCTGCACGAACTATTCTTGAAACAATGCAAAAACTTATTGAAGGAGAATTGCTTTGAAATACTATTTGGGTATAGACGGTGGCGGCACGGTAACAACTGTGGCAGTTGCCGATGAAAACGGCAAGATAATTTACAAGGCAATAGGCAAAAGTATTAATTTCTACGGCGTTGGTATGCCTCAGGCAAGGAAAAATCTTGCAGAGGTAATGGAAAAGGTGAAAACCGACTGCTCTGTTAATGAATTTTATTCTGCTTTTATAGGCTGTTCTGCTCTTGACGGCAAGGCAGAGGAAACGGAGCTTACGTCTCTTTGTAACGGAATTATCAATGCAGAAAAAATTGGTATGAACAGTGACGTTTACGTTGCGCTTAAAGCATCGGGCGGCAACTGTGTTGCAATATGCGGTACAGGCTCCATGATAATAGGTGAAAAGGCAAACGGAGATCTTGTTATTAAAGGTGGTTGGGGACATCTGTTAGGAGATGAAGGCTCAGGCTACGCTATTGCAATTGAAGGACTGAAAAAGGCTTGCTCCTTATGGGATAAAAAAGAGGAAGCTCCGTTGGTAAGCAGAGCCTTGGAGCATTTTGGTGAAAGTGATTTGAGGAGAATTATCCCCAAGGTATACGGTGAACGCTGCAATAAGGATTTTGTTGCTTCCTTTGCAAAAGAGGTCTCTCTTTGTGCAGATAACGGTTGCTCTGACAGTAAGGCAATTATTGAAAAGCAGGCGCAGAGCTTTGCTCATACCTTTGCTTCTCTTTATAAGGAAATGGACGTTATAACAGAGCTTTCTTTGTATGGTGGAGTTTTTTGCAACAATCAGTTATTTTTAAATATTTTTACTCAAGAAATAAAGAAGATTAACAGTGATATAAAAGTAACGCTTCTTTCTACTGCACCTGAAGAAGGGGCAATAAAGGTGGCGATGGAGCAATAATGGAAAAATATCAGGAATATATAAACAAAGCAAAGTCAGTTATTGAACAAATTGAAGAAAATTGTTCAGAAAACATTATCAGAGCTTCAGAATATTTTGCTCAAGCCATAACAGATGGCAAAAAAATATTTCTTTTCGGCACAGGCCACTCGCATATGCTTTGCGAGGAGCTTTTTTACAGAGCAGGCGGATTACTGAATATTCAGCCCATCTTAATAGAGGAGCTGATGCTTCATGTTGACGCTTCAGGCAGCACTCTTGCAGAGAGAAAGGAAGGCCTTGCAGAAGAAATTTTTGAGGATTACAATATTTCAAAAGATGATATTGTTGTAATAATCTCAAACTCCGGCAGAAACGGTGTTGTTATTGATATGGCGCTTCTTTGTAAGGACAAAGGCATAAAAACAGTTGCTCTTACAAGCCTTAAGCACACAAACGCAGGGCTTTCACGTCACAAAAGCGGAAAAAGACTTTGCGAGCTTTGTGATATTGTGCTTGATAACTGTGGTTGCGTTGGTGACGCCTGTGTTGAGATAGACGGCATAGAAGGTAAAATCTGTGCTACCTCAACTGTTGCAGGATCACTTATATTAAACAGTATCGTAGCTCAGGCAGTGGATAACTGTTGTAAAAAGGGTATTTATCCCCATCATTTTTGCAGTGCAAACGTAGACGGTGGAGATGAAATAAATAATAAACTAATAGAAAAATATAAAAAGGAGATTAAGCATCTGTGATTTATCCTATACCACAAAAAAATAATCTTAAAGGCAAAAAAATCTCGGCAAAATCAGTTTCCCTCCAAGGAGATTGCAAGGAGCTTTTTGAAAAGGTTTTCGGAGAGTATGAAATTAATACAAACGGTGGCATAAACGTTACTCTTACAAAAGAAGATACAAGGCAAACTACCTATGCAGAGGAAATTTCTGCCTTGACGGATGAAAAATACTTAATAACTGCAGGTGAGGAGCTTCAGGTGAAATTCTCCTCTGAAAAAGGCGCCTTCCGTTGCGCTCATACTCTTGCAAGGCTCATTAAAAATGACGAGTTGAAGGAAGGCACACTTGAGGATTATCCGTTGTTTAAAACGAGGGGATATATTGAGGGCTTCTACGGTCCTACCTGGAGTGACGAAAAAAGAAGAAGCGTACTGAGGCTTATGGCTTCCTACGGTATGAACACCTTTTTCTATGCACCTAAGGACGATTTGTACCACAGAGAAAAATGGCGTGAGCTTTATCCTGAAAAGGAGCTTGAGGAATTAAAAAATCTCTTCCTTCTTGCAGAAGAGAATTATATGTCTTTCCATTGGGCAGTCGGCCCAGGACTTACGTACAAGTACACAAGCGAAGAGGATTTTGCTCTTTTGATGGATAAATTTAAAAGCATTTATGATATCGGTGTACGAAATTTTGGTCTTTTGCTTGATGATATTCCTTGGGAATTCCAGTACGAAGAGGACGAAAAAGCATTCGACGGTGTGGTGGATGCCCATATTTATCTTGTAAACAAAGCTTATAACGCTCTCAAGGAGCTTGACCCGTCAATTAAGGTTACGGTTTGTCCTACTCAGTACAGTGGTGAACCGAATCAGTATTACGTTACAAAGTTTGGCTCCAATATCCCTTGTGACGTGGATATGTTCTGGACAGGTGCCGAAATCTGCTCAAGAGTGCTTACTGTAAGAGAAGCAGACGAGCTTGCCAACGCCACAAACCACAAGCCACTTTATTGGGATAACTATCCCGTTAACGATTGCGAAATGTATCACGAGATGCATATGAGTGCAATTATCGGCAGAGATAAGGAGCTTTATAAGCATTGCGCCGGTCTCATTTCCAACGTTATGGAATATGCAGAATGCTCCAAAATTCCTCTTCTCACAATTGCAGATTACCTTTGGAATCCACTGTCCTATAATCCGGAAGGCTCCTTGGCAAACGCACATAAGGAAATTCTTGGCGATGATGCAGAAAGCTTTGCTTACTTTGCAGACCATCTTGGAGTATCCTGCCTTTCTAAGTACAGCTCTGCGTTAATGAGCAGAACTCTTGCCCGTGTTTCCTTCCTTGAGTCAAGAGGAGATAAGGCAGCAGCTCTTGAATTCTTTAACGAGTACATATTAAATATGAAAAAGTGCTTTGCTCTTGTGAGCAACACTCAGGTGCCTCTGTTCTGCGAATTGCAGAAATGGGTTAAAAAGTTTGGTATGTGCTGCGATTTGCTTGAGGCGATTTATAACGTTAAATCACAGGCAACACAGAAGAACGTGGAAGCACTTAGAGAAAAGCTTGAAAAATATAATTCTGATGCAGTTATTCTCACAGGCTTCTGCTTAAGGGAAATGGCAGAAAAGACATTGGAAAAAGCAAAATAAAAAGAGACACAAAAAGAAAAAGGCAACAAAAAAACCTCTCAGGATAACTCCTGAGAGGTAAATTTATATCTTCAAATTAAGCCATAATGCTGAAAAGAGATCTGAAGATCATTTTAAGGAAGGAACGGAGAACTGTGATGAAATCAACAGGAGCAGGATTGTATGCGCCTCTGTTAACAAGGTCATCCATATTACCGTCATCGCAAACAAATGCCTGTGTAAGAGTTGTGCCACCTTCACCGTTAAGCTCTGCACGAACGTAGCAGCTTATATCGTCTGTGTAGTTGAGAAGCTTGATTGTTGATTTAACAACTCCACCAACAGAAACAGAATCTGTCTGAATTGTAACGCCGTCTGCAATCCATTTGATTGAATCAGTGTTTTTACCAATGATTGTGATTGTATCGTTATCATCATCAACTGTGATGGAAGTAACTGTAGGATAGTCACTGCCTGTGCCGATTCTGTCGCCGGCATCGTATCTGGAAACTGCGAAGAATGCGCCGTTTTCCATTGCAGTGCGAAGATTTGCGTCTGAATATTCAGGTAAAATGAAATCCATAAATGCAGTGTCAACGTCTTCTATACAGTGAGCATCGTTGTTAGCAAAGCCCCAAACGTTTCTGCCTTCGGGGATAACAACCTTAAGGAGCTCATCCCAAAGAACACGGTCGTTCTTTGTTGGACGGTCATAGGAGTTATATACCTCGATACCAAGGCAGGAGCTGTATTTACGGAAAGCCTTTGCGAAGAACTGAACGTTACCGGGATCTGTTGCTATTTGGTAGCCCTTTGTCATTTCGTCGCCGTTAGGTGTAAGCATTACGTCGCCGTTTTCATCGTAAACGAGCTCACCGTTTGCTGAGCCGAGCCAATCGCCCGGATGGTTAATGTGAGAGATACCGCCTGCAGCTTCGATCATACCGATCATTGTTTCGAAGTCGCCTTCATCGCCCCAAACGCCTTCTGTTCTGTCGTCTGTCATAAAGTAACCGTTAATGTGGTTCTTCTGGGCAACAAGCATATTACCTTCGATAGCGCCTGTAACACATTCCATACCGTTTGAAACAGTACGTCTTGAATACTCGTCTGTGTAAGAACCGTCGAGAATCTGCTCAAACTCTTCGTCAGAAAGGTGTGACTGCTCGTTAAGAAGCACGTGGTTATACTGATAAAGAGGAATGAGAGTTGGCTGCTCGTTCCACGGAACACCGATAACACCGTGGTCTGACATTGCAAGAATATCAAAGTCCTGATAGTAGTGCTCCTTAACCATTGCGCCTAAATCAATATAAGCGTCACTGTATGTAGAGTGAGTGTGGAGATTTGTTTTGTAATGATTTTTGTCCTTACCTAAGAGGTTTGTAACACTCTCGTAAGGGTTTGTGATGTCGTAAGTTGTGGCTGCAACAGAAGAAATCTGTAAAACGCTGAAAAGCATTGTAACAGCAATTACAACTGAAATAACTTTAAAGATGTTTCTTTTCATAGATACTCCTCCTTTATAAGAGAGATTATACCATATTATATAATAAAGTCAACAAAAAAATCTTTTAAGTGTAGCATTAATTAATTTATAATGCATTAAAATATGAAAAAACAACGGATTATACCTGTGCAAAGTATAATCCGTTGAAATTTAAAAAGGGAAAAGCGAAAGCTCTTTTCTATTAATACATTCCGCCGCCTTGTGCTGCTGCCATTGCAGCTGCGTTTGCAGCATCTGCTGCAGGATCCGGCTTATCTGCTACAAGGCTCTCTGTTGTGAGCACCATTGCAGCAACGGAAGAAGCATTCTGTAAAGCTGAACGAGTAACCTTTGTTGGATCAAGGATACCTGCCTCTGCCATATCTGTAAATTCCTCTGTTGCAAAGTTGAAGCCATAGCCTGTTTTACCTGAACGGAGAATACCGTCAATAATAACTGAGCCTTCAAGACCTGCGTTTGCAGCAATCTGACGAACAGGCTCTTCAATAGCCTTGCGAACGATTTTTGCACCCGTGATTTCGTCTGCGTCTGTGAGAGAAGCAACGTACTCGTCAAGGGCAGGGATTGCGTTAAGGAGTGCAACGCCACCACCTGCAACGAAGCCCTCTTCAACTGCAGCCTTTGTTGCTGCAAGAGCATCTTCAATACGAAGCTTCATTTCCATCATTTCTGTTTCTGTTGCAGCACCAACACGGATAACTGCCACGCCACCTGCAAGCTTTGCAAGTCTCTCCTGAAGCTTTTCTCTGTCGAAGTCAGAGGTTGTTGTTTCAATCTGAGCTTTGATCTGATTTACACGAGCAGAGATTTCGTTTGCGTCACCTGCGCCGTCAACGATAATTGTGTTCTCTTTAGAAATTTTAATCTGTCTTGCACGGCCAAGCTGAGCAACCTGAGCGTCCTTAAGCTCAAGACCAAGCTCCTCTGTAATAACCTCACCACCTGTGAGAATAGCAATATCGCGAAGCATTTCCTTTCTTCTGTCACCGAAGCCCGGAGCCTTTACACCAACACAGGTGAAGGTACCGCGAAGCTTGTTTACAAGGAGTGTAGCAAGAGCCTCGCCCTCAATATCCTCTGCAACGATAACAAGCTTTTTGCCTGCCTGAACGATTTTTTCAAGAAGAGGAAGAACCTCTTGGATATTTGAAATCTTTTTGTCTGTGATAAGGATAAACGGATCGTCGATAACGGCCTCCATTTTATCTGTATCTGTAACCATATACGGTGAAATGTAACCGCGGTCAAACTGCATACCTTCAACAACGTCACAGCTTGTTTCTGCAGTTTTGCTTTCTTCAACTGTGATTACGCCGTCTGCAGTAACCTTTTCCATTGCTTCTGCAATAAGGCTACCGATGCTCTCATCTGCAGAGGAAACTGTTGCAATTCTTGCAATATCACTTGAGGATTCAACAGGCTTTGAGTTTGCTTTGATTGTTTCAACAACGTTTGCAACTGCGTTTTTGATACCTTTTTTGAGTACCATTGGGTTAGCACCTGCAACAACGTTTTTCATACCCTCACGAACAAGAGCCTGTGCAAGAAGAGTAGCAGTAGTTGTACCGTCACCTGCAACGTCGTTTGTTTTTGTTGCAACTTCTTTTACGAGCTGTGCGCCCATATTCTCAAAAGCGTCCTCAAGCTCAACCTCTTTTGCGATTGTAACACCGTCGTTTGTAATGAGAGGTGCGCCGTATTTTTTGTCAAGAACAACGTTTCTGCCCTTTGGACCTAAAGTGATTTTTACTGTGTTTGAAAGCTTATCAATACCTGCCTGAAGAGCACGACGTGCTTCTTCGCCGTAAATAATTTGTTTTGCCATAAAAAAGTACCTCCGAAATAGATAAATTTATTCTACAACTGCGAGAATGTCGCCCTGACGAACGATTATAAGTGTTTCGCCATCGATTTTAACCTCTGTGCCGGAGTATTTGCTAAGGATAACCTTATCGCCAACCTTAACCTCCATTTTAATTTCCTTGCCGTCAACAATTGCGCCGGGACCAACAGCAATAATTTCTGCAGTTTGTGGCTTTTCCTGTGCTGCTGCAGCAAGGATAATGCCGCCCTTTGTTGTTTCTTCTGCTTCGCAGAATTTGAGAACTACTCTGTCACCTAATGGTTTGAGTGTCATATAGAACGCCTCCATATATAAAAATAATTTATTTGCAAATTAGCACTCTCATTATGCGAGTGCTAAATATATAATAACCCATTTTTTGAAAAAATCAAGGGCTTTATGCAAAAATTTAAATAAAAAACCAAATGTTTACAATTGCTTAACATTGTTTTACCCATATATAGTATGGTATGTAAATTTCAGGCAAAAAATTCGTGGAGCGCATGAAAGCGTAGCTTTACGGCAGTTATACGGTAAATATTATGTTCGGCTTCGGTGAGAGTGGTTTGGATGCAGATTGACGGAGACTATGGTGATATTATGACGCAAAAAATCACGGCAAAGCCGAGGATATCATCAACGGTGCTAACCGTTGTATATCATCATTGCGAAAGCATTTTTGATACACACATAAAGGTGTGATGATATACAGTCCTGACGGACTGATGAGATACAAGGGCGACAAGTCGCCCTTGATGATATACCATTGCTTTCGCAATGGATAAAAAAATAGACTTGCAAAAGCAAGTCTATTTTTGGTATGAATGATTATAACGGATTTACTTTAATCAATAATGAAATATTTTTCTTACGAAAAATGTGAAATAATTTCTTGCAGAAATTGTGAAATTTTCTGCTAAAGCAGAAAGTGAAATAAAATAAATCCCTCATACGCCGTAGCGTATTTCATATTGCGAAGCAATATTTCACACCCGAAGGGTATTTCACAAATCCCGCAAGGGATTTATTTCATTGAAAAAAGCACCGCTGTTGCGATGCTTTTTTCTGGTGGGAGCGGGTGGATTCACGCTCCGCGTGAAGTTCGTTCGCTATGCGAACCGTCGCATTGTATGTCCCTCGTGTCTCCGCCTACGGCGAACCGACACGAGAAGGACAACGTGGTTCGAATCCACCTTTCTCTTTTTCTCATAAAAACAAAGAAGACAGCCTAAAGGCTATCTTCTTTGTTTGGTATGAATAACAATAACGGATTTACTTTAATCAATAATGAAATATTTTTCTTACGAAAAATGTGAAATAATTTCTTGCAGAAATTGTGAAATTTTCTGCTAAAGCAGAAAGTGAAATAAAATAAATCCCTCATACGCCGTAGCGTATTTCATATTGCGAAGCAATATTTCACACCCGAAGGGTATTTCACAAATCCCGCAAGGGATTTATTTCATTGAAAAAAGCACCGCTGTTGCGATGCTTTTTTCTGGTGGGAGCGGGTGGATTCGAACCACCGAAGGCGGTGCCAACAGATTTACAGTCTGCCCCCTTTGGCCACTCGGGAACACTCCCATATAAACGATATGCAGTTGTGATAAAAAAATTGGAGCTGGTGGACGGACTCGAACCCCCGACCTGCTGATTACAAATCAGCTGCT
>X40_Bactrian_Camel__coassemble_27_pt1 | contig 29699 bp, 22 predicted proteins | sample X40_Bactrian_Camel__metabat2_low_PE_002 | metagenome-assembled genome bin X40_Bactrian_Camel | reverse complement strand
GTTCAAGCTGACTTGCTCTTTTGCGTTGTCTTGAATTATGAAATTGTGGTTTGACTTTGATTCTTTGTAGGTACAAGGGCAATGTAGCTTCTGCCGGGATTGAGCTTAAGCTCTTTTCCGTCTTCATCCGTAAATTTCATAATATCTGTGCAGTCGCCCTTTTCCCAAGAGATGTTTTGGTACGTACCGTTTGATACGTATACACCGTCACCACTTGAAAGATCATAGGAAATACGGCCGTAGCTATCAATAGTTGTGGTTGAAGCGTAAACGATAATAATATTCGTAAAGCTTTGCTGCTTGCCGTTATCATCCTTAAAGGCAGTACCGTTAAGTGAACTCAGGTAAACCTTGTTTGTTTCATCGTATGTATACTTGTAGGTGAAGTCACTTGAGAACGGAACAGATACGCTTGTGCATTTGCCGTCAGGCAATGAAACTGCTTTTGCGTTAAAGCTAAAGGGCTCTGCCTTGCCGTCCTCTGCAGTTGTTCTGTAGCCTTTACTGTCTATAGCGGAAATGATTTTGTTCTTGGTAGTGTATGCAGTATGCTCCGAGTCAACGTTTCTTGAGTAATCTCTTGAAAATGCAGAGCCATCGTACATACCGTTAATGTTTGCAGTACCGTATGCGTTAAGATATTCCTTGCCTTTAGGACTCTGACCGAAGTGAACGAATATGGAGTCGAAGCCTTCTGCTATTTCAACAAAATAATGTCGGGCGCTTCTTGTAGGGCCAAGCTTATCGGGTAACCTTGATGCGTCTGCAAACATACAAAGCATACGTGTTATTCCGCCTTCGGCAAGTAGCTCCCAAACATTATCGGCAGAGCAGATTCCCCACTGAGGTCTTGCCTGTGGATGATTCTCTACGGAAACAAGCACTGAACGATTACCTACAAGCTCTTCGGGATAATTCCCTTCACCTGTAAGAGGATTGATAGGAGTCTGCGCAACAACCTCTGTAGCAGGCTCTGTAGTTACGGGAAGAGTAGTTGCGGCTTTTTTTGTTGTGTCAGTTGTTGATGAATCCTCTGTTTTCTTACCGCATCCTGAAAAGGATAAGGTGATAAAAAGAATAGCCATCAGAAGTGAAATTGCTTTAATTGATTTTTTGTTTTTTACGTTTGTCAAATTTTTCAGTCCTTTGTTTTTATAACCAGAATTCAACAAGGTGCTGAAGCTCACCGAATAATTCAGGTCTCTGAGTATCTATTGTAACATCTGCCTGTGAAAATACAAGACATAAAGTGTAAAATACGCTTAAAATCGTTGAAATTAACAATAGTGTATTTAAATTTTTGTTTGTTTCTTCCGTACTGCTTTGTTCATATAATGCAAATATTACCAGTATAGCCAAAATAAAGAAAATATATCCGAAGTCGCTGAAATATCTTTGTAGCAGTCCACCTGCCTGAGTGTCTGCAATTACCGTTGCAAAGCCAACGAGCACAAGCGCAATGCTAACACCGAGAAGCTTCTTTTCCTTAAGTGTGTTTTTTACCTTTGGCAGTACACCTGTAAACCAAAGCATCGGTGTGCAGGTAATAAGACCGCCGAAGCACATTTCCGATATAGTTTTTCCAACGTAATTAGATTCTATTTCTACTGCGTTAATAAAAGGGAAGGTAGCCGTAAATTGCGGAGTCTGGAAAAGGTAGGTGAATAAGCCTAAGCCTGTTCTGCCTATGTCAAAGCCACGTCTTGTAACGTCGTTTGTAGTCAGATTATAGGTTGAGCCAAAGTCAAAGGGTGAGCTGAAGCGTATTGCGTTATAGTACATAATTCCAATAGCCACAACAACAAACGGTGTTCCGAGAGCAATAACATTTTTTATGCCCTTTGCAGATAATATTCTTTTATCCTTAAATAAGAAGCCTAGGAAAAGTGGTACGGCAACTGCACACGCGAGTACACTCTGAGGACGGCAACCAACTGCCAAAGCACAACAGAGTGATCCTGCGATGAAATATATGTTCTGCCTTTTTTCTGCATCCTTTCCTTTTATCCAGAAGTATATTCCCCAGACGATAAACGCCATTGCACATATTATAGGGATAGAGTAAAAGTCAGGTCTTTTTACAAGGAACATTGCACCGCAGCAATTTATGAAGGTGAGTGACGTCAGTAAATACGTTCCAACGGAAACCTTCTTGAAATATTTTTCTATAAGCACGTTAAGTAGCTTAAAAACGCCTAACGCAAATACACAGGCAAAAGCGATTATTCCTATAGCCGTAGGGAACGGAACGTCAAAAATTGCTCTGCAAGGCAGATACATCAAAAGTAAGGGCACGATGCCGAAATATACGTAGTAGTGACCGTTGTAAAAAGCCACGTCCCAACGGTAGCTGTCTCCTGTTTCGCGACGGAGCTGGTCTCTTGCTGCTCTGTCATAGGGATTTTCCATTTCCAACAGAGATTCAGGTATATCGTTGTTATCAATATAAACCTTGCCCTCAAGCATTGCCTGTGCTAATTCATCATATTGATTGTGATGCTCGTAGGACAAAGGCACAGGAGTGACCTTGCCTTCAACAGAGGCTAAGCCAACAAAGGTAGGATTCAACGTGCCGATGATAATAAACACAATGCACTGTATTCCCAAGAAGCCTGTTACCAACGAATTTTTTGTATCCTTGTGGTCGCAAAGCTTCATTTTATATAGCTCCGATGAGGGCATGAACATATACAGTAGCCAGATTGCTACAACGAGAATAAAAACTCTTAAGGTGTAAAAGTCAAAAGCTCTTTGCTCGTTTACAGATACACTTTTTATAGTAGCCGTTTCCTCATCGCAGCTCAGGTTTAACGCAAGGTGAGAGGATACTCCTGCAGTGGAAGCCTTAATGAAGCTGCTTTTTTCAACGCCTTTATATATGGTCCTCTCCGGTGTGGAGAAATAATATTTATTCGCTTCATCCGTAAGGCTTACGGTAACCTTTATGGTATTTGCCGAGCTTTCAGAGGGTACGATTTTTATATTGTTCAGCTCTGTATTGATTTCTGCAAATTCAAGTGTTGCACCCGACGGAATACTGTAATCTCCGTTTTCCGTTGCAAACTCCTCAAGATACGGTGTAAGGTCTGTGGGGCTATAGCCTTTACTTTCGTAAAAATTTACGTTAAATAAAGAAAGCTCCAAGCCAACGCATAACAGTATTATGGACACAAACGCGCCTAACCTTTTCTTTAATCCCGATTGCTTTTGCGTTTTTAAATACAGTAATACGGAAAGTGACGTAAATATAATAAATATACCTATACAAAGAAAAATCACGTCTTCAACTCCTTTTAGGATATACCTCTATATTAAACCATAAAACAACGTTTTTGTAAATAATAGGTTATTAATATTAATTATATGGCATATACATTTTATACACGGAGGTATATGCTATGGAAAAGATTATAAAAAAAGAAAAATTAACGTATAAGAAGCTCGAAGAATACCTGCAGAGGCTCAAGGCTGAGTATCCTTTTCTCAAGGTTGCTACCTGTGGAAAAACAGTAATGGGAAAGGAGCTTTTTGCCTTATGCTTCGGTAGTGGCAAAAGGAAGGTGCTTTACGTAGGAGGCACACACGCAACAGAATGGATAACCTCACTTTTCCTTCTCGATTTTTGTGAATCCCTATTGCAAGGTGAACGGCAGGGAACCTGTCTTTCAGGCTACAGTGTTAAGGAGATATTTGATGAGGTAACGTTTATAGCTATACCTATGCTCAATCCCGACGGAGTCGACATTGCCCTTTCGGGCATAAACGGTTGTGGAAAAATGAAAGAGGAAATATACGATATATGTAAATTTAATTTTTCCCAATGGAATGCAAACGCCAACGGCGTTGACCTGAATCATAACTTTAATGCCGATTGGTACGCCTTGCGTGATTTTGAGGAGCAAAACGGCATTACCTCACCGTCTCCTCGCAGATACGGTGGAGCCTATCCCGAAAGTGAGCCGGAAAGCAAGGCTATTGTTGAATTTCTGCGTAACGTAAAGGTTGACCGTCTTTATTCCTTCCATTCTCAAGGCGAGGAAATATTTTATGATTATAAAAATATTATGTCAGAAAAGGGCTTAATTATGGCAAAGGCATTACAAGGTGTATCAGGGTATACACTCGTCAATAACGAGGGGCATTATAGTAGTGGTGGTCTCAAGGATTGGTTTATAGGAGAGTTCAGGAAGCCCGGTTTTACAATAGAAATAGGCAAGGGTAAAAATCCCTTACCTTTAGAGGAATATGATTATATTTATAATTCAGCGTTGCCGTTGGCAGTATTGGGGTTGATTCTTTGAAATGTACCGTAACAGATTTAAGAGCAAAAGAGGTCGTTAACATAGAAAGTGGCTGCCGTTTAGGTTGTGTTACCGACGTGGAGTTTGACACCTGTACAGGTTGCCTTGTCAGTATAACCGTTTTTTGCGGTAAATGCTTTTTAGGACTTTTCAGCAGAGGAGAGGAAATGGTTATTTGCTGGAAGGATATTGTTGTAATCGGTGACGATACGATTCTCGTCAGAAAAGGTGGAGGACGAATAATATAAAATAAGCTGCACCTGATTTCAGATGCAGCTTTTAAACTTATTTTTTGAAAATATTATAATATGCAGATTTAAGCTTTTTCGCAAGGCTTAATTCTTCTTTTTCACGTACACACAAATCTTTTAGTGTGTATTTTTTAATGGATATTTTTGCCTTGTCACTTTCGTAAAGGTCAATTATATTTCCCTCTGTATCCTCCGTTATACAGGAGTAAACAAAGCTAAAGGGCAAAAGACTGTCCGTAACGTTTTTACGGTATTTCCACTCAACCTTGTTATCATCACCGTAAAGACCGATTTTAATTACTCCGCCTTTTCTTATTTTAAGTGACGGATAAGAAATAACCAGAGCGTTTTTGCCCTCAATTTTTTCAGAGTAATTAATGACGGAAAACATACAGTTAGAGCAATATTCAAGACTGCTTTCTGCAGTATATTTTCCCCAGCTTTCACCGTAATCCGTTGAGTCGCAGTAGCCAATGGCATTTGCAACGTTTCGGGAGTACATACGCAAAACGTTACCGTTCATAAGAACAAGCTGTGTTTCCGAGCTTTTTCCCGTTGCACCTACCATATTTGCTTTTTTGCTTCTGTGCCACGAGAGGCCACCGTCATCGGTATATATTACACTTGCGTATTCTGTACGGTCGTTATTATCGTAAATGGCAAATATAACTCTTTTTTTGCCATCCTTTTCAACGGTAATGCCTCTGCCCGGCGCAAAGCCCGTAAAACCACGCGAATTGACTTGAGTGTTTATAATTTCGCCCTTTGACCAGGTTTCGCCACCGTCACAGCTTTTCTTAATCCATAAATAATAAGTAGGGTAAAGCTTTATGGGAGATAAGGCGTAAAAAACGTTGGCGTGAATATCCTTGTTACTTAAGGTGCCGTCTTTTTTCATCTGTTTTATTAAAACAGGTGTAAGCTCCTCACCATTTTTAATGTAAACGCAATAATCCTTATCCACGTAGTAGCCGTTATATAATTCTCCGTCACTGTGCTTGAGAACAGGAGCAAAGCCCTTTTCATCAAATTCGCCAACGTAATACGGATAATTGCTTTTGTTAAGGGTTGTGCTTTCTGCCTTGGATGAGGTTGTGTAGTCACAAAGGGAAAGCTTGCCGTCAATATATCCGTTATCCTTTCCGTACGTACCTGCACTCCACAGTCCCATATACGCAGGACAAGCATCGCACACGTGGTAAACCTCGTTTGCTTCGCCCTCACAAATTGCAGAGTCTATAAAGGATGCACTTGAGGGAATAGCTTTGTTATGATCCTCATCCTCCATATCGTCAAAGTGATTAACGAGCAATACTTGAGACCAGCTTTTGCCGTTATCGTCTGAGTAACGAAGGGCAGCTTCTATATTTGCAGGATCGTCTGTGCCGTTGCCGTAGCGCACGTCTGCACAGGCAATAATTCTGCCACTTTTAAGTGTATATATTGCAGGGATACGAAACAGCTTACTGTTTGCCGTTCCCGCTGCATAAGGATTGGTAATACCCATAATTTTATCCTCGCAATTTTATATTATCCTGAAGGTTTTAACCTCAAACGGTGTAACGTTAAACTCAATACGGTTACCTTGTGCAGCAATTTCCTTATTGTTTTCTTCCATAAGGTCGCACTCGTACACCTTTGTGAAAGGAAGGTTAATTGTAAGAACTCTTTCACCGCGTACACGTCTGCTTTGGTAAACACGTATAATAGTGCCGTTGCCATCCTGAGCAGCCTTAACAGTATCAATAATAATATCCTCGTTATCACAGAAAATAAAGCTGTTTGACTGTGGCAGGTCGCCCTTTTGTGCATTTACGGGGATTGCCTTGAGAGGAACGTTAAGCTTTAGCGCCTCTTTTACGGTGTCGCCTGTTTGCCAGGTGCCGTTGTGAGGATAGAAGGAATAGGTGAAACGGTTAATACCAAGGTCACCTTTTCTGTCAGGGCAGGTAGGAGCTCTTAAAAGAGTGATTCTCATTGTACTGTGGAGAATATCGTATCCGTATTTGCAATCGTTAAGGATACTTACACCGTAGTCACCTTCAGAAAGGTCTGCCCATTTGTGAGCACATTGCTCAAATCTTGCAGCATCAAAGGAAGAGTTACGGTGTGTCGGTCTCTTTATAGCACCGTGAGCAGCCTCGAATGTAGCCTCAGTGTTAAGCACGTTAACAGGGAAAGCGGCCTTCATCACCTTGTCTCTTTCCTGCCAGTCAACCTCTGTCTCAAAGAGTATCTGCTTTGAATTTGCGTAAAGAATAATATTCTGTGTAATAGTCGATTTATTGAATTTACGAACAGTTTTTAAAACTGCTCTTACGGCAGAGGCTTCTGTAATTTCAACGCTTTCCGCCTTTTCAAGCACCCATTTTTTCTTTTCGTAATTCTGTTCAAGATTCCAGGCAGTTTCGTGGATACACTTGTCAATAAATACGGAGATTACGTTACCCTTGTCCGTTAATGCTTCGCGACGGTTTTCCTTATCGTAAACAGATGTGAGATTGCCGTTTTCATCGTATTTCACTCTGATGAATTTATTTTCAATCGTATCGTTTGTAATAAGAACCTTTTCTGCCTTTTTATCTTCTTTGAACGGATATAATTTGTAGCCCATTGCAGGAACGTCCGTTGCAATAAATTCTACGTAGTTTTCACCGTTCTCAGTAAACGTGCGTGTAACCTCGTTAACAGTTTTCGTGCCCTTATACGTAACGGCAGAGGTGTTTTTGTGAGGAAGCATATTCCACACAACAACGCCGTCCTCTTTGGTATCAATTCTATCTGTAATAGATTTAAGAGAAGCATCGTATTCTGCGTTTGCATCACGAAGCAGCTCGTTAAAGGCTACTCTGCAATCTTCCATTGCCTCGTGAATTGAGGTGCCGGGAAGAATATCGTGGAACTGATTTGTAAGAAGCTTTAACCACATAGCCTTAAGGTCCTCTACCTTGTAGCCACCACCGAAAATCTTTGCCATTTCAATTCTTGTAAGCAAAAATTCGCTTTGTCTGTTGCCTTTTTTAATAAAGCCCTGACTTGTATACGTACCACGGTGATTTTCATAGTAAAGCTCATCGTTATACGTTGGCAATTCCTCTCTGATGGCCTCAGCCTCTTTGAAAAATTCCTGAGGATGCCCCATGCTTGTTGAAGGCATACCGGGGAAATTCTTAAGACGCTTTGCGTTTTCGAGCATTCTGTAAGTGCTTCCGCCGCCACCGTCTCCGTAGCCGAACATACCAAAGGCAGTTTTGAGTACGCCCTTTAAATCATTATTATAAGATGCATCGTGTACCTGCTTTGGATCAAAGTCACCTTGGTAGTGTGAGCGTTGATTGAGAGCAAGAATTTCAGAGCCATCGTGTCCCTTCCATTTAAACAAGGTGTGAGGGAAACGGTTTGTGTCCTGATTGAGAAGCTTTGTTGTAATAAAGTATTTCATACCACTTTTTTTAATAATCTGTGGCAATGCGTGTGAGAAGCCGAAGCAGTCGGGGAGCCAGTACGTATCGGAGGAAACGCCAAACTCTTTAAGGAAAAACTCTCTGCCGTAAAGAAGCTGACGAATCATACTTTCACCTGATGCAATGTTTGTATCACATTCAACCCAGGTGTTACCAACAATATTCCATTGACCGTTTTTAACCTTTTCTTTAATTCTCTCGTAAAGCTCAGGATAATTGTTTTTAACCATATCGTAAACAACTGCCTGACTTTGTGTAAAGGTGAATTCAGGATACACGTCCATAAGTGCAAGGTTATTGGCATAAGTTCTTGCACACTTTCTTTCAGACTCCTGTATTCTCCACAGCCAAGCCACGTCAATATGGCTGTGACCGTCCATAATTACGTGAGATTGGGCAGTGTAGGGAATCTTTTCTATTTCAGAGTCAAAATACCTGCAAGCTTTTTCTATAGACTCACGAACCTCTTCCTCGTCAAAGTCAAAATCAACAAGGTGAATGGAGTCGTCAAGGACCTTGAAAACGCTTTCTCTTATAAATGGATCGTTAGTGTAATTGAGGGCATCCCAGGTGGTTACACAGTTAAGATAAAATTTTTCGCAAATCTCGTCACAAACACAAAATTCAGCAGATTTAAGAGTGTACTCGCATTCCTTTTCACCGTTCATTGCCCTGTTGCAGAAGCCTGCAGAGTCAATACAAGCCTCAAGCTCAACGTTCATTGCCTCGCCGAATTTAAGGAAATTAGGTGTGATGTTTACAGTCTCTCTTCCGACCCAACCACTTTTTTCTCTTGAAGAAACGGAGTTTGCAATTTTGCCGTCTATACGAACTATTATCTCTCCGCCAAAGTCAAGCTTTAAGTAAACCTTTTTGCCCTTGAAGCTTTCAGGCAAGGTAACCTGTGCCTTGAAAATTCTTGCACAATCGTAACGTGCATTCCAGTGGTCACCCAATTCAATTAACTGAGCGTCTTTTTCAAAGAATTCATATTTCCCGTTTCCAAGATAATTACCGTCATATGTTACCCATTTGGGGATAGAAACCCTTTCCTTTACGCAGTATTTTTCAAGCTGATTCATCATATCAATAAGAATATGCTCTTTTGGTGTTCTCATAGTAAACCTCCAAAACATTAATTTAATAAATAATAACATTAATAAAAAAAGTGTGCAATAATATTCCGTTTTTTACAGTTTAGAATATATCGTTAAAACTTTAGTTATTTTTAACAAAAACACAGGTATAAATCCTCTCAAAAATGGCACCGAAAAGCAGACGTTTTTATTGACTTTAAATTATAATTATGATAATATTAATAAGGTCTTTAAGTCGATACGAGATATCGGCAAGATGAATATAAATATATTGGGTACAGGTTGTCTGTATCAATGTCTTTGTGTGTTCAGCCTTGCCGAAAAGCAAGGCTTTATTTTTTGAAAGGAAGAGTTTATTTATGGCACAGCAACTCAATGCTAAAATAATAAACATTGCTGCAGCAGGCTCACAGTCAGAGAAGTTTTACTCATCTGTTGCGGCACACTTGACATCTGTTGATACTCTTTCTGTTTTCAATTCTCAAAAATATATTATTCTTCCCGGCTTTTGCGATGTGCATGTGCATTTTCGTGAGCCGGGCTTTTCTTATAAAGAGACCATTGAAACAGGCTGCAAGGCATCTGCAAGAGGTGGCTACACAGCCGTTTGCACAATGCCAAACCTTAATCCTGTTCCCGATAGTGCAGAGCATCTTAAGGAACAGACTGACGTAATAAAAAATACTGCCACAATAAACGTTTATCCCTACGCTTCAATAACAGTTGAGCAAAAGGGCGAAGCTCTTTCCGATTTTTCGGAGATGGCAGAAAATTCAATTGCCTTTTCTGACGATGGCAGAGGCGTACAGTCTGAGGCTCTTATGGAAGAGGCTATGCTGAAGGCAAAGGCTTTGGGTAAAATGATTGTTGCTCATTGTGAAGATAATAGTCTTCTTCACGGTGGCTATATACACGACGGTGACTATTGCAAGGCTCACGGTCACAAGGGCATATGTAGTGAAAGCGAGTGGGGTCCAATTGCTCGTGACCTTAAGCTTGCAGAGAAAACGGGCTGCAGCTATCACGTGTGTCACATCTCCACAAAGGAGAGTGTTGAGCTTATAAGACAAGCAAAGGCAAAGGGTATAGACGTTACCTGCGAAACAGGTCCACACTACTTAGTTCTTGACGATCAGGATTTAGAGGAAAGTGGCTCTTTTAAAATGAATCCGCCACTTCGCTCCGAGGAGGACAGACTTGCTCTTATTGAAGGCATTAAAGACGGCACAATTGATATGATTGCAACAGACCACGCTCCTCATTCGGCAGAGGAAAAGAGCAAGGGCTTGCAGGGTAGCGCCTTCGGTATTGTGGGCATAGAAACTGCATTCCAGATTATGTACACAAATTTCGTTGATACAGGGATAATTACTCTCGAAAAGCTTGTTGAGCTTCTTGCAATTAATCCCCGTAAGAGATTCAATATTCCTTTAGGCACAGATTACACAGTGTGGGAGCTTGACGCTCAAACGGTTATTCGCTCCGAGGATTTTCTCTCAAAGGGCAAGGCAACACCGTTCGAAAATATTCCCGTTAAATCAGAGTGTGTGCTTACGGTGTGCGACGGTAAGGTTGTTTATCGCAAAAAATAATTCAGTTAATAATTTCAGTTGATATATAGGAGGCATCTCTAATGGCAAAGAGAACAGACATCAAAAAAGTATTAATAATAGGCTCAGGCCCTATTGTTATCGGTCAGGCTGCAGAGTTTGACTATGCAGGCACGCAGGCTTGCCTTGCTCTCAAGGAAGAGGGCTACGAGGTAATCCTTGCAAACTCTAACCCTGCAACTATTATGACGGATACTACTATTGCAGATAAGGTTTATATGGAGCCTCTCACTCTTGAATACGTAGCAAAGATTCTCCGTTACGAGCGTCCCGACGCTATTGTTCCGGGTATCGGTGGTCAGACAGGACTTAACCTTGCAATGCAGCTTGAAAAGAAGGGCATCCTCAAGGAGTGTGGCGTTGAGCTTCTCGGTACAAGCAGTGAATCCATCGAAAGAGCAGAGGACAGAGAGCTTTTCAAGGAGCTTTGCGAATCTATCGGTGAGCCAACAATCCCTTCAGAAATTACATATAATCTTGAACAGGCAATTGAAGCTGCTGAAAGAATAGGCTACCCCGTTGTTGTTCGTCCTGCCTTTACACTTGGTGGTACAGGTGGTGGCTTTGCTAACAATAAAGAGGAGCTTATTGAAATCGGCACAAATGCCTTCAAGCTTTCTCCTGTTTCACAGGCTCTTATTGAAAAGAGTGTCAAGGGCTACAAAGAGATTGAATTTGAGGTTATGCGTGACTCCAACGACCACGCAATTACAATTTGCGGTATGGAAAATATTGATCCTGTAGGCGTTCATACAGGTGACTCTCTTGTTGTTGCTCCTATTCTTACTCTTAACGATCACGATTTAAAAATGCTTAACGATAGTGCTATCAAGATTATCAGAGAGCTTAAAATCGAAGGTGGTTGTAACGTTCAGTTTGCACTTAATCCTGAAAGCAGCGAGTATTTCTTAATTGAGGTTAATCCTCGTGTTTCCCGTTCATCAGCTCTTGCATCAAAAGCAAGTGGTTACCCAATTGCAAGAGTAACTGCAAAAATTGCAGTAGGTATGGCTCTTGAGGAAATTACCATTGCCAACACAACTGCAGCCTTTGAGCCAAGACTTGACTATATCGTTGCAAAGCTTCCTCGTTTCCCCTTTGATAAATTTGCTACTGCGGCAAACACCTTAGGCACACAGATGAAGGCAACAGGTGAGGTTATGGGCATCGGCTCAAATCTTGAAGAGTGTCTTCTTAAATCAGTTCGTTCACTTGAAACAGGTGCAAAGCATTTCCATCTTCCGAAATTTGACGGTATGACAGAGGAAGAACTTTTTGCATACCTTGACGAATTTAAGGATGATACCATTTTTGCAGTAACAGAGCTTATTCGCAGATGTGTCAGCCTTGAAAAGCTTCACGAAATAACAAAAATCACAACGTATTTCCTTGAGGCATTCAAGAGAATCGTTGATATGGAAAATCAACTTAAGGCAAACGTTAAAAATGCAGAGGTACTTCGCAAGGCAAAAGCAATGGGCTTCGGTGATGAGTTTATTGCTCAGCTTTGGGGCACAACAGACCTTGACGTGTGCAATTTCCGTAAGGAAAACAATATTGTTCCAACCTTCCGTATGGTAGACACTTGCCACACCAATGCATATATCCCATATTTCTACTCTTCATATTCAGGAGAAAACGATTCAATTCTTACAGATAAAAAGAAAATCGTTGTTATCGGTGCAGGTCCTATACGTATCGGTCAGGGCGTTGAGTTTGACTATTCAACAGTTCACGCCGTTACAACAATCAAAAATTCAGGCTACGAGGCAATTATTATAAATAATAACCCTGAAACTGTTTCTACAGACTACACAACTGCAGATAAGCTCTATTTTGAGCCTCTCACACCTGAAGACGTTATGAACATAATCGACTTTGAAAAGCCTTTCGGTGTAATCACTTCTCTTGGTGGTCAGACTGCAATTAACCTTGCAGAGCCACTTATGAAGCGTGGTGTAAATCTTATCGGTACAGATTGCGAGGCAATTGACCGAGCAGAAAACAGAGACCGTTTTGAAAAGATTCTCACAGACCTTAACATTCCTCAGCCAAAGGGTAAGGCTGTTACTAATATTGAGGATGGCGTTAACGCTGCAAAAAATATAGGCTATCCTGTACTCGTTCGTCCAAGCTTTGTTCTCGGTGGCCGTGCAATGCAGATAGTTGCAAATGAAGATCAGCTTCGTCACTACCTTAAAACTGCCGTTGAAATTGACGAGGACAAGCCTGTTCTTGTTGATAAATACATTCAGGGTAAAGAGGTAGAGGTAGACGCAATCTGCGACGGCAGAGACGTTTTCGTTCCCGGTATTATGGAGCTTGTTGAAAAAACAGGTATCCATTCAGGTGACTCCATAAGCGTTTATCCTTCCTTCAGTATCTCCGATAAGGTTAAGGGTATTATCCTTCAGTACGCAAAGAAGTTAGGACTTGGCATAGGCATTGTAGGTCTTTACAATATTCAGTTCATCGTTGACGAAAAGGACGACGTTTATATTATCGAGGTTAATCCTCGTTCATCAAGAACAGTTCCTTTCCTTTCAAAAGCAACAGGCTACTCTCTTGCAGATATTGCCACAGAGGTTATTATGGGCAAGAGCCTTAAGGAGCAGGGTATATTTGATATTTACCCACAGGAAAAAAAGCGTTGGTACGTAAAGGTGCCTGTTTTCTCCTTCAATAAAATCAGAGGACTTGACGCTTACCTTTCACCTGAAATGAAGTCAACAGGTGAAGCAATCGGCTACGACAACAAGCTTAACCGTGCACTCTACAAAGCTCTTCAGGCTGCAGGCACACACCTTCAGAATTACGGTACCGTCTTTGCAACAATTGCAGATGCAGACAAGGAAGAGGCGCTTCCTCTTATTCGCCGTTTCTATAACTTAGGCTTTAACATTCAGGCAACTGAAGGTACTGCAAAATTCCTTAAGGAGCACGGCATCAGAACACACGCTCTCAAGAAGCTTTCCGACGGTAGCGATGAAATCGTAGATGCTCTCCGTCAGGGACACATTGCATACGTTATCAATACAAAGGACATCAGTGCTTCAGGTGAAGCAAACGACGGTCTTCTTATCCGTCGCTACGCAACGGAAAATAACGTTAACATCTTCACTGCTCTTGACACAGTTCGCGTTCTGCTTGATGCACTTGAGGAGTCAACAATTACAATTTCAACAATTGATGCTTAATTAAAGAAAGAGTTTATTATGAAACAAAGTATTTTCACAATTACAGAGAACGTAGCATTAACAAGCTCTGTATACAGAATGAAGCTTTCCGGTGACGTAAGTGATATTACGTCCTCCGGGCAGTTTGTAAACGTAAAGCTTCAAGGGCTTTACCTTCGCAGACCTATTTCCGTTTGCGATAGCGAAAACGGTGTGCTTACACTTATCTACAAGGTTGTAGGCAAGGGTACAGAGCAAATGTCAAAAATGCAAATCGGTGAGGAGCTCGATATTCTCACAGGATTGGGCAACGGCTACAATACAGAGCTTTCAGGCAACAAGCCTGTACTTTTAGGTGGTGGCGTTGGCGTACCTCCGCTTTATATGCTTTGCAAAAAGCTTATTGCACAAGGCAAAGAGGTAAGCGTTGTTTTAGGCTTCAACACAAAGGAAGAAATCTTTTGCGAAGAGGATTTCAGGAAGCTTGGCGCCAAGGTATACGTTACAACTGCAGACGGCTCCTATGGTATAAAGGGCTTTGTAACAGATGCTCTCAAGGAAATAGATTACACTTATTTCTACACCTGTGGTCCTGAGCCTATGCTCAAGGCTCTTTACAAGGCAACTGCCACAAGTGGTCAGTTCAGCTTTGAGGAAAGAATGGGCTGCGGCTTCGGTGCTTGTATGGGTTGCTCCTGTAAAACGGTAACGGGCTACAAGCGTATCTGCAAGGACGGTCCCGTGCTTGAAAAGGAGGAGATTTTATGGGCAGATTAAACGTTAACCTTTGTGGTATAGAGTTAGATAACCCAATAATCCCTGCAAGTGGTACCTTTGGGTACGGCTACGAGTTTGCAGAGCTTTACGATATAAATATTTTAGGTACCTTTTCATTTAAGGGCACCACAAAGGATTCTCGCTTCGGCAATCCTACACCAAGAATTGCAGAATGCACTGCAGGTATGATTAACGCAGTAGGTCTGCAGAATCCCGGTGTGGAAAAGGTTGTGGCAGAGGAACTGCCAAAGCTTAAAAAATGCTTTAATAAAAAGGTTATGGCTAACGTTAGTGGCTTTGCCGTTGAGGATTATGCATACACCTGTCAGATGCTCGATAAAGAGGAGCAGGTCGGTTGGCTTGAGGTAAACGTCAGCTGTCCTAACGTTCACGGTGGCGGTATGAGCTTCGGCACAAATCCACAGGCTGCCGCAGAGGTTACTGCCGCAGTAAAAAGCGTTACAACAAAGCCTGTAATAATCAAGCTTTCACCAAACGTTACAGATATTGTTTCTATTGCAAAGGCTTGCGAGGAGGCAGGTGCAGACGGTATCAGCCTTATTAACACACTTTTAGGTATGCGAATCGACCTTAAAACAAAGAAGCCTGTAATAGCAAATAAAATGGGTGGCTTTTCAGGTAGCGCCATTTTCCCTGTAGCAGTAAGAATGGTTTATCAGGTTGCAAATGCAGTCGGTATCCCCGTTGTAGGTATGGGTGGTGTGTCAACTGCAGAGGACGTAATTGAGCTTATGTTTGCAGGTGCAACTGCAGTAGAGGTCGGTGCAGCTAACCTTATTGATCCAATGGCTTGTAAAAATATTATTGAGGACTTGCCAAGGGTAATGGATAAATACGGAATTAATAATTTAAGTGATATAATAGGAGGAGCAAAATAATGGGTAAGGATGTAATTGTTGCTTGCGACTTTGCAAGTGCAGAAAAGGTTTATGAGTTTCTCGACAAATTCACAGGCAGGAAGCCTTTTGTGAAAATCGGTATGGAGCTTTTCTATGCAGAGGGACCACAGATTGTAAAAGAAATAAAGAAGAGAGGTCACAAGATTTTCCTTGACCTTAAGCTTCACGATATTCCAAACACGGTAAAAAAATCAATGGCAGTTTTATCAAATCTTGACGTTGATATCACAAACCTTCACGCATCAGGCACCATTCGTATGATGGAGGGTGCTCTTGAGGGCCTCACAAGGCCTGATGGCACAAGGCCACTTCTTATTGCCGTTACTCAGCTTACCTCAACAGACCAGGAAGCAATGGAAAACGATCTTCTCATTAAGGAGCCTATCGACAAGGTTGTTATGCACTACGCTCACAACGCAAAGCTTGCAGGTCTTGACGGTGTAGTTTGCTCTCCACTTGAAGCAGGTAAGGTACACGAAGCTTGTGGTAAAGAGTTCCTTACAATTACACCCGGTGTTCGTTTTGCAGACGGTGAAATCGGCGATCAAAAGAGAGTTATGACTCCTGCTCAGGCAAAGGAAATAGGCTCCGACTATATTGTTGTCGGCAGACCGATTACTGCAGCAGAGGACCCGGTTGCAGCATATAACAGATGCGTAGCAGAATTTTGCGATTAATAATTAAATCATTTACCGTTTACCTTGTCTGACTTTCTTATAAGCCGATGGCTTGGAGGAGGGAATGCGCAAAGTGTGGTGAGTGGTACCTTGAATTTTATATAAGTGAACAGGAGAATAAAAAATGGAAGGCTATAAAAGAGAATTTATACAGTTTTTAGAGAGTGCAGGTGTTCTTAAATTTGGTGATTTTACTGCAAAAAGCGGCAGAAAAATTCCATACTTCATTAACGCAGGTGATATTAAAACAGGTGAGCAAATCTGTAAATTAGGTGAGTTTTACGCAAAGGCGTATTTTGAAAAGGTAGGCAACAAAAAAACAGTTCTCTACGGCCCTGCATACAAGGGTATCCCCATTGCAGTTTCCGTTGCAGTTGCTCTTGCAAAAAATGGTCTCGACGTTCCCTTCTTCTTTAATCGTAAAGAGGAAAAGGATCATGGTGAAGGTGGCGTTTTTGTTGGCTACAAGCCACAGGAAGGCGAAGAGATTGTTATCGTAGAGGACGTTATTACGGCAGGTACAGCTATTCGTGAAAGTATGTCAATTCTTTCAGGACTCAAGGGTACAAAGGTTGCCGCAACCTTCGTTATGGTTGACCGTAAGGAAAAAGGCCAAACAGAAAAATCTGCTATGGCAGAGGTTGGTGAGGAATACGGCTTCCCTGTATACTCCGTTGTAGACGTTTACGATATTATCGAGTATCTTGAGGAAGATGAAAGTAATCGCGAAAACGTAGAAAGAATCAAAAAATACCTTGAGGTAAACGGTGCCAAGGAATAAGCTCCGTTACCGATAGTGTACTTAAAATCTTTATCCTATGTGGAAAGGAAGTTTATAAATGAGGAGCCTTATAGACATTTTGGATTTTTCAACAGAGGAGTTAGATCAGCTTATTGCTACTGCTAACGATATTATTGATAATCCTGGAAAATATTCAGAAAAATGCAAGGGCAAAAAACTTGCAACGCTTTTCTTTGAGCCGTCAACAAGGACTCGTCTCAGCTTTGAGGCGGCTATGCTTGAGCTTGGTGGTAGCGTTATCGGTTTTTCAGAGGCAAACAGCTCTTCTGCCGCAAAGGGCGAGAGCGTGGCAGATACTGCAAAAACAATAAGTTGCTATGCAGATATTATTGCAATGCGTCATCCAAAGGAGGGCGCACCGCTTGTAGCCTCACAAAATGCAACTATTCCCGTTATCAATGCAGGTGACGGCGGACACAATCATCCGACTCAGACTCTTGCAGACCTTCTTACAATCAGTCGTGAAAAGGGTAGCTTCGATAATCTTACCGTAGGCTTCTGTGGAGACCTTAAATTCGGCAGAACAGTTCACTCTCTCATATCTGCTCTTTCAAGGTACAACGGTCTTAAGTTTGTGCTTATTTCTCCTGAGGAGCTTAAGCTTCCAAGCTACGTTAAAAGAGACGTGCTTAAAAAGAAGAATATCCCTTATGAGCAAACGACTGATCTTGAGAGCGTTATGCCTGAGCTTGATATTCTTTATATGACGAGAGTTCAGCGTGAGCGCTTCTTCAACGAGGAGGATTACCTTCGTCTTAAGGATAGCTACATTCTTGAACCGAAGAAGCTTAAAAATGCAAAGGAAACTCTTTCCATAATGCATCCATTGCCACGTGTTAACGAGATTTCCGTTGCAGTGGACGATGATCCGAGAGCTTGTTATTTCAAACAGGTGCTTAACGGCAAATACATTCGTATGGCACTTATTCTCAAGTTATTAGAGGAGGCAAAGAAATGAATATAGATTCAATTACAAACGGCTTCGTAATAGATCATATTATTGCAGGTCGAGGAATGCGTATTTACGAGCTTTTAGGCCTCGATAATCTTGAGTGTCCCGTTGCTATTATCAGAAACGCAACAAGCCACAAGAGATTCAAAAAGGATATTATCAAAATAGATGATGAAATCGACCTTAATCTCGATATTATCGGCTACGTTGATCCGGGTGCTACAATTAACATTATCCGTAACGGTAAATTAGTAGAGAAAAAGGTGCTTGAGCTTCCCGAAACACTTACAAACGTTATCAAATGTAAGAATCCTCGTTGCATAACTGCAACAGAGCAGGAGATTAACCACGTGTTCAAATTAACGGACAGAGACAGAGGCGTTTACCGTTGTCTTTACTGCGAAACTCAGGCAAAGTAAAATATATTAGCAAAATAACTATATTAAGCACAGTTTACAAAGGTTTTTTATATCTTTCGTGCCTTGACCGGATTTTACCAATATGGTAAAATAAAGTGTAATTAAGTCTGCCTATGACTGACGGATAATTGTGGAGCTTACCACAGAGGAATAGGAGCCCTTTCGGGTAAAGACTTTAAGCCGACCGTCTGGGCACACTTGTTCTTTCAGGATAAGTGTGCCTTTATGTGTTTTTTAGAAAAGGATGGAGAGAAAATTATGAAAAAAGTCGGAATCATAATGGGTAGCGACAGCGATTTGCCTGTTGTTGAAAAAGCAATCAATACACTTAAGGATTTTGAGGTGCCTTTCGAGGTTCACGTCTTTTCTGCTCACAGAACTCCTGTTGAAGCAAAGGAATTCTCCGAGAATGCACGTAAAAACGGCTTCGGCGTAATTATTGCCGCTGCAGGTATGGCAGCACATCTTGCAGGTGCCATTGCCGCAAACACAACCTTGCCTGTTATCGGCATTCCCATCAAATCACAAAATTTAGGTGGTATGGAAGCATTGCTTTCAACCGTTCAGATGCCAAGTGGTATTCCTGTTGCAACAGTTGCTATTGACGGTGCCGCAAACGCTGCACTTCTTGCAATAGAGATGCTTTCTCTTTCAGACGAAGCTCTTGAAAAGAAATTGGCAGATAAAAGAGCAAACGATACTGCTACTGTTTTATCAAAAAACAAAGCAATTGAAGATAAATACAACAACTAATTACTAAAGAGGTGCCATATGGGCGGTTTTTTCGGAGTAGCATCAAAAAATGATGCAGTTCTTGATACCTTTTTCGGTGTAGACTATCATTCCCATCTGGGAACACGCAGAGCAGGTCTTGCTGCTATGGATAGTGAATTAGGTATGCAAAGAAAAATTCACAAAATAGAAAATTCACCATTCAGAACAAAGTTTGAAAAGATTCTCGACGAAATGGAGGGCAAATCCGTTATCGGTTGCATTAGCGACAGTGACGCTCAGCCACTTCTTATTCGTTCCAACCATGGTCTTTACGCTATTTGCACGATTGGTATCATTAACAATAGCGACGCTCTTGTGAATCAGTATCTCTCTTTTAGTGGTGGTCACTTTGGTGCAATGACTACAACAGGTGTTACAGGCATCAATGCTTCCGAGCTTGTTGCTGCAATGATTGACCAAAAAAGTGATTTTGCAGAGGGTATCAAATTCGCACAGGACGTAATAGACGGTACTGCTTCAATCCTTATTCTTAAAGAGGACGGCAAGCTTATTGCCGCAAGAGATAAGGTAGGCAGGTTGCCTGTTCTCCTCGGCAAGCGTGAGGACGGCTTCTGTGTATCCTTCGAGGACTTTGCATATAAGAAATTAGGCTACGAGGATTACAAGGAGTTAGGCCCGGGTGAAATCGTAGAAATTTCTGCAGACGGAGTTGAGGTTTTGTCTGCTCCTCGCAAGAAAAAGAAAATATGTGCATTCCTTTGGTCATATTACGGTTATCCGACCTCTTGCTATGAAGGTGTAAACGTTGAAATAATGCGTTACAGAAACGGTCAGATTATGGCTCAGCGCGATAAGGAGCTTGGCATTGCTCAGGACCTTGACTACGTAAGCGGTGCTCCCGATTCAGGCACACCACACGCCATAGGCTACGCAAACGAAAGTGCGGTGCCTTTCGCAAGACCGTTCATTAAATACACTCCGACTTGGCCAAGAAGCTTTATGCCCTCTAACCAAAAGGAGCGTAGCAGAGTAGCAAAAATGAAGCAGATTCCCGTTCACGATCTCATCCAAGGCAAGAAGCTTCTTTTTGTGGACGATAGTATCGTCCGTGGCACTCAGCTTAAGGAAACGGTAGATTTCCTTTACGAAAACGGTGCAAAAGAGGTGCATATGCGCTCTGCTTGTCCACCGATTATGTATGGTTGTAAGTACCTTAACTTCTCAAGAGCAACCTCAGAAATGGAGCTTATTTCCAGAGCAACCATTATGGAGCTTGAAGGAGAAGAGGGCTTCAAGCATCTTGATGAGTACAGCGACGCTCAGACGGAGCGTGGCAAAAAAATGAGAACTGCAATTTGCGAAAAGCTTAATTTCGCATCTCTTGAGTTCCAGACACTTGAAGGCATTATAAAGGCAATCGGTCTTCCTGCAGACGAGGTTTGTACGTACTGCTGGAACGGAAAAGGCTAATAATTTTAAGGAGAATAGATATGAATAATTCAAGATCAGAAAGCTATGCAGCAGCAGGCGTTGATATTACTGCAGGTTACAAGGCTGTTGAGCTTATGAAGAAGCACGTTGCAAGAACACGTAACGAGGGTTCATTAGATGACGTTGGTGGCTTCGGTGGTTGCTTTGACCTTGGCTATGCAAAGGGTATGGAGCATCCTGTATTAGTTTCAGGTACAGATGGCTGCGGCACAAAGGTTAAACTTGCTATTCTTATGGATAAGCACGATACAATCGGTATCGATGCAGTGGCAATGTGCGTAAACGATATTGTTTGCGTTGGTGCAAAGCCATTATTTTTCCTTGATTATATTGCTTGCGGTAAAAATATTCCCGAGAAAATTGCAGAAATCGTAAGTGGTGTTGCAGAGGGCTGCGTACAGTCAGGCTGTGCACTTATCGGTGGTGAAACTGCAGAGCATCCGGGCTTGATGCCTGTTGAAGACTACGACCTTGCAGGCTTCGCAGTTGGTATCGTTGACAAGCCAAAGATGATTGATAACAACAAAATGGCAGTAGGCGACGTTGTTATCGCAATGCCATCCACAGGTATCCACTCAAACGGCTTCAGCTTATGCCGTAAGGTGTTTGATATTGATAACAATAATCCTGAGCTTTACGTTAAGAGAGATGAACTGGGCGGCAAAACTATTGCCGAGGCTTTACTCGTTCCAACAAGAATTTACGTTAAGTCTGTTCTTGCTCTTATTGAAAAGGTAGACGTTAAGGGCATTTCCCACATTACAGGTGGTGGCTTCTACGAGAATATTCCTCGTTCAATTCCTGATGGCTTGTGTGCAAAAATCAACAAGTCTGCAGTTAAGGTGCTTCCTATTTTCGACGTAATCGCGAAATGGGGCAACGTTCCTGAAAGAGATATGTTCAACACTTATAATATGGGCGTTGGTATGAGCGTTGTTGTTCCTGCAAATCAGGTGGAAGAGGCATTAGAGATTCTCAAGGATAACGGAGAGGACGCATACGTTATCGGTGAAATCATTGAGTCTGAGGACAAAATCATTTTAGAATAATTGAAAGAAGATTATTAAAATGAGCAATAAAGCAAAAATTGCCGTTCTCGTTTCAGGTGGCGGCACAAACTTACAAGCACTTATTGATGCTCAGAAAAGCGGTGTAATATCAAGTGGTGAAATAGCTCTTGTTATTTCCAATAACGCAGATGCTTACGCTCTTGAAAGAGCAAAGAGAGAAAATATAAAAACTGCAGTTTTCTTAAAGAAGGAGTTAGGCTCTCAAGAGGCCTTTGAGTCTGCAATAAAAGACTCCTTAACGGAAAACGGAATCGATATTATCGTTCTTGCAGGCTTTATGTCCATTCTCAGCGAAAGCTTCACAAGTGCATACCCAAAAAAAATAATAAACGTTCATCCGTCTCTTATTCCTTCCTTCTGTGGCAAAGGCTTCTATGGGCTTCGTGTTCATGAGGCAGCCCTTGAGAAAGGTGTTAAGGTAACGGGCGCAACGGTGCATTTTGTAAACGAAATTCCCGACGGTGGAGAAATAATTATGCAAAAGGCAGTAGATATTCTTCCTGAGGATACTGCCGAAACTCTTCAAAAAAGAGTTATGGAAAATGCAGAGTGGATTATTTTGCCACAGTCGGTTGAAAAAGTTTCAAAAGAAATTATAAGTAAATAATTTGAAAGGATAGATAGTATGGAAATCAAATCTCTTGAAAATGAACTTAATTCACTTCAATACCACGGCAGAGGTATTGTAATCGGCAAAAGTGCAGACGGCACAAAGGCAATCACAGCCTATTTCATTATGGGCAGAAGTGAGAATAGCCGTAACCGTATTTTTGTTGAAGACGGAGAAGGCATCAGAACACAGGCTTTTGATGAATCAAAAATGGTTGATCCTCATCTTATTATCTATGCTCCTGTAAGAGTATTAGGTAACAAAACAATTGTTACAAACGGCGACCAGACCGATACTATCTATGACCTTATGGATAAGCAGATGACCTTTGAACAGGCTCTTCGTACAAGAGAGTTTGAGGACGATGCTCCAAACTTCACACCACGTATTTCAGGTATCATTCACCTTGAAAATGGTGATATGAATTATGCAATGTCTATCCTCAAGTCTGCAGACGGAGACGGTTCATCCTGTCAGAGATACACCTATGCTTATTCAAATCCTCTTCCCGGTAAGGCAAAGTTTATTCACACCTATAAATGTGATGGCAATCCTCTTCCAAGCTTCGAAGGTGAGCCAAAGACACTTGCTCTTCCTGAAACAGATATTGACTCCTTAACAGACCTTATCTGGAATAATCTTAATGAGGATAATAAGGTTTCTCTTTTCGTAAGATACATTGACCTTGCAACAGGCAAGTACGAGTCAAGAATTGTTAACAAAAATAAATAAACGGGAGAAATTGAAATGAAAGAATTTGAATTAAAATATGGCTGTAACCCAAATCAGAAGCCATCAAAAATTTATATGAACGACGGCACAGAGCTTCCTATTGAAATTCTTTGCGGCAGACCGGGATACATTAATTTCCTTGATGCCTTCAACTCCTGGCAGCTTGTAAAGGAGCTCAAAGAGGCTCTCGGTCTTCCTGCAGTAACCTCTTTTAAGCACGTTAGCCCAACCTCTGCAGCAGTAGGTGTACCTCTTTCAGACACACTCAAAAAGGCTTGCTTTGTAGACGATATTGAGGGCCTTGACGATTCTCCTCTCGCTTGTGCATACGCAAGAGCAAGAGGTGCAGACAGAATGTGCTCCTTCGGTGACTGGGTAGCACTTTCCGACGTTTGCGACGTAACAACAGCTCTTATGATTAAGCGTGAGGTTTCCGACGGTATTATTGCTCCCGGCTACGAGCCTGAAGCACTTGAGATTCTCAAGTCAAAGAGAAACGGTAACTATAACATTGTAAAGATTGATCCAAACTACGTTCCTGCTCCTGTTGAAACAAAACAGGTTTACGGCATTACCTTTGAGCAGGGCAGAAACAACTTTGAAATTAACAAAGAGCTTCTTTCAAACGTTGTAACAGAAAATAAAGATATGCCTGAAAGTGCAATTCGCGACCTTATAATCGCGCTCATTACACTCAAATATACACAGTCAAACTCAGTTTGCTACGCAGTAGACGGTCAGGCAATCGGTGTTGGTGCAGGTCAGCAGTCAAGAGTGCACTGTACTCGTCTTGCAGGTACAAAGGCAGACACCTGGTTCCTTCGTCAGCACGAGAAGGTTATTAACCTTCCGTTTAAGTCAACGCTCGGCAGACCTGACAGAGATAACGTTATTGACGGCTACATAAACAAAAACGAAGAGGACGTATGTGCAGACGGCAACTGGCAGAAGTATTTCACAGAGCAGCCTGCTCCTCTCACAGATGAAGACGTAAAAGCATATTTTGCAACTATCGACGGTGTAGCCCTCGGCTCCGATGCCTTCTTCCCATTCAGTGATAACATTGAACGCGCAAAGAAGAGTGGCGTTAAGTACATAGCAGAGCCGGGTGGATCAATTCGTGATGACCTTGTTATTGAATGTGCTAATAAGTATGGAATGGCTATGGCATTTACAGGAATGCGTTTATTCCATCATTAAATTTCAAGTAATTTTGCCCGTAGCTTTGCTTGTGTGCTCGGGGCAGTATCTCATACAGCACCACTCGCACCAATCTCGCTACGAACAAAATTCTTTTGAAATTACATTTTAAGTAATTTTGCCCGTAGCTTTGCTTGTGTGCTCGGGGCAGTATCTCATACAGCACCACTCGCACCAATCTCGCTACGAACAAAATTCTTTTGAAATTACATTTTAAGTGACTTTGTCTGTGGCTTCCTTTTTGTGCTCGGGGCAGTATCTCAAAATTGAGGATTTACAGTTTAAAATTAAGGCTTAGGATAAAAGATTTTCAGATTGATAAAAGCAACACGTTCTATTGTGAGGTACATATATGAAAATAATGGTTGTTGGTGGCGGTGGCAGAGAACACGCCATTATCAAAAAAATAAAAGAAAATAAAGACGTTACCGAGATTTTTGCTCTTCCCGGTAACGGAGGTATGGCAAAGGATGCAACTCTTGTTGATATCGGTGCCAAGGATATTGAAAAAATCGTTGATTTTGCAGTATCCAACAAAATAGATTATGCAGTAGTCGCTCCCGATGATCCTCTCGTTCTCGGTTGTGTAGATGCACTTGAGGAAAAGGGGATTGCTTGCTTCGGTCCAAGAGCAAATGCAGCGATTATTGAAGGTAGTAAGGTTTTTTCAAAAAATCTTATGAAAAAATACAATATTCCAACTGCTCAGTACGAAGTGTTCAACGATATGCAAAAGGCTCTTGAGTATCTTGAAACTGCACCAATCCCAACAGTTATCAAGGCAGACGGTCTTGCACTCGGTAAAGGTGTTATAATTGCACAAACAAGAGACGAGGCAAAATCAGCCGTTGTTTCCATGATGCAGGACAAGGCTTTCGGCTCCAGTGGTGACAATATTGTTGTTGAGGAGTTTCTCACAGGCCCTGAGGTTTCCGTTCTTGCATTCACAGACGGTAAAACCGTTGCTCCTATGGTATCCTCTATGGACCACAAGCGTGCAGGTGATAACGATACAGGTCTCAATACAGGTGGTATGGGCACAATTGCTCCAAACCCTTATTACACAAAATCAGTTGCCGAAGCTTGTATGGAAAAGATTTTCCTTCCAACAATAGACGCAATGAACAAAGAGGGCAGAACCTTCAAGGGTTGCCTCTATTTCGGTCTTATGATTACTGCAGACGGTCCAAAGGTTATTGAATATAACTGCCGTTTCGGTGATCCTGAAACACAGGTTGTTCTTCCTCTTTTAAAAACAGACCTTTTAACCGTTATGAAATCTGTTACAGAGGAAAGACTCAGTGATATTAACGTTGAGTTCAGCACAGACAGTGCCGCTTGTGTTATTATGGCATCAAAGGGTTATCCTCAAAGCTACGAAAAAGGCTTCGAGATGACGATTCCTGCAGAAATAGAAAATAGCGTTTACGTTGCAGGTGCTTCCTTGAAGGATGGCAAGCTTCTTACAAACGGTGGCAGAGTGCTTGGTGCAACTGCAGTTGAAAAGGATTTGAAGAGTGCAGTTGAGTCTGCTTACGGACTCGTTAAGAAAATTCATTTTGATAACGCATTTTATCGTAATGATATCGGTGCCAAGGCACTTGCAGTATTGGAGGATTAAGAGATGGTATACAGAGTATTTGTGGAAAAGAAAAAGGAGCTTGCCAACGAGGCAAAGTCTCTTTTAGGTGATGCTCGTTCACTTTTAGGTATCAATAACCTTACAGACGTAAGAGTTATCAACAGATACGATGCAGAAAATATTACTGAGGAGCTTTTTAATTACGCAATTAAAACAGTTTTCTCAGAGCCTCAGCTTGATATTGCATCTGCAGAGGTGGATTTAAACGGTGCAACCGTATTCGCAGTAGAGTTCTTGCCCGGTCAGTTTGATCAGCGTGCAGACTCTGCAGCACAGTGTATCCAGATTATTTCACAGGGTGAGCGTCCAACAGTAAAGAGCGCAAAGGTATACGCTCTTTACGGTGACCTTTCTGCAGAGGATATTGCAGAAATCAAAAAATACGTAATCAACCCTGTTGAAGCAAGAGAGGCAACACTTGAAAAGCCTGAAACTCTTGCAATGAATTACGAGATTCCAACAACAGTTGAAACTCTCAACGGCTTTATTGACCTTGACAGAGCAGGTCTTGAAAAATTCGTTAAGGATTACGGTCTTGCTATGGATGCAGACGATATTGCCTTCTGTCAGAAATATTTCAAATCTGAGGACCGTGACCCAACTATCACAGAAATCAGAATGATTGATACATATTGGTCAGACCATTGCCGTCACACAACCTTCCTTACGGTTATCGACAACGTAACCTTTGAGGACGAGCTTCTTCAGTCTGCTTACGAGGAGTACATTCAAACAAGAAAAGACTTGGGCAGAACAAAGCCGATTTGCCTTATGGATTTGGCAACTGTTGCCGTTAAGTATCTTAAGGAGAACGGCAAGCTTCCAAAGCTTGATGAGTCAGAGGAAATCAACGCTTGTACAGTTAAAATAAACGTAGACGTTGACGGTGTTTCAGAGCCTTGGCTCCTTCTTTTCAAGAACGAAACACACAACCATCCAACAGAAATTGAGCCTTTCGGCGGTGCTGCTACTTGTATCGGTGGTGCAATCCGTGATCCGCTTTCAGGTCGTGCATACGTTTACGGTGCAATGCGTGTTACAGGTGCTGCAGATCCTCTCAAGCCTGTTTCAGAAACCATAAAGGGCAAATTGCCACAGCGTACAATCGTTACAACTGCCGCTGCAGGCTACTCATCTTATGGTAACCAGATTGGTCTTGCAACAGGTATTGTAGACGAGCTTTACCATCCGGGCTACGCTGCAAAGCGTATGGAAATTGGTGCAGTTGTTGCTGCAGCTCCACAGGAAAACGTTCGCCGTGAATGTCCTGATCCGGGTGATATTGTTATTCTTCTCGGCGGCTCAACAGGCCGTGACGGTTGTGGCGGTGCAACAGGCTCCTCAAAGTCACACACAGCATCCTCTCTTGAAACCTGTGGTGCAGAGGTGCAGAAGGGTAATGCTCCTGAAGAAAGAAAGCTTCAGAGACTTTTCAGAAATAAAGAAGCAACAAGAATGATTAAGCGCTGCAACGACTTTGGTGCAGGTGGCGTATCCGTTGCTATTGGTGAGCTTGCAGACGGTCTCAAGATTGACCTTAACGCAGTTCCAAAAAAATATGAAGGACTTGACGGTACAGAGCTTGCTATTTCCGAGTCACAGGAAAGAATGGCAGTTGTTGTTGAAAAGGAAAACGTAGAAAAATTCCTTCAGCTTGCTGCAACAGAAAACCTTCAGGCTTGTGCAGTTGCAGAGGTAACAGAGCAAGCAAGACTTGTTATGACCTGGAATGGCAACGTTATTTGTGATATTAGCCGTGAATTCCTTAACTCAAACGGTGCAGATAAGCACGTAAACGTTGCAACCTCAAAGCCACAGAGCTACGAGAAGGAAATTTCAGGCACATTTACAGATAATATGAAGGCTATGGCAGATGACCTTAATATCTGCTCAAAGCGTGGCCTTTCAGAAAGATTTGACTCAACAATCGGTGCAGGTACAGTGCTTATGCCTTTCGGTGGTAAGTATCAGTTAACACCAATTCAGGCAATGGTACAAAAGATTTCTGTAGAAAAGAAGCACACAGACGATTGCTCTCTTATGTCTTGGGGCTACAACCCATTCATTACAGAGAAGAGTCCGTATCACGGCGCATATCTTGCAGTTGTTGAATCTGTATGTAAGCTTATTGCAACAGGTGCAAAGTTTGAGGACGTGTACCTTACCTTCCAGGAATACTTCGAGAGAGTAAACAAAGAGCCAAAGCGTTGGGGCAAGCCACTTGCAGCACTTCTTGGTGCTTTCCGTGCACAAAAGCAGTTAGGTATCGGCTCCATCGGTGGTAAGGACTCTATGAGTGGTACTTTTGAGGATTTAGACGTTCCACCAACACTTGTTTCCTTTGCAGTTACAACTGAAAAGGTTAAGGATATCGTTTCACCTGAATTCAAAAAGGCAGGCAACAAGGTTTACCTTATTAAGCCTGAAATTGATGAAAACGGTCTCCCTGTTACAGAGTCACTTCTTAAAGTATTCTCAGACGTTACTGCTCTTCTTCGTAGCGGCAAGGCAGTATCCTGCTATACACCCGGTATAGGTGGTATTGCAGAGGCAATAATGAAGATGGCATTCGGTAACGGCTTCGGCTTTAAGTTTGACGATGCTCAAGCAGTAGAAAATCTTTTCGCATATAACTATGCTTCCTTTATTCTTGAAGCAACAGAGGATATTGACGCAGAGCTTATCGGTACTGTAACGGAAAGTGCAGTGTTTACACTTAAGGATGAAGCTCTCGATTTAACTGCAGTTCTCAAGATTTACGAGGATAAGCTTGAAAGTGTATATAGCTGCAATATTGCAGATACAGGCACAAAGGTTGAGAACTTCTCATTCAGCGCAACAGAGCGTAAGGCTCCTGCAATAAAGGTTGCAAAGCCAAAGATTCTCATCCCTGCATTCCCCGGCACAAACTGTGAGTTTGACTCAGCAAAGGCAGTTCGCGACGCAGGTGCAGAGCCTGAAATTATCGTTATTAAAAACAGAACCTCTGCAGGTATTACAGAGAGTGTAAACGAGTTTGCCACAAAGCTTAAGGATGCACAGATGATCTTTATTCCGGGTGGCTTCTCAGGTGGTGACGAGCCTGACGGTTCAGGTAAATTCATCACAGCCTTCTTCCGTAACGCTGCTGTTAAAGAGGGCGTAACAGATCTTCTCGAAAACAGAGACGGACTTATGTGTGGTATCTGTAACGGCTTCCAGGCACTTATTAAATTAGGTCTTGTGCCATACGGTAAGATTATAGATACAGACGAAAATTGCCCAACTCTCACATACAACACAATTGCACGTCACCAGTCAAGAATTGTAAGAACAAGAATTGCTTCAAACAAATCTCCTTGGCTTGCACTTACAGAGGTTGGCGAAATCTACAACGTGCCGATTTCACACGGTGAAGGACGCTTCCTTGCAAGTGAAGAGCTTATCAGAGAGCTTGCAGCAAACGGACAGATTGCAACACAGTACGTTGACCTTGACGGCAATGCAACAAGTGACGTTCACTTCAATCCAAACGATTCAATGTTTGCAATTGAAGGTATCACATCACCCGACGGCAGAGTATTCGGTAAAATGGGACACAGTGAGCGTATCGGTGACGGTCTTTATAAGAACGTTCCCGGCAACTACGACATTAAGATGTTCAAGGCTGCCGTTGAGTACTACAAATAATTCACTAAATAAAAAACGCTTTCGAAAGAAAGCGTTTTTTGTTATATTAATGGTGAGTTATACTATCAAGTGCAACAATTTGATAAAAAGGAAAAGTTCATATA
>X40_Bactrian_Camel__coassemble_26_pt1 | contig 30708 bp, 33 predicted proteins | sample X40_Bactrian_Camel__metabat2_low_PE_002 | metagenome-assembled genome bin X40_Bactrian_Camel | reverse complement strand
ATATTAATCTAAATGATATTATAAAAAAAACAAAATGAAAGAGGTTTTTGCTATGGAAAAAGTAAGCTACCTTAACGTTGATATAAAAGAAGGCTTCTGGAAAACAAAGCTTGATATGATAAGTGACGTAACGGTTGAAGCAGTATACAATCGCTTCAACGAAACACACCGTTTTTCTGCCCTTGACTGCTTGTGGAAGGAGGGCGACCCCAATATGCCACACATTTTTTGGGATAGTGACGTGGCAAAATGGATTGAGGGACTTGCGTATTCCTTAAAGAACAAAAGAAATCCTCAAATGGAAAGGCTTTGCGATGAAGCAATAGAAAAAATCTGTAAAAATGCCGACGAAAACGGCTATTTCAACAGCCATTTTCTTGTAACGGGTGAAAGATTTACTCTCCGTGAGGAGCACGAGCTATATTGCCTCGGTCACCTTATAGAAGCGGCAGTTGCATATTACGAAGCAACAGGCAAAAGAGCGCTTTTGGATGCAATGTGCAAGTATACGGATTACGTTGAAAGGGTTTTTCTTAAGGAAAAATCTGCCGCCTTTGTAACACCGGGCCATCCTGAAATTGAGTTGGCACTTGTAAGGCTTTACGAGGCAACAGGCGAAAAGCGTTACCTTGAACTGTCAAAGCATTTTATAGATATGCACGGCACCGGTGTAGACAGAGCACCGTATAAGGGCACAAATCTTTATTATAATCAAGACGAGGTCCCTGTCAGAGACAGAAGCACTGCAGAGGGACATTGCGTAAGAGCCTTGTACCTTCTGAGTGGTATGAGTGATATTGCAGATTATTATAAGGATGAAGCACTTAAGGATGCCTGCCGCAGAGTGTTCGATAATATCGTAAATAAGCGTATGTATATCACAGGCGCCACAGGCTCAACCTGTCACGGTGAAAGCTTTACAATAGATTACCATCTGCCGAATAGGAGCGCCTATGCAGAAACCTGCGCCTCAATTTCCCTTGCGTTTTTTGCAAACCGTATGCTCAAAGAGAATCCTGTTAGCAAATATGCAGATGCAGTTGAAAGAGTAATGTACAACGGCATACTTGCAGGTATCTCTATGGACGGCAAATCCTTCTTTTACGAAAATCCTTTGGAAATAGACGTTAATTTCAACAAAACGAATGTATGTACAGACGGTGGCGAAAGGTACCCCATAACACAACGCAAAGAGGTCTTTGATTGCTCCTGCTGTCCACCAAACGTAATTCGTTTTATTGCATCAATTGGTGAATATACGTACACCTATTCCGACGAGGTTATTTTTGCTCATCAGTTTATTAATTCCGAGTCCCAAATTGACGGAAATACCGTTACACAGGTAACGGATTATCCTTCTGAGGATACGGTGAAATTTATTATAGAAAACACTAACAAAAAGAGCCTTGCAGTAAGGCTTCCCGACTGGTGCAAAAGCTTTTCCGCAGATAAGGAATATAAAGAAAAGGACGGCTACGCATATTTTGATTTGACCTCAGGCGCAAATGAAATAAACGTTAGCTTTAATATGGAAATTAAGCTTATAAGAGCAAATCGCAAAACTCACGTTAATGCAGGTAAGGTTGCCCTTATGCGTGGTCCTGTTGTTTACTGTATGGAGGGTGTTGATAACGGAGAGGATATACACGGCATTTCTCTCGGTGAGGTATCCACCTTCACTCCCTGCGAAAAAGATTTCCTCGTGCCTTCAATTAAGGGAACAGGCTATATAGAAAAGGAAACAGAGTCACTCTATTTTGAGGACGGCAATATAAAAGAGGAAAAATCCATTAAGCTTATACCGTACTTTGCTTACGCAAACCGTGGCGAAACAGATATGCTTGTGTGGATAAATAAATAAAAATTCAAAAACTGCTCCAATCGTGCAAATAGCACCGATCAGAGCAGTTTTTTGTAGCCTTCACTATTTATTGATTTCAGGATTGTCAGTTCTGTACAATATATAGTCTATACTTACGTTATAAAATTCTGCTAATCTTATTAACGTTTCAGTAGGTGGAACTCTGTCACCGTTTTCAAATTTTGATAACAAAGCTTGTTCTATACCTGTCTGCAGTTGTAATGAAATTTGAGTAAGGCCTCTGTTTTTTCTTAGCTCCCGAAGTCTGTTTTTCATAATATCACCTAATGACATTATGTCATAATATCTCTTGACAAATATGACGCATTGTCATATTATTAATATAGGCTATGCCTGAATTTTTATACTTCGGAGGTAAAGATATGAAATTTTGTTCAAAATGTGGTAAAGAATTAATGGATGACGCTGTAGTGTGCATAGGATGTGGATGCCCTGTTAATACAAATGCTCAGCAGCAGTACGGTGCGCCTCAGCAGCAGTACGGTGCGCCTCAGCAGCAGTATGGTATGCCTCAACAACAGTACGGAGCTCCTCATCCACCGATGATGAATGGCAATATGCAAAATCCGGTTGTTGACAGAGAATCCTCAAGCACCGCAAATTGCGCTTTGCTGTTTGCCTTTTTAATACCTATTGTTGGTTTGATACTTGGTATTGTTGGTACAGTAAAATACAAAACACCTAAATTTAAAACAAGATGTATAATAGCTATTGTTGTTTCCATTTTGATTTGGTTAATATCTTTTGTTATTTTAGAAGGTATAATGTAAGGAGTTGATACCTTGAAATATTGTAGTCATTGCGGTAAAGTCATTGAAGACCATGCAGCTATTTGTATGGGTTGCGGTTGCCCTTGCACAACAGAGTATACACTTACAATTAAAAGAGAAAATCAGTTTTTTGTTGTAAATCCACCTATTAATCTTGTTATTACAGGGAATAACTATCAGCAACAATTTGCTATTGAAAACGGACAGGTTTTGCCTATAAGGCTACCTGAGGGTCAATACAATCTGAAATTTTCCGGAAGCATAAGAACAGAAGAGTGTTTCCTGCTTATGAATAAGGATACTTATTTCAGACTTGCTTGGAATCGCTTTAGTGGAAAATTGGAAGCATGGGAGATTTCAGGAATATGAGATATTGTACGCGATGTGGCAAAGAGGTATTTGACGAAGCAGTCATTTGCGTTAATTGTGGATGTCCACTTGAACAACAAGCTCATCCATATCAACAGCTTCAACAAACGCCTCAGTATCAACAATTTCAACAAAATACACCTGTAGCAGCCTTTAATGATGATTTGCTTACAAAGCTATCGGAAAGAGTTAAAGTTAATGGCATTATATGGATTATAATTGCCGCCTTCCAAATAATTATCGGCTTATGCGGAATGCCGTTCACGATTATTGTTGGTGTGCTTAACATTATAAGTGCTATAAACGACATTAAATTTAGCGGAACTGTTTTATCAAATCCATACGGTATTGTTAACAGGTACGAATCCTTAGTTTCACCGATTGTTACACTTATATATAACCTTATAATCGGTGGTGTAATTGGTATCGTGGGCTCAATATATTATTTTGTTGCTATCAGAGGCTTCGTTATGGAAAACAAAAACCACTTTTCAAAATATGATAATATGATGTGAATCTCAAACAAGAGTAAACGTTAGTTATTAAAAAAATCTCAAATAATCATTTACAGAACAAGGAGCTCCCGCAGATTAATTCTGTGGGAGCTCCCTTGCTGTATAACAGTATACAAACTGTGAATTTGATTGTTTAATTTTTAATCCATTGCATCAACAATAAGCTTTACGTGGTCGTATACGTATTGGTTAGCATCGTTTCCGTGCTCGCCGATTATCTGCACCGTGCCGTTGCCAACAATAACGCCGTCTGCAGAGGTTTTGTATTTTACTGAAGAGTAGGCTGAATTGTTGCTTACCGCAACCACAACGGGAGTATCGGTAACAGCTTTGATTATTTTTACAATTTCAGGTATATCTGTAATTGTTTTGCCGTCAAACTCCTTGCTTTTTGATGGAGCAAGAAGGTAAATGTAGCCTGTGGACTCCTTTGCAATTGCCTTGATTCTTTCCTCTGTTGAGGGAACGATTATTGAAATAATATCTACCTGATATTTATCTGCAACCTCTTTGACCTCTGCCTTTTCCTCGAAGGGTATGTCCTGGATTATTATTCCGTCAACGCCACACTCTTTGCAACGGGCAAAGAACTTATCGTAGCCGTATTTGAAAAGTGTGTTAAGGTATGCAACAAAAACAATAGGGAGCTTAACCTCTTTTGTAACGTCCTTTACCATATCAAATACCATATCCGTTGTGCAGCCGCCCTCTTGTGAAAGCGCACGTATATTTGCCTCTTGAATCATCTGACCTTCTGCAACAGGGTCAGAGAAGGGTATGCCTATTTCAATAATCGCTGCACCGGCACGCTCCATTTCCTTAATATATTCCTTTGTTTTTTCAAGTGTCGGGTCACCTGCAGTCAGGAAGCCTAACACTGCTTTTTTATTTTCAAATGCAGCTTTAATTTTACTCATGCAAATCAACTCCTCTGTATCGTGCAATAGCGGCAACGTCCTTGTCACCTCTACCTGAAAGGCAACAGATTATAATATCATCCTTGTTCATTGTAGGTGCAATTTTCATAAGATGTGCAACTGCGTGAGATGACTCAATAGCAGCAATGATACCCTCTGTTTTTGCAATATATTCAAATGCCTCAACGGCTTCTATATCTGTAACGGGTGCATACTGTGCTCTGCCTATATCCTTAAGGTGTGCGTGTTCAGGGCCAACGCCTGGGTAGTCGAGACCTGCAGAAATCGAGTAAACAGGAGCAATCTGACCGTATTCATCCTGGCAGAAATAAGATTTCATACCGTGGAACACACCAACCGTGCCTATTGTCATGGTTGCGGCAGTTTTGTCCGTATCTGCGCCAAGGCCTGCAGCCTCGCAGCCTATAAGCTGCACGCTCTCGTCATTAATAAATTCGTAGAACATTCCCATTGCGTTACTGCCGCCACCAACACAAGCCATAACTGCAGTTGGAAGTCTGCCTTCTTTTTCAAGAATCTGTGCTCTTGCCTCACGGCTTATAACACTCTGAAAATCTCTTACTATCATCGGGAAAGGATGAGGGCCCATAACTGAGCCTATAACGTAAAGAGTATCCTCTGTGCGTTTAGCCCATTCGCCCATTGCCTCGTTAACTGCATCCTTAAGAGTCATTGTACCGCTTTCAACTGCGTTTACCTTTGCTCCGAGAAGCTCCATTCTGTATACGTTAAGAGCCTGACGGATTGTGTCCTCTTTACCCATAAAGATTTCACACTCAAGGCCAAGAAGTGCAGCGGCAGTTGCAGTTGCAACACCGTGCTGACCTGCACCTGTTTCTGCAATAATTCTTGTTTTGCCCATCTTTTTTGCCAGAAGAGCCTGACCAAGTACGTTGTTTATTTTGTGGGAGCCTGTGTGATTCAGGTCCTCACGCTTAAAGTAAATCTTTGCTCCGCCCAAGTCTTTTGTCATCTTTTCTGCATAGTACAAAAGAGACGGTCTGCCTGCATACTCCTTTAATAAGGTGTTAAGCTCATCGTTAAAAGCCTTGTCGTTTTTGTAAAACTCATAAGCTTCTTCTAATTTGTGGATTTCATCCATAAGAATTTCGGGGATATACTGTCCGCCGTGAATTCCATACCTGCCTTTTGACATAAAATTTCCTCCTTTTTGTCGGGAAAACAAAAAGTCCCCGACAATAACTGTTGCTATTGTCAAGGACGATAAATCTATTACCGCGGTGCCACCTTGCTTTGTGTTTACCACACTCTTTGCAGAATACTATCATATTCCCGGCTACTAACGTAAGCCAACACGTCTCGGAATACTCGGCATAAGCCTTTGACCAAGCCCTCAGCGGTCCATTTGATAAACTGCGTTCTGCAGGGTTCCAGCCAAGCCCCACTCTCTGTAAGTGCACGTTTTACCGTTATCTCCGCCTCATAGGTTTTGATATTCAATTTACTTTAGTATACTCCATTTTATGCATTTGTCAAGAAAAAATTATTTTTTATTTTTGTTAAATTGTGGAAGGAACGTAATATTTAAATTGAAATAGATAAATAAGTATGCTATACTTTTTTTGGTATCTTATTAATGTAAAAGAGGTGCTTTTATGTCAAGAAGGATAATTATTGCAGGTGGCGGCCACGGTGGTATAGTTACAGGTATGCTCCTTGCACAACACGGCTTTCAGGTAGAGGTTTACGAGCGTAACGGCAAAGACAATATGGGCTACGACTGGACCGATATTTTTGACCCTAAGGCATTTAAGGCAGTAGGCTTGCCTATGCCACCTGAAGAGCTTTATGAGTATAAGGTGAATATGACCTTTTACTCAACTAACGAGCAAAAGCCCATTATACAGGACGTTCCCGAAAACGAGAGGGAAATTAAAATGGAGCGTCGCGATATATATAATTATCTCATCAGCCACGCAGAAAAGGCAGGAGTTAAATTTAACTACGGCTATAATATAGAAGGTGCCGTTATACAAGGCAAAACGGTTGTGGGCATCAAAACGGACAAAGGCGAATTCTACGCAGACCTCGTCATTGACGCCTGTGGCTGCAATTCTCCCGTGAGAGCAAGTCTTCCTGAAGATTTTTGCATACAAGCACACACAAAGGAATACGAAAAATTCTATATTTACAGAGCTTTTTTCAACAAGGCTACAGAAGAACCTGTAAAGGATCAATATAAAGTATGTATGCTTCCCGAGGGCAAAACAGGTATAGGTTGGGTTGCAACTGAGGAAAAATACTCAGACCTTCTTATCGGTAGATTTGAAGAAATTGATATGGCTGAGGCACAGCGCACTGCAGAATTTTACCGTTCAAGGAACAAGAGTCTCGGCACGGAAATTCTTCGAGGTAACACCTTTGCAACTATTCCCGTAAGGCAGCCCCTTGGCAAAATGGTCGCAAACGGCTATGCTGCCATTGGTGACAGTGCATTTATGACCGTGCCTATTATCGGCTCAGGCATAGCAAATAGCATTAAGGCTGCAGCGTTTCTTGCAACTACTATCATTAAAAATAAGGCAGTAGATTACACTGCAGAGGCGCTTTGGGAATACCAGGTAGTATTCTATAAGGAGATTGGTGCAGGTCTTGCGCCACTTGCTCTCGTTAAGCTTCTTTTAACAAAGCTTACTCCTGAGGAGCTTGACTACATTTTTGAGCACGATATTCTCACCTGGCGAGAGATGACCATTACTGCAGATTCAACCAAGCTTTCAAAAATGCTTAGTTTTTCACCGGATATGCCTGCAAGAGGCGTGGCAATTGTTAAAAATAAGCCTATCCTTAAAAAGCTTCTTGCTCTTGTGAAGGGGATGGCAAAGGTTATTGTTGCTCTTCAGGGTATGCCAAAGTCTTACGATGAGCAAAAGGTAAATAAATGGGTAGCAAAATATAACTCATTATTTTAAGGAGAGAGGAAAATGCTTAAAAAGCTTTTTAATACACCAACACCTGCTGATTGGGTAACCTCAAGCATAGAGCGTAAAAGCTACTACGTTTATTTCACAGGTCAAAATATATTTTACGCTTTGATTTCCTCGTGCCTTACAACGTATTTTGCTTTTATGGGTATTGATCCCACAAAAATTGCAGGCGTTATGCTTGTAGTTAAAATATGGGATGCAATTAACGATGCAGTTTTCGGCGTTGTGTTTGATGCCGTCAAATTCAAAAGCGGTAAAAAATATTTGCCGTGGCTCAGAATATCCTTGTTGCTTATCCCCATTACCACAATATTTATGTTTGCTATACCAAGCTCCATTTCGGAGACGGCACAGCTTGCCTGGTTTGCTATAGCATATCTTATCTGGGATACCGTTTACACTCTTTGTGACGTGCCTATATACGGAATTATTACCTCAATGACAGGCACCGTTGACGAGCGCAACAGTATGATGTCCTATAAGAGTATATGGGGTGGAGTAGGTGGCTTCGTTGCACCTTCTGTAATTGCTTTCCTTGTAAGTGAAAAGGTAGGCAGTACCTATGCCGTTGCCGTTATAATATGCTCTCTTGTAGCATTTGCAACAATGGTACCTGCTTGTTTTAATCTTAAGGAACGCTTTAAGCCTGTTGAGGAAGAAAGCTTCTCTGTAAAGAAGATGTTTATATATCTTTTCAAGAATAAGTATCTTCTCATTTACTATATCGGCTTTTTCTTCTATTCAAGCGTAAACTACGTTGCAGCGCTTAATCTTCTTGCATCGTATTACCTTTTTAATGACTCTCTGTTTATTACGATTATCGGCTTTGCAGGTGCACCTTTTGCATTTATAGGTGCAATGCTTGTACCGAAGCTTGTGCGTAAATTCGAAAAAATTGCCATCTTCAGAGTCAGCGTAATGGCTGCAGTTATATTAGGAATAATAATGTGGGCAGTTGGCTACAAAAATCCGATTATGTTTGTTATTATTTCAATTTTAAGATCAATTCCAACCTCAACCTTAGGCGTTATGCTGTTTATGTTCACACCTGACTGTGCAGAGTACGGTAAGTTTAAATCGGGTATAGAGGCAAAGGGCATCACCTTTGCAATTCAGACCTTTATGGTTAAGCTTACAGGTGCAATCTCAAGTGCCCTTTCTCTTTTCCTTTTAGGTATTCCTGCAGTTGGCTGGGTAAGTGTAGAGGCAGAAAATTTTGAGCAGCTTGCAAAAATGGGCGTCACTCAGACACCTGAAGCACTTGATGCATTCTGGTTTATTTACGCTCTTATTCCGTCTGTCGGTTACCTTCTTTCATATATCGTATGGCGTTTTTATAATCTTAAGGATAAAGACGTTCAGATTATGGCTGCTTGTAATGCAGGTGAAATCACAAGAGAAGAGGCAGAAGGTCAGCTTTCGAAAAAATATTAAGATAGGTCTGTTATGAAGAAAAAAATAATCATCCAAAAAACTACTCTTTCCGCTATGTTTATAGCATTGGCTTTTGTAATGCCGTTTTTTACAATGCAAATACCTGAAATCGGAGATATGCTGTGCCCTATGCACGTGCCCGTTATGTTGTGTGGCTACGTTTGTGGAGCACCTTGGGGACTGCTCGTAGGCATAATTTCACCGCTTTTGAGGTCCCTCGTTATGACAATGCCCGTAATGTATCCCACAGGTATCGCAATGGCGTTTGAACTTGCAACCTATGGCTTTATGGTAGGCTTTTTACATAACAAATTGCCACAAAAGAAGCCGTTTATATATGTTTCACTCATAAGCGCCATGGTCGCAGGCAGAATTGTATGGGGCTTTGCGAGAGCTGCACTTTTCGGCTTTGACGTAGGTCGATTCGGCTTCGAGGCTTTTTGGGCAGGAGCCGTTTTAAATGCAATCCCAGGTATTATCGTTCAAATAATCATAGTACCTGTAATAGTAATGCTCTTACAGAAGTATTTTCCAATGAACAAACTGAAATAAAAGTTCAGAGGCAGTTAAAAAGTACAGACCGTATAAAACAAGATAATTTAAAAGGGTTCTAAAGACTTAATAACAAGTCTATAGAGCCCTTTAAGTTTGTCCGTTCTGCATTTTTACAGTCTCTGGTAAGAGGATTATTATTTTATTTTAATTATAAATTCTTTCAAATATTTAATTGCAATTTTATCGTGCTTTTTTGAAAATATATGTCCGCCGCCGTCAACTTCGCAAAACTGCACGTGGCTATTTCCGTTATCGATATAAGTCTTTGCAGCCTTTTCGGAGTAGGAAATATCCACAAGCCTATCGGCATTGCCGTGGACAATAAGCACGTTTTTAGGGAAGCCCTTTATTTCATCATAGGCATCCATATTAATTACTGCTTTTGCATAGCAGCCACCTAATTTCATAGGGCCACATTGTATAATATCAGGAATGCTTTTCGGATCAAATTTTGCCATCATCATCTTTCCACTACGGGCATCATCAGGGATACAAAGTGCAGGGTAAAACAGCACGAGATTACTTATTTCGTCCCTTCTTTTTGATGCAGTAATTGCACTGACGAGTCCACCTTGGCTGCAGCCCATAAGCGTAATGCTTTCAGCGTTAGTAAAGGGCAGAGATTTTGCGTAATCTATAACTGCATATAAATCCTCAACCTCAGTTAATACGGACATATCCGTTGTTTTACCGCTGCTTTTTCCTATAGCAAGGCAACCGCCGTTAAAGTCAAAGGTAAATGCGGCAAAGCCGAGCTCTGCAAAAAGCTTTGCATAATGCTTCACCATACCTTGATTAGCCATAAATTGATGGCTTACTATGGTAATAGGCAGGGCGTTGCCCTCAGGCTTATACTGAGTGCCACTAATGGTGAGGCTCCCACGTTTACAAGTGAATTTATTTTTTTGAATATTCATAAACTCGCTCCGAATTAATAGTTTGTTTGATTATAGCATTTAAATAAAAACAGTTCAATATTGTAATTGGGTATAACAAAAACGAGGCAGAGCCTCGTTTTGCGAATAGTTATATGTGAAAACGTTTTTGCAAGGTTTTGTACTCGCCTGAAACAAGTAAGGTCGTATCTTCAGTTAACACAGTTTCAGGAGTAACGAGCATATCCATTTTTTTGTTCTGCTTTATACCGATTATATTGATATTGTATTTTTTACGCACGTCAAGCTGACCGATGCTTGTGCCAATCCAATCCTTCGGCACGGAAATCTCAAATATAGCGTGAGATTCGTCGAGCTCAATATAGTCAAGAATATGGTCTGCGCTATATCGTATGGAAGCCCATTTTGCCACTTGCTTTTCGGGGTAAATAACCTCGTCTGCACCGTTTCTCAAAAGGAATTTTGAGTGCACGTTACTTGCAGCACGTGACACAACAAGCTTTGCGCCAAGCTCCTTAAGAGTTAAGGTCGTTTCAAGAGAGCTCTGGAAATCCTTGCCGATTGCCACGTAGCAAACGTCAAAGTTTCCTATACCTAAGGAACGCAAAAACTCCTTGTTTGTGCTATCGCCAATCTGGGCGTTTGTGACGTAAGGCAAAACCTCGTCAACTCTTTCCTCGTTAATATCCACAGCCATAACCTGATGACCAAGTCTGTAAAGGTCTGTTGCAATATGCTTGCCGAATCTTCCGAGACCGATTAATAAAATGGATTTCATTTTTCATTCTCCTTATATAAATAAAGTGAAAATTAATTATTATCCTACAGTTATTTTTTCCTGAGGTAGCTTTGAATGTGTTTTTCTTACGCCGGAAATTGCAGCGTAAATTAAAGTTAAGCCACCGACTCTGCCAAAGAACATAAGCAGCATTAAAATAATTCTTGATAATGTGCCGACCTCGGTTGTTATGCCGAGAGAAAGACCAACCGTACCGATAGCCGATGCAGTTTCAAACAAACAGGTTAGCACAGGCAAGTCCTCAATAACACTGATTAATATTCCACCTAAGGTGAATAAGGTAAGGTACATTAAAAGTATGGTGGAAGCGTTTTTGATTATATTAGTTTCTATTCTTCTTCCAAAAAAGTGTGGAAATTCCTTCCTTCTGAATACGGAAAAAGCGTTACCTAAAAGTACGGCAATAGTTGTTGTTTTCATACCACCGGCAGTAGAGCCGGGTGAACCGCCGATTATCATAAGCATTATAATAATCATTTGACCTGCCTGACTTATGGCAGTAAGGTCTGCAGTGTTAAAGCCTGCAGTTCTTGGTGTGATTGATTGGAAAAGCGAGGCAAGGATTCTGTCCTTAAGGCTCAATTCGGAAAACTCTACAAAGAAGAAAAATATTGCCGGTATAATTATAATTATAAAAGTAAAGACAAGAATAACCTTGCTTTGCATTCTGTATTTTTTAAAATTAAGCTTGTTTGCTCGTATATCGTCCCAAGTAAGAAAACCGATACCGCCGATTACAATAAGAAGCATAACGGTTATGTTTATGACGGGATTACCGATATAAGAGGTAAACGAGGTATACTGTGCACTTTCCGTGCCCATAATATCAAAGCCTGCGTTACAAAAGGCAGAAATGGAATGGAAAACTGCCATCCATATTCCCTTTAAACCGAACTCCTTGCAGAAAACGGGCATCATAAGTAATGCACCTGCAAGCTCAAAAATGAAGGTCATTTTTAAAATAAAGCCTATAAGTCTGACCATACCACCTGTTTTAGGTGCAGCCACAGCCTCTTGAATGGTGCTTCGTTGCATAAGAGAAATTTTTCTGCCTGACAAAAGAGCAAAGGCAGAGGCAACCGTAACAACACCTAAGCCACCAATTTGTATAAGAAGCAATATAATCGTTTGACCGAAGGCAGACCAGTACGTTGCAGTATCCTGCACAACAAGTCCCGTAACACAAACGGCAGAGGTTGAGGTGAAAACTGCATCGCTGAAAGAGGTTGCGTCACCATTTTTTGAGGATATGGGTAGCATAAGAAGAATTGCGCCTGTAAGGATAACTATAGCAAAGCCTAAAATTATTGTCTGGAACGGTGTTAAACGCCTTTTTGTGTTTATGGGCAACGCCATGGCAATTCTCCTTTACTAAATTCAGTAGTAGCAAACCCGATATTACAAATAAATATGAAATTCTGTATTTATCAAGATTGTATTGCTATTATTATTAGATGTCAAGAGGAAAATTTGCACTTTTCCTCTTATTTTTGACTAATTTTGAGCATCTATAAAGCTTCTTTCAATAACGTTATCCTGCAAAGCTTCGTCAAGGTTTACAAAGTGGTCGCTGTAGCCACCAACACGCACAATAAGATTACGGTGATTCTCAGGATTCGCCTTTGCGTCAAGTAGCTCTTCGGGAGAAACCACGGTGACGGTATATTGCTGTCCTCCACCGTTAAAATATGCTTTTGCAAGTGCAATAAAGGCTTCCTTGCCTTTTTCGGTGCAGAAAAGCTTTTTATCAAATTTATTTTGAAAAACAAAGCCACTGCAAGCCTCTGTATGATTATATTTCAGTACCGATTTAATTTGTGCCGTAGGGCCCCTTGTGTCTCGTCCCGGTGTAGCGGCAATACTGTCGGCAATAAGAGGCTCACCTTTATGCTTTCCGTTAGGCAATGCGGCAGTTTTTTTGCCGTAGCCCGCTGCTCTGTTAAAGGCACTGCAGCCACCGGTAAATTGACCGCCTCTGTATGTGTTATTGCGTTTAAGTATTGCAAAAAATCTGTTAAGAGCGTTGGCAGTTATTTTATCGACCTCGTCAATATCGTTGCCGAACTTCTCACAATTTTTAAAATCGTGGTAGAGCTGATCGTAGCCTGTAAAGTCGTTATTGAGAGCATCAATAAGCTCTGCCATTGTGTACTTTTTGTAGTCGTAAATTAATTTTTTCACGGCATACAAGCTGTCGCCTGTATCTGCAATGCCTTCTGCAAGAATCTGACCGTGGTTATAAAGCGGACCGCCGTTTCTGTAGTCGCGTCCTTTTTCAAGGCAACCTTCAATAAGGCAGGAACGAATGGGATGAGGCTCAAACAAGCCTCTTTGGTGCTGATGGGAATTTGCACTGTGGCAGCAGTTGTACGTTACGTATTCAAGCTGATTCAGAAAAGCCTCTTCAAATTCCTCGTATGATAAAAAGGTGGTAGGGTTACCTGTTTCAACAGAAGCCTTTTTTCCCGACATTGCATCTGTGCCGTTATGCAAAGCAAATTCAAGACATTTTGTAAAAATAACCTCACCGTCTTCAAGTCCCATATGGCTTTTGCCGAAAATATCTATCTGGTTACAGCCGTTCATACAGTAGTTGTGACTGTCTTGCGGCGGTATACCTATTTTTTCAAGAGCGAGGCACACCACGTCATCATTGTAAAGAGCAGGCAGACCTGTACCTGTTGCCAGAGTATCTGCAATGGCGCTCCAAAGCTCCTTCGGTGTGTTTTTGTGAATTCGGCAAGTAAGATTCGGTGTGTTGTAGCCGGTTTTTTTCACCATATCGAGAATATCATAGGTGAGAGGATTACTCTTGTCACACCAATTTTCGTCACTGCCTGAAATACAAAGGTTCCAGGACCTTTGCTGATGGAAATAATCCCAGATTCTGTCAAGAAGGTCATATATTTCTTCTTTGTTTTGAGCATTTTTATACGTAGGGTACATATATTGGTCAAATCTGCCGGGAGAATCGCTTCCGTCAACAGAAAAAATAAGCATAAAGGAGCATACTGCAGAGGTAAAATCCTCGGCAGGCTTTTTGGGTACTGCTTCAAAGGCCTTTGCTATGCGAAGATAAAATCCCTTGTTCTTTTCATTTTGGCAGTTTTTTGATTTCTGCAGAGCAAGCTCTTTGAATCTTTCACCAAAAATATCTATAGCCTCAAGGGCATAGGAGCAAGAACGGTAAAACCAAGCTTCTTGAGGATATTTAATACTGTTTTCTTCTATTATTTTACGGATATTATCGGTGCCGAGGTTAATAATTTTTCCGTAATCAGGATTAGCGTGGCCGCCCCAGCCACCGCCCCAATGTGCACCGACCTGATTGAGTATATCCGTTCCCTCTGCACGTAAAACACGTGCTTTGTTTTTGAAAGTTTTTATCTCTTTAACGTATTCTTCAATGGTAGCCTTGTGCTCAGGATACCTTTCGCAAAGAGCAAGAAGCTTATCCTCCGAAAACCAAAGACCTTCTGACGGAGAGTAGCCTGAGGTACCGTATTTTGCCTCAAGCTTTACAGAAGGAAGAAGCTGAGAGGAAAAATCTATTTCAAGATTTTTTGCTGCGTGAAGCAGAGCAAGACCGACTCTTTCGCCATGCTCAAGAGTCTTGTCCGAAAAATATCCGTAAAGAAAAGGATCGATTTTTGCAAAGCTTGTCATATATAAACCTCTTTCAGAGAACGTTATTTTGATACGGCTATATCTATGCCTTTAGCCTTAAACAGAGCGCACCAACGTGCTATTTCCTCGTCGGATGCGTCGTTATGCTCATATATATTTGATGCACCCAGCTTTTTTCTCTTGCCTGTACCTAAGGAGTGGTAGGGCATAATTTCTGCATATCTGTAACGGTTTTTGTTTTTAATAAGAAAATCTGCAAGAAGCCCAATGGCAACGTCGCTATCGTTACAGTCGGGGATAAGAGGAATGCGAATTATAATGTCTGCATTAAGCTTCATAAGGTGCTCAAGATTTGATAAAATCTGATAATTATCTGCACCTGTAAGGCTTTTGTGAAGGGTAGAGTCTATACACTTTATATCAAATAAAAAGGTTGCGCCCAATTTCGCAGTTTTTTCGTAAAAAGTCCTGCTTCCCATACCACAGGTTTCAATTGCGGCATTTATGCCCTCGTTTTTTGCAAGAGCAAGCAGCTCCAAGGTAAAATCCTCTTGATAAGACGGCTCTCCGCCGGTAACGGTAAGTCCGCCACCTGAGGTTTCATAAAAAATCTTGTCCTTGAGAACCTCGTCAAAGACCTCTGAGGCACTCATTTCTTTTCCTGTAAGCTCGTTTGCACCGTTGAGGCAGACCTGTTCGCATTTGCCGCAGGCAACGCATTTTTCTCTGTCAAGTACAAGGCAGCTATTTTCGATTTTTCGTGCAGAGCAGACGGAAAGGCATTTTCCGCAAGCAGAGCATTTGTCACTACTGAAAGACAAGACAGATGCTTTACTTAACCCTTCGGGATTGTGACACCATATGCAGTTCAGAGGGCAACCCTTTAAAAATACGCAGGTGCGGATTCCGTCACCGTCGTGTAAGCAAAATTTTTGCACGTTAAATACAATTCCCATACCGTTTCCTACTTATATAACTATAAATTTAACTTATAGCCTAATTATACAGTAACTTTTTAAAATTGCAATAATGAAAGTTTTGCACGAATTTAATCTGTTTTGCGAATTAAAGAAAGGATAAACGAGTTTACGTCACACAATCTTACAAATGGCATTTGTTATTAAATCAACTTCATATTTGCAGAAAGCTCCCGACGTTTTTGGGATTCGCAAATTGTTATAAGAGTTTAATTGTGTTATAAACGCAAAACGTACGTCAATTTGTATTGTAATTTTTTTATAAAAGCTCTATACTAAAACAAAAGAGCAAGAGGGGATAGAATAGTGAAAAGAAAAACAAAAATAATAATTTCTGTTATTTGTGCAGCAGTTTTAGTTACCGATATTGTTTTGACAACAGTTTTTCGTCAGGATATTTTCGGTAATGGCATTGATAATATAAACGAAAATTGCTATGGACAGGTTAACCCTGATTCCTGGGTAGCAGTGGATGGACTCGGCAGAACGCTTCCTACAATTGAAGAAACAGGCGGAAAGAATAAGGAAAAGTTTGTGGGACTTTTTTATTGGACGTGGCATTATCATCATCTTCAGAACAGACCTGCACGAAACGTGACGGAGATGCTTATTAAGGATCCAACTGCCGTTAATGATTTTGATAATCCTCTGTGGACGGACAACGAGGACGGTTGTCCACACTATTGGAACGAGCCTCTTTTCGGCTACTACACAAACCTTGACGAATACGTAGTCAGAAAACACGCCGAGCTTATAGCTGATGCAGGTGTGGACGTTATAATATTCGATTGCACCAACGGTACAATGCTTTGGGAGGAAGGCTACGAGATGCTTTTCAAGATTTTTGAAGAAGCACGAGCTGAAGGCGTAAACGTTCCCCAAATGGCTTTTATACTTCCCTTTAGTGATGGTGTGGAAGCCAATACCTCACTTAAGAATTTATATGAAAATATTTATTCCAAGGGTAAATATAAAGATTTATGGTTTATGTGGGACGGAAAGCCCTTAATTATGGCACATTCCTCTGCGCTTGATGAAGATAAGGCAGAAGAAAAAGAGATTCTTGACTTCTTTACCTTCCGCAAAAATGAGCCGACGTATTTTGCAGACGATACATATATAAGCGAGGAAGCTTGGGGCTGGTGCAGTGACTATCCTCAAACGAAATACGGCAAAACTCTCACAGACGGAATTGAGCAAATGTGCGTTTCCGTTGCGCAGAATGCGGCAGATGGTCAGCTTGTTGCCATGAATTCGGGTGGCAACGTTCAGGGCAGGAGCTTCACTCACGGTGATTATTCATATTCCTATAAAAAAGGCAACGAAACAGTAACCGTAAACTCCTCAACAAAGGACGCTATCCTTTACGGACTTAATTTTCAGCAGCAATGGGATTATGCCATTGAGTGTGACCCCGAATTTATTTTTATAACAGGTTGGAATGAATGGCTTGCAGGCAGATTCAGTGAATGGCAAGGAACGGAAAACGCTTTCCCTGATCAGTTCAATGATGAATATAGCCGTGATATTGAGCCGTCAAAGGGTATTCTTAAGGATCACTATTATTATCAGCTTGTTGCCAATATAAGAAGATTCAAGGGTATGCAGAGCGAAGATGTTTCCAAAACCTCTGCAACAATTGATATCTTCGGCAAGGACTCCCAATGGAATTCGGTTGAATACAGCTATAACCATTACGTTAACAGTACAAGGGAAAGGGATATTGATAGCTGGCAAGGCGTACATTATGAAAATGACACAATGCGTAACGATTTTAAAAACGTAAAGGTAACCTACGATAAAGAAAACGTATATTTCAGAATCGAAACTGTTGACGATATAACCTCTTATAAAGACAATGCCTGGATGCGTCTGTTAATTGATACCGATTTTACGGGCGAAAGCAAAAACTGGGAAGGCTTTGAGTATATTGTCAACAGAGAAAATGCCACCGAAAGCGAAGTTATAATAGAAAAAAGCACAGGTGGCTGGAATTTTGAAAAAACAGGCACAGGCAGATACAACATCAACAAAAATATAATGTGTCTTGAAATATCACGAGAAGCATTGGGCTTGGAAAACACAGGGGAAATTAACTTTAATTTCAAACTGTCAGACAATATGCAAACAGACGGAGATATACTTGATTTCTACCAAAACGGAGACGTTGCCCCCGGTGGCAGATTTATGTTTGCGTTTTAAACAAATGTAAACTGTCAAAAGAAATTGAGCAACCTCGCAGAGAAAGAAGAACAGCTTACTGCAAAGTTGAATGGTGAAAATAAGGAGCTGCTTCAAAACTATGTAAGTGCTTATATCGAATTTTCAAATACAAGCAACACTGACAGCTTTATATCAGGCTTCAGGCTCGGTGTAAAATTTACATACGACACATTTGTTAAGGATATGAAAGGATGAGTGCTACTACGAAAACTAATAATATTTCTTACAGATGTGTTGGAGACTACAATATCCCTAACCTCATCCTACCACCCGAAGAAGCAAATATCACCCTCGGCAAATGGGGAATGTTACATAAAGATTACCTGCTTAAACGCAAGAAAGTATTATTCACAACACTGCTTACTCAAGGTAAACTCTATCAGTATTGTGCAGAGGTCGAAAAGCAGGCACAACAGATGTTTGATACTCTTGTTGAGTAAATGAAAAAGACTGAAGGTATAACCGAGCAACTGAAAGAGGAAAATCAGTTGGAATGGATATGCCGTATGCAAAACATTGAAGCAAAGGCAAGAGAGGTTGTAAATAACGAAATAGTATATAAATAATTTTTTAGGTGGCAGGAATTTTCTTGCCATCTTTTTATGTCTGTTGACAAACTGACTCTTTAGGGATATAATACATATAGATAACTCTTTAGAGATAGCAATAAGGAGATTAGTTATGAGTAAAATTATTTTATATCACGGATCAAATGAAAAAATTGAAAAGCCTGTTTTCGGCAAGGGCAAGGTATATAATGATTACGGTCAGGGATTTTACTGTACCGAACACATAGAACTTGCAAAGGAATGGTCTTGTAATGAGGGCGTTGACGGATTTGCAAATAAATATGAGCTTGATACAACCGGGTTGAAGATTTTGAATTTATCAGGGGAAGAATATACTATTCTTCATTGGCTTGCTCTGCTTATGGAAAATCGCCGTTTTCGTGTGTCAACTCCTGTTATGCGTAGAGGCGTTCAGTGGTTAAAGGAGCATTTTTTAGTTGATATAAGCGCATATGATTTAGTTATCGGTTACCGTGCAGATGATTCATATTTCTCATTTGCAAGAGCATTTATAAGTAACGAAATTTCTTTAAGTCAGTTGAATTATGCTATGCGACTTGGAAAACTCGGCGAGCAATATGTTTTAAAAACCGAAAAAGCATTTAATCAGATAGAGTTTAAATCTGCAGAATTAGCAGACAATACTATTTATTACGCACGTAGAAAAATGAGAGATGATGAAGCTCGCAACGCTTTCTTTACAGAGCTTGAAAAAGAAGATGTTAACGGTATCTATATGAGAGATATTATCAGAGAGGAAATGACGAGTGATGATGTACGCTTACGATGAAATGTATCTTAATGATGCTATGAGAAATCTTGGTGAAGCATTTGATTATGCGGCAACTGTCCTGAATATCCCTATGGATGATTTTCTTGATATGTTTATCATAAGCGGTATTGCAGAACAATTTGCCGGTGGTGTTCCTAAATTCGTTTCAGGTCTTTCGGGAACCGAGCTTGTATGGGAAGTATTAACCCGTACAGGAAAAAGTGTTGATTTGTCTGCACCGCAGACTGAATACGATTACTCACCTGAATATTGGTGCGGTTGGATACTCGCTTTTTATCAATGGAATACACGCAAAAGCTTCAAGGAAATAAAAACCTATCTTCCTATGAGTGAAATATATAAGTTATATCCTACCTTGCACGAAGCAGCGGAAGAAAAATTTGTTGATGTTGCAAACTCCATATTTGAACGCAAAAACTTATCTACAAAATTACAGACGGTACGCAAAGCAATAGGACTTTCACAAAAAGAGTTGTCTGAAAAATCAGGAGTTACTCTCCGAATGATTCAGCAATACGAGCAACGAGCAAAGGATATAAACAAGGCAACAGCAAGTAACTTGTTTGCGTTAGCTCAGGCTCTCGGGTGTAAAGCAGAGGATTTGTTGGAGTGATATTTGAGGAGAAATGATTATGAGTTTGTTGACAACTGCAAGCGGTAAATCGGTTTACCGAGGATATGAATATTTTTTAGAGAACAAGGTTTTGTCTTGCAATCAAATTAATGATTTTGAATATGAGGGTATGGTTAAAGGAACTGCACCGAATCCGTATCCCGTGCATCTCAATCTTAAGAAACCTAAAACTTCAACCTGCGATTCTATTGTTAGTACGGTTTCATAAAGGAGTGGTAATTAAAATGTTAAGTCCCAGAATAGAAACAGACAGACTTATTTTAAGACGATATAAAGAAAGCGATATTGATGCCATTTATGAAATCATCACAGATGAAAGATTGGCTAAATATATTAAATATCCCAATTTGACAAAAGACGAAGAATTTGAATGTATTAAAAAATGGATAAGCGAAGCTGATGAAAACCAATATGAAAAGTGGGTTATGGAATTGAAATCCACGGGCGAAGTTGTCGGTAATATTGATGTGAATACTGTTGTAAAAAAGCATAATTATTGTAATGTCGGATATTCGGTAAGGTATAAATTTTGGGGCAACGGTTACGCTGCCGAAGCATTAAAAGCAGTTGCAGACCATTTGTTGAATAACCATGGTTATTATTTGGTTGAATGTTCGTGCAACGAACTTAATGTGCAATCATTTAGAGTAATGGAAAAAGCAGGATTTATAAAAGATGGATATATTTCTAACAGACGATTAAATAAAGATGGAAAATATTCTGGTGTTGTTTATTATAGTAAATCAAAATGAGAAAACCGCCGTGTGGTTTTAGAAACAAAAACCATTGACGGATTGAAACAGTCTGTTGAATGGTTGAATAAAAGTATTTAAAATATTATAGGAGAAAAAGATATGCCTGTTTTTACAATAACTTTTTGCACAATAATTTTTGTAATCTTCATACTTGATAATTTTATAATTATTCCTAAAACTGAAACAGTAACACTTAAGGAAAAACTCTGGACGGGACATAACAAAGGCTACATAAATCACGCATTACATCTTTCAGAAAAGAAAATAAAGAAGGGTCAGGTATGGAGACTTGTTTCTTCTGCTTTATTACATGTTGGAACGTGGCATATTGTTTCTAACATAACTGCAACGCTTATTGTTGGATATGCCGTTGAGTCACAGCTTGGTACGGCAAAAACTGCGCTTTGCTATATCGGCTCTGCTTTCATATCGGGACTTTGGATGGCTTTTGTTTATAAACTTCACGAGGGCGAAGGTGCATCAACAGGAATTTACGGGCTGATTGCCGTGTTTGTTATGCTTGCCGTCAAAAACGGAACTGTTTTCTTTTCGCCTGTACCTACAATAGCATTGATAATTTTAGCGATATACACAGTCGGCGGAATGTTTATGGGCAAAGCAACTGCATGGGAACACATCTCCGGCTTTGCAGGCGGTCTGCTGATGGGATTTATTTTGATATAATTGACATCTTATAATCCGAAAGGATAGAATCCAATGAATTCTGATTTAATTAAATCCATTGTTGAAAAGCAAATGAACACAAAGGTTAAGCAAATTCGTGCTGTTGGTAAAGGTGCAAGCGGAAGTGTTTATCTTGTAAAAATCACAACTGAACCATATCAAATTGCAGTTAAGACAAGCAAGTTTTATGAAGCAATTTGTAAAGAACGAGCTATGCTTGATTACCTTTTTGCAAGGGTTTCTTACAGAGTGCCGAAAACATATTTTTTACATCAGGAAAACGAAACTGTGTTTCTTGGAATGGATTACATAAAAGGCATGAGTGGTAAGAGCAAATATATCTCTCTTGTTCCGTCAAGAAAAAAACTCAAAAACAGTATTATTGATGCTCTTATGAATGCACAAAGCATACATAACGATAAATTCGGTAAATATGATAATCCTGTTTATGACACTTGGGCGGAATATTACAAAGATTATTTCGTTGACATCTATGCTTTCACCAAACAGAAGTTTGAGAAGAATGAAATTGAAACTGAAATAATGGAAGCGGTTGAACTGATAAACAAGCATTTTGGCGAAATATTTAGTGTTACAAACAACACCCCTTGTCTTTGTCACGGTGATTTTTGGATGCCGAACCTAATAATTGACTTTTGGAAATCCGAACTTGCAGGTGCAGTTGACCCGTTCGACATGTTGTGGGCTGAACCTGAATATGAGATTTTTTGCCTGACTCTCGGTTTTGGAGAAAAACTGAAGCTTTATGATGAATACAAAAGAAGAAACCCAACCACAAAATACTGTGATTTAAAGGTTGAACTTTATGCTCTATGTAATGAGCTGAATTGGTATATTCTTTTAGGTGAAATGGGACACGATTATCTTATGTTTCGTGCAAAAAGACTGATAAAGATTATGAAAGAAACGGGATTGGAATAATGCTTGATTTTATAACAAAAGAACCCATAAACAAAGGTTGGTCGGGTGACAAGAAATACTGTGTTACTATCGCTGACGGAACTAAATATCTTCTGCGTGTTACTCCTTTTGAAAGGTGTGCAAACCGTGAGAATATGTATCTTATGCAAAAAGAGGTTGAAAAGCTCAGTGTTCCTATGTGCAAACCCGTTGATTTCGGCAAGTGTGACGAGGGCATTTATACATTACAGACTTGGATTGACGGCAAAGATGCAGAGGAAGCTGTTCCGTATCTTGCAGACTCTGAACAGTATGCTCTCGGACTTGAAGCAGGCAGAATTTTAAAGAAAATTCACTCTATTCCTGCACCGGCAGACCAACCTGATTGGGAAATCCGTTTTAATAAGAAAATGGACAGGAAAATACAGATGTATAATGACTGTCCTATAAAATTTGACGGTGCCGACTATATCATTGATTACATAGAAGCAAACCGTCATTTATTAAAAAACAGGCCTCAATCCTATCAGCACGGAGATTATCATATCGGCAATATGATGATTGAAAATGGCAAAATCGTAATTATAGACTTTGACCGATATGATTTTGGTGACCCGTGGGAAGAATTTAACCGTATTGTGTGGTGTGCACAGTCTGCTCCGCTTTTTGCTTCAGGTATTGTTAACGGATATTTTGATAATGAAGTACCTATGGATTTTTGGAAACTCCTTGCACTTTATATTAGTAGCAATATGCTTTCATCAATTCCTTGGGCAATTCCTTTTGGTGATGGTGAAATTCAGACAATGCTTAATCAGGCAAAGGATGTTTTGGTGTGGTATGACAATATGCAGAATCCTGTTCCAACTTGGTATTTCAAGGGTTACTATTTGCAATACATAGATGGTGTGCCTTACAAAATGAAAGCACCTTTCGATTTCAGCTTTATCAGCCAATACGGAAAGGTGTTTAAAGTATTTGATGACCAAGATTCAGGTAATATCTGTTTCGGTACAGAAAAAGACGGTGAAAGATATTTTGTAAAATTCGCAGGTGCGCCGACTGAAGCATATAACGGCACTCCTGAAGATGCGATTGGGCGTTTGAAATCAACCTTACCCGCATATGAAAACATGAAACACAAAAATCTCATTAAGTTTGTTGAAGCAAAGGAAATGGGCGGCGGTTTTGCAATGGTATTCAAGTGGGTTAACGGTGACTGTATGGGCAGAATGCACCCCGCAGAGCATAGTAGATTTATGAATTTACCTGTTGCAGATAAGCTTAATATCTTCCTAGATATTCTTGATTTCTTAGACTACACAAATTCAAGCGGATATGTTGCAGTTGATTTTTATGACGGAAGTATTATGTACGATGCCGAAAATCATAAAACAACAATCTGTGATATTGACTTTTTCAGAAAACAGCCGTGTATCAATGATATGGGCAGAATGTGGGGAAGTTCAAAGTTTCAGTCTCCCGAAGAATACAAACTGGGTGCAGATATTGATGAGATAACAAATGTTTATTGTGCCGGTGCTTTTGCATTTGCATTGTTCGGTAATTACAACCGCACCCGTGATGATTGGCAACTGTCAGATGAAGCATTTGCAGTTGCAATAAAAGCAGTAAGCGATGATAGAAACGAGCGTTATCAAAGTATAAAAGAGCTTAAAAAAGTGTGGGAGAAAAGTTTATGATAAGAAAAGCAACACACGATGATATACCTGCGATATCAGAATTATATCGTGAGCAATTCAGGGAAATGTCAAAACTGATTCCCGATTTCATAAAAGAGGGCGACCAAAGTGTCGAGTTTCTTGAAAAAACGATTTCGAATGATGATTCGGATATCCTTGTTTACGAAAACGATGGTACAGTTGTTGGTTTTATTCTGCTTCAGGCAAAGGAAAGACCTGATTTTGACTTTATGCTTCCCGGTAAATATTGTTATATAATGGATGTAATTGTAACGAAAACTCACAGAAACAAAGGATTCGGTACAGCTCTTATGAATTCAGCAAAGGACTGGGCAAAAGAACAAAACTGCAGCTTTATAAATCTTGATGTACTTGTAAACAATCACGGAGCAATTAAACTTTATGAAAAACTTGGCTTTATACCCAAAGCACAGGAGATGTATTGTGAATTATAAAAGAAGGTGTTACATATGGCAAAAGTATATTTAATCTGCGGTAAAATCTGTAGCGGAAAAAGCACATATGCAGAGCAATTGCGTATTCATAATAACGCTGTATTGCTCTCTACAGATGAGATAACTCTTGCTTTGTTTGGTCAGCATTGTGGTGATAAGCACGATGATTACGTGGAAAGAACACAAAACTACTTATTCAATAAATCGTTGGAACTCATAGAGATCGGAATCAATGTTATTCTTGATTGGGGCTTTTGGCTGAAGGAAGAAAGGGATTATGCTCGTGAGTTCTATAATAGCCGAAATATAGATTGTGAATTTCATTACATTGACATCAGCAATGAAACCTGGCAAGCACGCTTAAAGAAAAGAAACAGCGAAATATTAGCCAGAGAAACAAGTGCTTATTATGTTGATGATAACCTTGCTGAAAAATTTGCTTCTATATTTGAAGTGCCGGATGAGGAAGAAATTGATGTAATATATAGAGGATAATAATTATGCTTGAAAAAATGAATGAATTTTTTAATAAACGATTAGATGGCTACGATGAACATATGATGACCACTATAGAATCATCTGATGTGTTTTATCCGTTTACAGCAGACTGCTTACCAAAACCAGATGGTGCAAAAATACTTGATTTGGGTTGTGGTACTGGTTTGGAATTGGAACATTATTTCAGACTTAACCCATCAGCAAAAATAACAGGCATTGACCTGACAGAATCAATGCTGAATGCATTGAAACATAAGTTTCCTGAAAAGGATTTAACTTTGATATGTGGCTCATATTTTGATGTTTCATTTGATGAAAACACTTTTGATGCAGCAGTTTCAGTTGAATCTCTGCACCATTTCACAAAAGAAGAAAAGATTCCGCTTTACACAAAACTCTTCAAAGCATTAAAAGATGGCGGGTATTTTATTCTTACTGATTATTTTGCATTGACCGATGAAGACGAGCAAGCCTTCCGAAACGAACTGCTTCGTCTTAAAAAAGAACAAGGAATTGATGATAATGAATTTTATCATTATGACACCCCACTGACTGTTGAACACGAAACCGAAGCCTTGCTTGAAGCAGGTTTTTCTTCTGTCGAGGTGCTTAATAACTGGGGTGCAACATTTACAATAAAGGCGAATAAATAGGAGTAATTATGACAAACCAAGAAATATTACAAATTGCATTACAGCAGTCGGCATATGACTGTAACTGTAATCCGGAGGATTTTCTTTCGACTGAAAATAAAATAGTTTTGTCACAGAAAAACGAAAAGGCAAGAGTATATATGCCATTACCACTTGAATGTGATTTGGTTTCATACGGCAACAATATTGTGGCGCAGGTCAGTCCGAGAATGAAAGAAACTGTAGAGTGGTACATAGGAAAATATGCTGTTGAGCATTGTTTTGAATCACCCAATGTCATTGCGCTTAACGAGAAATTGGCTCAATTCGGTTATAAGGTATGCTTTATGGCAGAATACTTTTTGCCTGATATCAACGAGCTTAAAGATTTGCCTTGCGATTATGAAATACGAGTTTTGCAACCCGAAGATTTTGAGCAATATTACACTGCCGAATGGGGCAACGCTTTGTGCAAAAGCAGAAAACACCTTGATAAACTCGCTGTTGGTGCTTTTGATAATGGCAAGCTTATTGGTCTTGCAGGTTGTTCTGCAGATTGCGAAACAATGTATCAGATTGGTGTAAATGTTCTGCCCGAATACAGAAGAAAAGGTGTAGCATCTGCAATTACAAGCCGACTTGCTATTGAAACACTTAAACTCGGCAAAGTTCCGTTTTACTGTGCAGCCTGGTCGAATATAAAATCCGTTCGCAACGCTATAAAAAGCGGTTTCAGACCTGCTTGGGTTGAACTGACAGCAAGAAACAGCGAATTTGTTGATGAAATGAATAAGTAAAAAGGTGTTACATATGGCAAAAGTCTTTTTAATCTGCGGTAAAATATGCTGCGGTAAAACTACATATGCAGAGAAACTTTGTGCTGAAAATAATGCTATATTGCTCGACGACTGCCGTCGTCGACACGCACACGTCGGCGAAAACAGTCACGCAGGACTGTTTTCTTCCGCAAACAGAGTTTGCTCCCTCCTTTTCAAGTCTCGCCACATTTGAGATAAAAAAATTAAGCATAGCCGAAGGACTATGCTTAATTTTGGTCCGAGTGACGAGACTTGTGGGCTCTGCCCACAAATTTGCTGTGCAAATTGCCCGATTGTGTTCGCCTTCGGCGAGGGAGTTCAAGTCTCTGTGCACAAATATAGGCAAAATAAAAAAGTACAGACAATCAGACGATTATCTGTACTTTTTGGTCCGAGTGACGAGACTTGCTCGACGACTGCCGTCGTCGACACGCACACGTCGGCGAAAACAGTCACGCAGGACTGTTTTCTTCCGCAAACAGAGTTTGCTCCCTCCTTTTCAAGTCTCGCCACATTTGAGATAAAAAAATTAAGCATAGCCGAAGGGCTATGCTTAATTTTGGTACGAGTGTTCATAAGGGATTTACTCAAAATACAAGTAAAACCGGCTTCAAACATAGTATTCTACACTCCTTACCTTGCTTAAATAGAGTAAAAAGAAAGGACAAATACTATGAAAATTAATAATATTACTTACAGACGAGTTGGCGACTATAATATCCCTAACCTTATCTTACCACCCGAAGATGCAAGTGTTAGACTCGGTAAATGGGGTATGTTACATAAGGACTATCTTCTCAAACACAAGAAAGTGCTGTTTACAACCCTACTTACTCAAGGTAAACTTTATCAGCACTGTGACGAGGTTGAAAATCAAGCACAGCAGATGTTTGACACTCTTGTAGAACAGATGAAGCAAGCTGAGGGTGTAACAGAAAAACTTAAAGAGCATAACCAATGGGAGTGGGTACAGAAAATGGAAAACATTCAACAGCGTGCAAGTGAGATTGTATGCAATGAGCTAATATATACATAGTGCCGGCTGCAGGGGGATTTTTTCTCCCTGCTTTTTAATTTTTTCAATCAAACTTCAATATTTTATGATATACTGATTAAGATGTGGAGGTGTATCTATGAGGATTTTACTTGTTGAAGATGAAAAAAGAATGGCACAGGCACTTTGTGAAATTCTCCGTCTTGAGAAATATGAGGTTGACCATTATGACAACGGTATTGACGGGCTTGATGCTATTGAAAGTAATATTTATGATATAGTAATTCTTGATGTAATGCTACCGAAAATGAACGGATATGAGATTGCAAAAAAAGCACGGCAGAAAAGTATTCGTACACCAATCCTTATGCTTACGGCAAAGGCAGAGCTTGACGATAAGGTTATGGGCCTTGACAGCGGTGCAGATGATTATCTTACCAAGCCTTTTATGACAAAGGAGCTTTTAGCCCGACTTCGTGCACTTGGCAGACGGAATATCAATACGGCAGACGGTACTCTCAATTACGGTGATATTTCACTTGATACGAACACATTAACTCTTTCCTGCACGACTGACGGTCAAAGTGTACGCCTGAGTGAAAAGGAGTGCCGTATCCTTGAATATCTCATTGCGAATCAAGGGCAGATTCTCACTCGTGAACAGCTTGCCGTTAAAATCTGGGGCTTTGACAGTGAAGCAGAATATAATAATGTGGAAGTATATATGTCCTTTACCCGTAAAAAGCTGCAGTTTGTTTGTTCAAACACCGAAATCAAAGCAGTTCGGGGCATCGGATACGAATTGAGGTGTGGCGATGTTTAAGAAGTCGAGAATTAAAATTGTAGCAGTTATTATGGTGATTCTCGTAGCCTTACTGACGGGCACCTTATGTGTTATTTACGGCTCAAGCTATATGGAGGTATATCAGAAAAATCAGGATATGCTGGCACACCATATCGAATTATACAGACTCCACGATACCCCTGATTTCAAAGGTCCGCCTGAGGGCAGTCCAAGCTCTATGGATATTCCTGAGTTTGAAAACAATATTGCTTTTCAGCTTTCTACCTTCTACTCTGTTTTGCTGGATAAGAACGGCAACATATCGGAAATATGCAATGACAGCGAAGTATATACAGATGAAGAGCTTCGAAATGCGGCACAAAAGGTACTAAACGGACGAAAAAATGGCGCCTACAAAAGCCTTGTATACCGATGCGAGAATATCAATGGCTCTTATCTGGTGGTTTTTATGGATAATACCATAATGCAGGAAAGCATCACTACCTTGTTCAGATATACATTACTTTTCGGAGCTCTTGCCCTTGTTGTGATATATTTTTTGGCTTGTTGTGCTGCAAAAAGAATTGTACAACCCTTGGAGGACGGCTATCAAAGGCAAAAGCAGTTTATTTCCGATGCCGGACATGAGTTAAAAACACCTGTAGCGGTTGTCAGCGCCAATGCCGAGCTATTATCAAGAGAGCTCGGTGAAAATCAATGGCTTTCCAATATTCAATATGAAAATGAACGGATGGGAATGTTAATAGGTCAGTTATTGGAGCTTGCACAAACTGAAAATGTTGCCCCTAAAACTGAAAAATTGGATTTAAGTCGTCTTGTTGGTGCAGAGGTATTGGCCTTTGAGAGTGTAGCATATGAAAAAGGTCTTACCCTGAGCTGCGATATAACAAAGGATTTGGTTGTTGAAGGGGACATTGTTCAGCTAAAACTGCTCACTTCAATTTTATTGGATAATGCCATTCGTCATAGCACAGACGGCAAAGAGGTTACCCTGACCTTAGAAGAAGAAAGAAAATTTGTAAAGCTTTCGATTATCAATAACGGCAAGGAAATACCTTCCGAAGAAAAATATCGACTCTTTGAACGCTTCTATCGTGTGGATACTGCCCGTAATGATGAGGATAAGCACTATGGTCTCGGTCTTGCAATAGCCAAAGCAATTGTTACTGCACATAAGGGTAAGATTGATGTGTTGTGCTATAACGGTAAGGTAGAATTTGCGGTGTATATTCCTCTTTAAAAATAATTAATCGTTTTCAATCAAAGTTCAATCTTCCTTCTGTACAATGATGCTACCAGAGTACAGGAGGATTTTTTATGAAACGATATAACAAAATCATAGCATTGCTTCTTTCTCTTATTATGCTGGCAGGTCTTTGTGCCTGCTCAGACAAAAAGGAAGAAGTAAATACAGAGGAAAAGGAATATATTGAACAAACCTTGAACCTTGCAAATAATGAAAATCAGGAATGGACTTATAATGAAAGCTCGGATGCCTGGGTGCTTTCCGTGGTACCTGCCGTAGCTTACCCAGAGCTTCCGGATTATCAAGGTGTATCTGTATGTGTTCCCGGCATCTATATAACCGGTATTGATACCAATGGTGACGGCAAGGCTGACATAGCTGCAGAGAATGCAACCGAAGCCGTTAAGGGCTCGTTGGTTATTGATTACAACTCAAAGCTCACAAGCACCAACGGTCAGGTATATACTGCAGCCACAGCTCCCGTTGTGCTCAACACCGGTGCCGCAGGCTATGGCTCTATGACAAGCAAATCGGCATCTGTTTCTCATGCGGCAGATGGCTACATCAATGTTTCCTGCGGTAACCGTGGCAAGCAAAGCACTGCAACCGATGAAGACGGCAATACCTATTATACCGGTGATGCACCCTTGTGCCTTGTGGACCAGAAGGCTGCTGCCCGATATGTAAAATATAATATTTTGCTCGGCAACCTTCCCGGCAATGCAGATTACTTTGTATCCACCGGTGGCTCAGGAGGCGGAGCGCATGCCACTATGTTTGCCGCAACCGGCAACAATCCCGACTATTACGATTATCAGATAGAAGCCGGTGCTGTTGGTGTATATAAAAGCGGTGAAGACACTTATTCCACAACCGTCAGCATTGAAGGGAAGGATTATGAGATTTCCGACGGTGCATGGGGCTGTATTGCTTATTCTGCCATAACCTCACTTTATGAGGCAGATACGGCTCTTGCCTTTGAATATTATCTCAATACCGAATATTCATTCAAGAATGATTTTCAGGCACAGCTTGCAGAGTATCTGTCCGAAAGCTATATGGAATATATCAATGGGAAAAACCTTTCCGTTAAAGAAAGTGACGTAGGCTTTGATCTTGACGGTGACGGTACACTTGATTCCACCATCCTGCTGACAATTGAATATGATATTGAAGCACATCCCGAAACAAACGGCTATTACGGTACCTATCTCGACCTCTATCTTGCAGAATTTACGGAGAATCTTCAGTGGTATGTGGATAACCTC